>Ga0070741_10004472_pt1 | contig 32594 bp, 36 predicted proteins | sample Coa_R1_4_FD_66440 | JGI IMG/M metagenome (GOLD analysis project Ga0070741, IMG submission 66440) | Surface soil microbial communities from Centralia Pennsylvania, which are recovering from an underground coalmine fire - Coalmine... | ecosystem: Environmental > Terrestrial > Soil > Unclassified ... | reverse complement strand
AAGCGCCTGGGTTTCTCCGACGCCCAGCTGGCGTGGCTGTGGCGGGTGCCCGAGGACGACGTGCGGGCCGCCCGCCTGGCCGCCGGCGTGCGGGCCACGTTCAAGACGGTGGACACCTGCGGCGCCGAGTTCGCGGCCGACACGCCCTACCACTACTCGACGTACGAGGACGAGGACGAGGTGCGGCCGAGCAACGGTCGCAAGGTGCTGATCTTCGGGTCGGGGCCCAACCGGATCGGGCAGGGCATCGAGTTCGACTACTGCTGCGTGCACGCCAGCTTCGCCCTGCGGGACGCCGGCTTCGAGACGGTGATGCTCAACTGCAACCCCGAGACCGTCTCCACCGACTACGACACCAGCGACCGCCTCTACTTCGAGCCCCTCACCCACGAGGACGTGCTCAACGTCATCGAAGCCGAGCGGGCATCGGCGGCGGCGGGCGGGGGCGAGCTGGTCGGCGTCATCGTCGGCCTGGGCGGGCAGACGCCGCTCAAGCTGGCCGGCCGCCTGTCCCGCGAGCTGGTGTTGGGCACGTCCCCCGAGTCCATCGACCTGGCCGAGGACCGCGAGCGCTGGAACGCCCTGTGCGCCCGGCTGGAGATCCCTCAGCCCGCGGGGGGCACGGCCGTCGACGTCGACGAGGCCCTGGCCATCATCGAGCGCATCGGGTATCCCGCGCTGGTGCGCCCCAGCTACGTGCTCGGTGGGCGGGCCATGGAGATCGTGTACGACGAGGAGAGCCTGCGCCGGGCCATGGCCCAGCTGGCCGGCTTCGGGTCGCTCGGCAAGGAGGGCGGGCTGTCGGCCGAGCGCCCGGTGCTCATCGACCGCTTCCTCGAGGACGCCATCGAGGTGGACGTGGATGCCCTGCGCGACGCCACCGGCGCCGTCGTCATCGGCGGGGTGATGGAGCACGTGGAGGAAGCGGGCGTGCACTCGGGTGACTCGGCCTGCGTGATCCCGCCGCCCACCCTGCGCCATGGCGTCATCGAAGTCATCGAGGGCTACACCCGGGCCATCGCCGAGGCGCTCGACGTGCGCGGCCTCATCAACGTGCAGTACGCGGTGAAGCAGGGCCAGGTGTTCGTCATCGAGGCCAACCCCCGGGCCAGCCGGACCGTCCCCTTCGTGGCCAAGGCCACGGGCGTGCCCCTGGCCAAGATCGCCGCACGCATCATGGTGGGCGCCACGCTGGCCGAACTGCGGGAAGAGGGGTTGTTGCGGGACCCGGTGGACGGCGGCCACGTCAGCGTGAAGGAAGCGGTGTTGCCCTTCAACCGGTTCCCCGACGTCGACACCCTCCTCGGTCCCGAGATGCGCTCCACCGGTGAGGTCATGGGCGTGGACGCCACCTTCGGCCTGGCCTTCGCCAAGAGCCAGATCGCCGCCGGCAACCGCCTGCCCGAGTCGGGCTCGGTGTTCTTCTCCCTGGCCGACCGGGACAAGGAGACGGGACTGGCCGCGGCCGTGCGCTTCGTCGAGCTGGGCTTCTCATTGGTGGCCACGCGGGGCACGGCCGAGTTCTTCGAAGCCAATGGCGTGCCCGTGGAGGCGGTGGTCTCGAAGCTGAGCGAGGGGAGTGGGGAGTCGGCCGTCGACCTCATCTCGTCGGGCAAGGTGCAGCTGGTGGTCAACACGCCCCGGGGCCGGGGCCCGCGCGCCGACGGCGGCTACATCCGCACAGCCGCCACCGTGCACAAGGTGCCCACCATCACCACGGTGGCCGCGGCCCGGGCCGCGGCGGCGGGCATCGCCGACTGGGGTCGCCACCGCCTGTCGGTGCGCAGCCTGCAGGAGTTCCACGAGGGGGGCGATCAACTACGCCTGCCCCTGTGAACCCGCCCCCCCTTTCCATTCTCGTAACGCTCAGTCCGGCTATGTGCTCGTGAGCGTTACGAGAACGCGGATGGGGGTGGCGGTCGGGTCCGTCGGCCTGCCCAACCCGGTCATGACGGCCAGCGGCACGGCCGGTCACGGGGCCGAGCTGGGTCGCTCGTTTCCCCTGGGCGACCTGGGCGCGGTGGTGGTCAAGTCCCTCTCGGCCGGGCCGTGGGCGGGCAACCCGGCGCCGCGCGTGCACGACACGCCGGCGGGCATGTTGAACAGCGTGGGCCTGCAGGGTCCGGGCGTGGAGGCGTGGCTGGAAGACGACCTGCCCGCCCTGCTCGCCACCGGCGCTCGCGTGGTGGCGTCGATCTGGGGCTTCACCGTGGAGGACTACGAGAAGGCGGCGGCCATGCTCGCCGACGCGCCTCCCCGAGTGGTGGCCGTGGAGGTCAACCTCAGCTGCCCCAACGTGGAGGAGCGGCGCAAGATGTTCGCCCACTCGCCCGCCGCCGCGGCCGACGCCATCGCCGCCACCGCCGGCGCCGGCCGCCCGCGGTGGGCCAAGCTCAGCCCCAACGTCACCGACGTCACCGAGATCGCCGGGGCCGTCCTCGACGCCGGCGCCGAAGCCGTCACCCTGGTCAACACGGTGATGGGCATGGCCATTGACACCACCACCCGCCGGCCCGCGCTGGGCAGCGGTGAGCGGGGCGGCGGCCTCTCCGGTGCGGCCATCCACCCCGTCGCCGTGCGGGCCGTCTTCGACGTGCGGGCGGCATTCCCCTCGGCCCCCATCGTGGGCGTGGGGGGTGTGACCACGGGGGAGGACGCCGTGGAATTGCTCCTCGCCGGGGCCAACGCCGTGCAGGTCGGCACCGCCACCTTTGCCGATCCGCGTGCGCCCGCCCGCGTGCTGGAAGAGTTGCGCCGGTGGTGCCGGCGTCACCACGTCGCCGATGTGAACGAGCTGATCGGAGCCGCCCATGACCACAACAGCCGTCGCTCCTGACATCCGCGGCCGGCTGGCCCTGGCCCTGGACGTGGACGACCTCGTCGAGGCCACCCGCCTCGCCCGGGAGCTGCAGCCCTGGTTCGGCGTGGCCAAGGTCGGGCTGGAGCTGTTCAGCGCGGCGGGCACCGACGCGGTGGTGACCATGACCGAGCTGGGCTACAAGGTCTTCCTCGACGTGAAGCTCCACGACATCCCCACCACCGTCCGCAAGGCGGCCCGCGTGCTGGGCGCGGTGGGCGCGTCCTACCTCACCCTGCACGCCTTCGGCGGCGCCAGCATGCTGCGAGCCGGGGTGGAAGGCCTGCGGGACGGGGCCAGCGCGGCCGGGCTGGAGCCGCCCGCGGCCCTGGCCGTCACCATCCTCACCAGCGACGCCGACGCCCCCGCCCACATCCTCGGCAGCCGGGTGCGCACCGCCGTCGAGGCCGGATGCGGCGGCGTGGTGTGCGCTGCCGGGGACGTGCGCGAGGCCAAGCAGCTCGCCCCCCGGCTGCTGGCCGTCGTGCCCGGGATCCGCCCGGCAGGCGCCTCGGCCGACGACCAGGCCCGCACCTCGACGCCCCAGGCGGCCCTCGAAGCGGGCGCCGATCTGCTCGTCATCGGGCGGGCGGTGACGGCCGCGCCGGACCGGGCCAAGGCCGCCGCTCGACTGGTCGAGGGCATCACCCTCTGACCCCGCGCGTAGCGATTCGACACAAGTGCGTCACCCCCTGAAGGACTTGTGTCGAATGGTTGCCAAACCTCGGGTTGACGCTTTCTAGCAGCGCGCTAGGGTGCCTCTTCATGCCCCTGCCTCCGTCGCTTTCCCCTGAGCAACGCCAGGCCGCGCTCGACAAAGCTGCGGCCGCTCGGCGCCAGCGAGCCGAGCTGAAGGAGAAGCTCAAGATGGGCTCGATCACCTTCCCCGAGCTGCTCGATCAGGGCACTCGGGACGATGTGGTCGGCAAGATGAAAGTCCTCGCCGTGCTCGAGTCGCTCCCCGGTCTGGGCAAGGTCAAGGCCCGGCGGCTCATGGAGACGGTGGGGATCAGTCAGACCCGGCGGGTCCAGGGCCTCGGCAAGCAGCAGCGCGACAGGCTGCTGGAGGAGCTCGGGACACACTGATCGTCGTCATCTTCGGGCCGGGCGGCGTCGGGAAGGGCACGCTCGTCACCCGGCTCCTGGAGCTGGACCCCAACTTGTGGCTCTCCCGGTCGTGGACCACGCGCGCCAGGCGTCCGGGCGAGGCCGAGGACGCCTACACCTGGGTCACCAAGGACGAGTTCGAAGCCCGCATCGCGCAGAGCGGCTTCCTGGAGTGGGCCGAGTTCCTGGGCGAGCTGTACGGCACGCCCGTTCCCCACGCCCCGGCGGGCATGGACGTCGTCCTGGAGATCGACCTCCAGGGCGCCGAGCAGATCCGGGCCCGCTACCCGGATGCCGAGATCGTTCTCGTCATCCCACCCTCCCGGGCCGAGCAGGAGGCCCGCCTGCGGCACCGGGGGGACACCGAGGACCGCATCCGCCAGCGCCTGGAGCTGGCCGAGGTGGAAGAGGCCCGCGGGAGGGCTCTGGCCGACCACACGGTGGTCAACGACGATCTGTCCCGGGCCGTGGCCGAGGTGGCCGGTATAATCGAGGGTCGCCGCACCGCCCCACCCGGCGATCAACAGAGAGAGACCCGCTGATGGCCACGCGCCGCCCCACCATGATGGACCCGCCCATCGAGAGCCTGCTCGACAAGGTGGACTCCAAGTTCACCCTCGTCACCCTGGCCGCCAAGCGCGGGCGCCAGATCAACTCGTACTTCAACCAGCTCGGTGAGGGGCTGGGCGCCATCGTGCCGCCCCAGGTCACGTCCGTCTCCCGCAAGCCGCTCTCCATCGCCCTGGAGGAGATCTCGGCGGGCAAGATCGTGTTCGTGCGGCCCGTGGACGATGCCGAGCTGGACGAGGCCGAGCCCACCGAGAAGTAGTTGACCGGCTGGCTGACCGGGCGCCGGGTGGTGCTCGGAGTCTCCGGGGGAATCGCCGCCTACAAGGCCATCGAGGTCTGCCGCCGCCTCGTCGACGCCGGCGCCTACGTGGCCCCGATCCTCACCGAGGACGCCCAGCGCTTCGTGGGCCCCACGACCTTCTCGGCCCTGGCGTCGGAGCCGGTCCACACCTCGCTGTGGGACGACGCCCTCGGCGATCCCATCCCCCACACCCGCCTGGGTCAGACGGCCGACGTGATCGTGGTGGCGCCGGCCACCGCCCGGGTGCTGGGGAGCTACGCCCACGGGATCTCGGGCGACCTCCTGGTCGCCACCCTCCTCGCCACCCGGGCCCCGGTGGTCGTGTGCCCGGCCATGCACACCGAGATGTGGGAGCACCCCGCCGTGCAGGACAACCTGGCCCTGCTGCGCAGCCGGGGCGTGCACGTGGTGGACCCCGGGGTGGGCCGCCTGGCGGGGGGCGACAGCGGCGCCGGCCGGCTGGCCGAGCCCGACGACATCGTGTTCGCCATCGAGCGGGCCCTCGCCCCGCAGGACCTGGCCGGCCGCCGGGTGGTCGTCACCGCCGGCGGCACCCGTGAGCCGCTCGATCCCGTGCGCTACCTGGGCAACCGCTCGTCCGGTCGCCAGGGGTACGCGCTGGCCCACGAGGCCGCCCTCCGGGGCGCCGGCGTCACCCTCGTGTCCACCGTCGACCGGTGGGTGCCCTCGACCGTCACCGTGGTGCCCGTGCAGACGGCCGCGGAGATGGAGGAGGCCACCCTGGCCGCAGCCGCCGGGGCCGACGCCGTGATCATGGCTGCGGCCGTGGCCGACTTCCGGCCCAAGGCCGTCGCGCCCTCGAAGATCAAGAAGGCCGAGGGCGTACCCGAGCTGGTGCTCGAACCCACGCCCGACATCCTGGCCGCCCTGGGCGAGCGCAAGCCCGACGGGCAGGTGCTGGTCGGGTTCGCGGCGGAGACGTCGGCCGTACGCGAGGAGGCGCTGGCCAAGCTGCGGCGCAAGCGCCTCGACGTCATCGTGGCCAACGACGTCACTGCTCCCGGGGCCGGCTTCGAGCACGACACCAACCAGGTGAACGTGCTCGCGGCGGACGGGAGCGAGCAGAATGTCCCCCTCACCGGCAAGCGGGAAGTGGCACGCATTGTCCTCGACGCCGTGGTCCAACGCTTAGGAGCAAGAGCATGAGCCGCTACACGTTCACGTCGGAGTCGGTCACCGAGGGCCACCCGGACAAGATGGCCGACCAGGTGTCGGACGCCGTCCTTGACGCCATCCTGGCCGCAGATCCGCGCGGCCGGGTGGCGTGCGAGACGCTGCTCACGACCGGCTTGGTGGTGGTGGCCGGTGAGATCACCACCGACGCCTACGTCGACATCCCCAAGATCGTCCGCCAGGTCGTGTGCGACATCGGGTACGACCGGGAGTCCTTCGGCTTCGACGGCAACACCTGCGGCGTCGTCACCGCCATCGACGAACAGTCGCCCGACATCGGCCAGGGCGTGACGTCGGCCCTCGAGTTGCGCACCGGCTCCGGCGGCGAGGACCAGCTCAACGCCCAGGGCGCGGGCGACCAGGGAATGATGTTCGGCTTCGCCTGCGACGAGACCGACGACCTCATGCCCCTGCCCATCTGGCTGGCCCACCGGTTGGCCCAGCGCCTGTCCGAGGTGCGCAAAGCCGGTGTGTTGCCGTACCTGCGGCCCGACGGCAAGACCCAGGTGACGTTCGACTACGAGGACGGCAAGCCCGTCGCCCTCAAGACCGTGCTCATCTCCACCCAGCACGCGCCCAACCTCGACATCGAGACGCTGCTCAAGCCCGACCTCAACGAGCACGTGATCCATCCCATGCTCCCGGCCCAGTTCGCCGGCGACGACTACCGGGTGCTGGCCAACCCCACGGGCAAGTTCGAGCTGGGCGGGCCGCACGCCGACACCGGCCTCACCGGCCGCAAGATCATCGTCGACACCTACGGCGGCGCCGCGCGCCACGGCGGTGGGGCCTTCTCGGGCAAGGACCCGTCCAAGGTCGACCGCTCGGCCGCGTACGCGGCCCGCTGGGTGGCCAAGCACGTGGTGGCCGCCGGCGCCGCCCGCCGCTGCGAGATCCAGGTGGCCTACGCCATCGGCGTGGCCCGGCCCGTGTCGCTCCTCGTGGAGACGTTCGGCACCGAGCAGGTCGACCCCCGGGCCATCGAGGCCGCCGTCGACGAGGTGTTCGACCTGCGTCCCGCGGCCATCGTGCGGGACCTCGACCTGCGCCGTCCCATCTACCGTCGCACCGCCGCCTACGGTCACTTCGGCCGGTCGGACAAGGAGTTCACGTGGGAGGCGCTGTCCCGGCTCGAGGACTTCAAGCGGGCGCTCAGCATCTGAGCGGCACGCAGCCTGCGGAGCTGCCGCCCAAGCTGATCAGCGTCCGGGTGGTGCCGGATGTGGCCGGCATCGACAAGACGTTCGACTACCTGGCTCCCGCGGGCACCCCGTTGGGCGCCCTCGTGCGGGTCACCCTCAACGGGCGGCGCATCGGCGCCTGGGTGGTGGCCGTGGACGTGGCCCCGCCCGAGGGCGTGGCCCTCCGGCCCGTGAACAAGGTCACCGGCCTGGGCCCGGCCCGTGACGTCATCGAGTTGGCGGAATGGGCGGCCCGGCGGTGGGCGGGGCGGCTGTCCGTCCTGTTGAAGACGGCGTCGCCGCCCGTGGCCGTGCGGGGCCTGCCCCCCGCGGCCCCGGCCCGCCCGCCCATGCACGCGGACGTCACGCTGCCTGGCGGGTTGCGTTCGGTGGTGCGGGTGCCGCCGGGCGCCGACACCTTCCCGCTGGTGGCCGCGGCCGCGGCCCGGGGGTCGGCCCTGGTGCTGGCCCCGTCGGTGGCGGCGGCGGCCATGGTGGGCGCCCGGTTGCGGCGGGCGGGTGTGCCCGTGGCCGTGGTGCCGCGGGACTGGGCGCGGGCGGCGGCGGGGGGTTCGGTGGTGGTGGGGGCGCGAGCGGGGGCCTGGGCGCCCGTGCCCGACGTGGCGGCCGTCGTCGTCCTCGACGCCCACGACGAGGCCTACCAGGAGGAGCGGGTGCCCACGTGGGACGCGTGGGTGGTGGCGGCCGAGCGAGCCCGGCGGGCGGGCGTGCCGTGCGTGCTGGTGTCGCCCACCCCCCTGCTGGAGCAACTGGCGTGGGGCGAGTTGGTGGTGCCGGGGCGGTCCGAGGAGCGGGCCGGGTGGGCCATGCTCGAGGTGGTCGACCGGCGCGAGGAGGACCCCAGGGCCGGGTTGTTCTCGACCCGGCTGGTCGACGCCCTGCGAGGTGGGGGGCGGGTGGTGTGCGTCCTCAACCGCAAGGGGCGGGCGCGGCTGTTGGCCTGCGCCTCGTGCGGGGAGCTGGCCCGGTGCGAGCGCTGCGGGTCGGCCCTGGAGCAGGCGACGGGCGGCGAGGGGCTGCACTGCCGGGCCTGCGGGTTGGACCGGCCCGTGGTGTGCGCGGCGTGCGGGTCGCTGCGGTTCAAGAACCTGCGAGCCGGCGTGAGCCGGGTGCGGGAGGAGCTGGCCGCCCTGGCCGGCGAGGCGGTGGGTGAGGTGACGGCCGAGTCCGACGACGGCGACGTACCGGCCACGAGGGTGGTGGTGGGCACCGAGGCGGCCCTGCACCGGGTGGACCGGGCCGATCTGGTGGCCTTCCTCGACATGGACCAGGAGCTCCTCGCTCCCCGGTTCCGGGCCGCCGAGCAGGCGCTCGGCCTGCTGGCCCGGGCGTCCCGCCTGGTGGGGGGACGGGCCGGCCGAGTGCTGGTACAGACCCGCGTGCCCCACCACGAGGTGCTCGACGCCGCCCTCCACGCCGACCCGGGCCGGTTGGTGGCGGTGGAGCAGGAGCGACGAGCGGCCCTGTCCCTGCCCCCCTTCACCGCTTTGGCCGCGCTCTCAGGCGAGGGATCCGGAGATTTCGCGGCCAAACTGCCGTCGCATGTCCAGGTGATCGACGAGGGCGACGGGCGCTGGCTGGTGCGGGCCCCGTCCCCCGATGTGCTGTCCGGGGCCTTGGCCGCCACCCCCCGGCCCGCGGGCCGGCTGCGGATCGAGGTCGATCCCCGCCGGGTGTAATCGGGTCGTTAGCCGGCCTCATCGGCGACCAGCACCAGGCGCTCGACGTCCAGAGCGAGGTCCAGATCTCGCCGGACGAGTCGAGCGGAGGCACGGTCACCAGCCCGCGCGCCGGACGGTGGCCGCCGTCATGTACGCGGTCTGCTTCGTGGCCGCCCTCGCCGCCCTCGTCGGCGTGGCCATCGGGTTGCAGGCCCTGTTCAGGATCGCCGCCCCGGGGATCACCGCCCCCGACTTCGGGGACGAGCGGGCCGAGGGCGCCCGCCAGTTGCTCATCGGCGCAGTCGTGGCCGTCGTCGGCGTCACCCTCTTCCTGTGGCACTGGCGCAAGCCCGAGGAGTGGGACACCCAGGCCCCGCCGCCCGTCGCGCCCCCGCCGCCCGTCGAGCCCCCGCCCCCGGCCCCCCGGGCCCGCCGGGCCGTGAAGAAATCGAGCGAACCTCCGGTAGCCTGAGCGTCATGGCCACGTACCGCATCCGTGTCTATGGCGACCCCGTGCTCAAGCAGCGCGCCGCGGACGTCACCGACATCGACGGCACCCTGCACAAGCTGGTCGAGGACATGGTCGAGACCATGTACGCCGCCCCCGGCGCCGGCCTGGCCGCCCCCCAGGTGGGCGTGCAGAAGCGCCTGTTCGTGTACGACGCCGGCGAGGGCCCTCGGGCCATCGTCAACCCCACCATCGCCGAATCCCGGGGCGAGTGGACGTACGAGGAGGGCTGCCTCTCGGTGCCCGGGTTGTACTGGCCCATCGTGCGCCCCAAGGAGGTCCACCTCACCGGGTACGACCTCGACGGCAACGAGATCTCCATCGAGGCCGACGAGTTCGAGGCCCGGGTGTTCCAGCACGAGCTCGACCACCTCGACGGCACGCTCCTGCTGGAGCGGCTCGACGCCGACCAGCGCAAGCAGGCCATGCGCATCCTCCGGGAGCGGGCCCTCAGCGAGCCCGCCGCCGGCGACCCACTTGCCCGCTTCTCGTAACGTCCACGCCGGCATAGGCGGCGCCAGCGTTACGAGAACGGTGGGGGGGCGGTGGGGGCGATGACCCGCATCGCCTACCTGGGCACGCCCGAGGCCGCCGTCGCGCCCCTGCGGGCCCTGGTCGCCGACGGGCACGACGTGGCCGTGGTGGTCACCCAGCCCGACAAGAAGCGGGGGCGGGGCTCGGCCCTGGTGCCCAGCCCGGTGAAGACGGCGGCCGAGTCGCTGGGACTGCCCGTGGCCCACCAGGTCGACGCCGTGCTCGACGCCGGCGTGGAGCGGGGCGTGGTCGTCGCCTTCGGCCGGCTGATCAAGCCCCACGTGCTCGCCCAGGTGCCCATGGTCAACGTCCACTTCTCCCTGCTCCCCCGGTGGCGGGGGGCGGCGCCCGTCGAGCGAGCCATCCTGGCCGGCGACACGGAGACGGGCGTGTGCCTCATGGAGCTGGAGGAGGGCCTCGACACCGGTCCCGTGTACGCGATGGAGCGCACGCCCATCGGTCCCGAGGAGACGGCCGACGAGTTGCGGGCCCGGCTGGTCGACATGGGCACGCGCATGGTGGTCGGCGCCCTGCGCACGGGGTTGGGCGAGCCCAACGAGCAGGCAGGCGAGGTCACGTACGCGGCCAAGATCGATCCCGAGGAGCTGCGCATCGACTGGACCCGGCCGGCCACCGAGGTGCATCGACTCGTTCGCCTGGGCCGGGCGTGGACGACGTTCCGGGGCAAGCGGCTGCGTGTCCTTCGGGCCACGCTCGACCCGGCGGTGGGCGGGTTCCCCTACGGCGGGCTCGTCATCACCGAGGTCCAGCCCGAGGGGAAGGGGCCCATGGCGGCGACGGCCTGGGCCAACGGCGCCCGGCCGGCGCCGGGCGAGCGCCTTGGCTGAACCTCGGCCCGACACACGATCGGGCGCCAGAGGAGTCGCCCTCCAGGCCCTGCTCGAGATCGACGACGGCGCCTACGCCAACCTGGCCGTCCCCAAGCTCTTGTCGGCCAGCCGCCTGGACGCCCGGGACCGGGGGTTCGTCACCGAGCTGGCCTACGGCACCACGCGCATGCGCCGGGCGTGCGACTGGCTGGTGGACCGCTTCGTCACCGGTGACCGCCCCCTGGACCTTCCCACCCGCAACACCCTGCGCCTGGGCGCCTACCAGTTGGCCTTCACCCGGGTGGCGCCCCACGCCGCCGTCAGCGCCACCGTCGACCTGGCCTCGCCCAAGGCCCGCGGACTGGTCAACGCCGTGCTGCGCAAGGTGGCGGGCGACCTCCCGCCCCGCTGGCCCGACCGGGCCACCGAGCTGTCGTACCCGGACTGGCTGATCGAGCAACTCGTCGCCGACCTGGGTGCCGAGCAGGCCCACGCCGCCCTGGTGCAGATGAACGAGCCGCCGTCGGTCACCGAGCGGCCCGACGGCTACATCCAGGACGTGGCCTCCCAGCTGGTCGCGGCCGTGGTGGACGTGCAGCCGGGCGAGCTGGTGGCCGACCTGTGCGCGGCCCCGGGAGGCAAGGCCACGGCCATGGCCTCGGTGAGCGGCCGGCCCCTCGTGGCCGCGTCCGACCGGAACCCCATCCGGGCCGGTCTGGTGGCCGAGAACGTGGCCGACCTGCGGCTGCCCAACGTGGCCACCCTCGTAGCCGACGGCCTCCACCCGCCGTACCGCCCTGCGTCGTTCGACCGGGTGCTGCTCGACGCGCCCTGTTCGGGCCTGGGTGTGCTGCGCCGCCGGCCCGACGCCCGCTGGCGTATCCAACGGGCGGACGTGGGCCGCCTGGCCAGGCTGCAACGGGACCTCCTCCACGCCGCCGCCGGGCTGGTGCGGCCGGGCGGCACCCTCGTGTACAGCGTGTGCACGCTCACGCTGGCGGAGACGGCGGCCGTCGATCGTTGGCTGTACGAACAGCACCCGGAGCTCCGGCCCGTACCCGTTCCCGCGGGCGGGCCGTGGGAGCCGTTGGGCCGGGGCGCCCGCCTCCTCCCGCAGACCCAGGGCACCGATGGCATGTACGTCCTCAAGCTGGAGCGCGCCGGTCGGTAGATTCGGCGGCAATGGCCGATGTCAAGATCGCCCCGTCCATCCTGTCGGCCGACTTCGCCGCGCTGGCCCAGGCCATCGACGCTGTCGGCCCCGAGGCCGACATCCTCCACGTCGACGTGATGGACGGGCACTTCGTGCCCAACCTCACCATCGGGCCGCCGGTGGTGAAGTCGCTGCGGGGCCACACCGGGCTGTACCTCGACTGCCACCTGATGATGACCAACCCGGGCGACTACCTGGAGGCGTTCCAGAAGGCGGGGGCCAACGGCTGCTCGGTGCACGTCGAGATCGGGAGCACGGGCGCGCTGGTCGACCAGATGCGCGACCTCGGGCTCGACGTGGGCCTGGCGGTCAACCCGGACACGCCCTACGAGGCCTACGCCCGCTGGCTGGACCGCATCGACCTGTTGCTGCTCATGACCGTGTTCCCCGGCTTCGGCGGCCAGAAGTTCATGGCCGATGTCATGCCCAAGGTGGCCCACACCCGCGCCGTGGTCGACGAGCGGGGCCTGAACGTGGCCATCCAGGTGGACGGCGGGATCGACGTGCACACCGCGCCGGTGGCCGCCGCCGCCGGGGCGTCGGTGTTCGTGGCCGGCAACGCCATCTTCGGAGACGCCGGGGGCGACCCCCGGGCCGCCGCCGCCCGCATCCGGGCCGCCGCCTCGGAGGCGGCCGCGTGACCGCCACCCGAGCCCGCGCCACAGCCCGAGCCAAGGTGCTCACCGTGTCCGACGGGGTGGTGGCGGGCACCCGCGAGGACCGCAGCGGCCAGGCTCTGGTCGACCGGCTCACCGAGGCCGGGTTCGAGGTGGCCGACCGCCGGGTGGTGGCCGACGGCGTGGCGTCGGTGCGCGAGGCGTTGGCCGAGTTGGCCGACGGGTTCGCGGGCCTGATCGTCACGACGGGTGGGACCGGCTTCGGGCCCCGGGACCTCACCCCCGAGGGCACCCGGGCCGTGCTGGAGCGGGAGGCGCCGGGACTGGCCGAGGCCATGCGCCTGGTGAGCCCGCTGGGCCGGCTGTCCCGGGCCCTGGCCGGGACGGTGGGGGAGTGCATCGTGCTCAACACCCCGGGCTCGACCAAGGGCGCGGTGGAGTGCCTGGACGCCGTCGTCGACGTGCTGCCCCACGCCCTGGCCCTCCTGGCCGGCCAGCCCACCGACCACTGACCCCGCCCCCAACCGTTCTCGTAACGCCCACGCCGTCATAGACGGCGCCAGCGTTACGAGAATGTGCGCGGGGGCGCCCCCGTAGACTTTGAGCATGCCCCCGGAGGATGAGGCGCACATGCGCCGGGCCATCGCCGAAGCGGCGGCCGTGCGCGCCTCGACGTCGCCCAACCCGTGGGTGGGCGCCGTCGTCGAGCCGGGTGGGTTCACAGGCGCCACCCAGCCCCCGGGCGGGCCCCACGCCGAGATCGTGGCCCTCCAGGCGGCCGGGCCCAGCGCCCAGGGCGCCACCCTCTACTGCACCCTCGAACCGTGCTCCCACCAGGGCCGCACGGGCCCGTGCACCGAGGCCATCATCGAGGCGGGCATCGCCCGGGTGGTGGTGGGCATCGAGGACCCCGACCCCCAGGTCGGCGGCCGCGGCATCGAGCGGCTCCGCCAGGCGGGGATCACCGTCGACGTGGGCACTTGCAAGGACGAGATCGAGGAGCAACTCGCCCCCTACCTGAAGCACCGGCGCACGGGCCGGCCGTGGGTCGTGCTCAAGCTGGCCGCTACCCTCGACGGGCGCATCGCCGCCCCCGACGGCACCAGCCAGTGGATCACCGGCGACGCCGCCCGCACCGACGCCCACCGCCTGCGGGCCGAGTCCGATGCCGTGCTCGTCGGTGCCGGCACCGTGCGGGCCGACGACCCCAGCCTCACCGTGCGCTACGTGTCCGGCCGGGACCCCGTGCGGGTCGTCCTGGGCAAGGCCCCGCCCGATGCCAAGGTGCAGCCCGCGGTCGAGATGGAGGGCGACCTGCGGGACGTGCTCGACCAGCTGGGCAAGCAGGACGTGGTGCAGCTCCTGGTCGAGGGCGGCGCCCGGGTGGCCCACGACTTCCACGCTGCCCGCCTGGTGGACCGCTACGTCGTGTACCTGGCCCCGGCCCTGTTCGGGGGGGACGACGCCATGCCCATGTTCTCCGGGCTCGCCGACCCCACCGTCAGCGAGCTGTGGCGGGGCCGCTTCACCGCCATCGAGCGGTTGGGCGACGACCTGAGGATCGAACTGTGTTCACCGGCATAGTCGAGGAGCTGGGCCGGGTGCGGTCCCGGGACCGCGGGCGCTTCGTGTTCGAGGCCAAGGCCGTGCTGGACGACGCCGAGATCGGCGCGTCCATCGCCGTCAACGGCGTGTGCCTCACCGTGGTCGACCTCACCCCCGACACGTGGGCGGCCGACGCCGTGGACGAGACGCTGCGCACGTCCAACCTGGACGACCTCAGGGCGGGCGACCCGGTGAACCTGGAGCGCCCGGTACGCCTGGACGACCGGCTGGGCGGGCACCTGGTGCAGGGCCACGTCGACGGCGTGGGCCAGATCGTGAGCCCCGCCCCCGACCTCCGCATCCGCATGGCCGACCCCACCCTGCTCCGCTACGTCGTGCCCAAGGGCTCGATCACGGTGGACGGGTGCAGCCTCACCGTCGTCGACGTCCTCGACGACGGATTTACCGTGGCCGTCATTCCCCACACCACCGAGGTCACCACCCTCGGTTGGAAGGGGCCGGGCGATCGCGTCAACCTGGAGGTGGACGTGCTGGCCAAGTACGTCGAGCGCCTCCTGTCCTGGAAGGACTGACCCATGCCGTTCGCCGAGATCGACAAGGCCGTCGCCGCCATCGCCCGCGGGGAGATGGTCATCGTGGTCGACGACGAGGACCGGGAGAACGAGGGCGACCTCATCATGGCTGCCGAGGCGGCCACGCCCGAGAAGATCGCCTTCTTCCTGCAGCACACGTCGGGGCTGATCTGCACGCCCATGACGGGCGAGCGCCTGGACGAGCTCGATCTCCCGCTGATGGTCACGACCAACACGGAGTCGCACCGCACCGCCTTCACCGTCAGCGTCGACTACCGGCACGGCACATCCACTGGCATCTCCGCCTTCGACCGGGCCGCCACCATCCAGGCCCTCATCGACCCGTCCACCCGCCCGGCCGACCTCGCCCGCCCCGGCCACATCTTCCCGCTGCGGTATGCCGCCGGCGGCGTGCTCAAGCGGGCCGGCCACACCGAGGCCGCCGTCGACCTGGCCCGCATGGCCGGCCTCTACCCCGCCGGCGTGCTGTGCGAGATCGTCGACGCCAAGAAGACGGACATGGCCCGGCTGTCCGAGCTGGAGCGGTTCGCGTCCGAGCACGACTTGCTCATGATCTCCATCGACGCACTCATCCACTACCGGCGCCAGAAGGACAAGCTCGTGCGCCGGGTGGCCGAGGCCCGCATCCCCACCAAGTACGGCGACTTCACCTGCTACGCCTACGAGTCCGTCCTCGACGGCGAGCAGCACCTGGCCCTGGTGCGGGGCGCCGTGCAGGGCGAGGAGAACGTGCTCGTGCGAGTGCACAGCGAGTGCCTCACGGGCGACGTGTTCGGCTCCTTGCGCTGCGACTGCGGGCCCCAGCTCGACGCCGCCATCAAGCGGGTGGCCGACGAGGGCATGGGCGCCGTCGTGTACCTGCGGGGGCACGAGGGCCGGGGCATCGGCATCGGCCACAAGCTGCGGGCCTACACCCTCCAGGAGCAGGGCCACGACACCGTCGACGCCAACCTGGAGCTGGGCCTGCCCATCGACAGCCGGGAGTACGGCATCGGCGCCCAGATCCTCGTCGACCTCGGCATCACCACCATGCGCCTGATGACCAACAACCCGGCCAAGTACGGCGGCCTGGAGGGGTTCGGGCTCGACATCATCGAGCGGGTGCCGCTCGAAGCCCATCCCAACCCCGAGAACATCCACTACCTGCGCACTAAGCGGGAGCGCATGGGCCACCTGCTCGACGGGCTGGACGATGAGCTCTTCTGACAAGCGGGGCCCGCGCCCCGACCTCGACGGCGCCGGCGTGCGCGTGGCCATCGTGTGCGGCCGCTTCAACGACTTCATCACCACCCGCCTGCTGGCCGGGGCGGTGGCCGCGCTGGAGAAGTACGGCGCCCCGGAGCCCACGGTGGTGTGGGTGCCCGGCGCCTTCGAGATCCCCTTGGCGGCCAAGAAGCTGGCGGCCACGCACGATGCCGTCGTCGCCCTCGGCGCCGTCATCCGGGGCGACACCCCGCACTTCGACTTCGTGGCCGGCGAGTGCGCGTCCGGGCTCATGCGCGTGCAGCTCGACACGGGCGTGCCGTGCGTCTTCGGGGTGCTCACCACCGACACCGAGGCCCAGGCCGAGGAACGCATCGACAAGGGCTTCGAGTCGGCCGAGGTCGCGATCGAGATGGCGAGGCTTGCATGTTGAAGTTGGTCCTGCCCAAGGGGTCGCTGGAGCGCGCCACCCTCGAGTTGTTCGAGGCGGCCGACCTGCCCGTGCGCCGGTCGTCCTCGGTGGAGTACCGGGCGGCCATCGACGACCCCCGCATCGTCGAGGTGGCCGTCTTGCGGCCCCAGGAGATCCCGCGTTACGTGGCGTCGGGCCTGTTCGACCTGGGCATCACCGGGCGGGACTGGATCGAGGAGACGGCCAGCGACGTCATCTCCCTGGGCGAGCTGCAGTACTCGAAGGCCACGTCCCTGCCCATCCGCGTGGTGCTGGCCGTGGCCGAGGACTCGCCCGTGCAGTCGGTGGGCGACCTGCCTACCGGAGCGCGGGTGAACACCGAGTACCGCGAGCTCACCCGCCGTTACCTGGAGAAGCACGGCGTGCAGCACGCCGACATCACGCTCTCGCACGGGGCCACCGAGGCGAAGGTGGCGCTGGGCGTGGCCGATGCCGTGGTCGAGATCACCGAGACGGGCCGGGCCCTGCGCAACAACGGCCTGCGCATCGTCGACACCGTGCTGGTGTCGTTCACCGAGCTGATCGCCAACCCGATGTCCCACCAGGACGCCGACAAGCGCCACGCCATGGGTCAGATCCTCACGCTGCTGCAGGGCACGCTGGAGGCGCGGGGCAAGGTGCTGGTGAAGCTCAACGTGAGCGAGGCCGACCTGCCCGGGGTCATCGAGCGCCTGCCGGCGATGAAGTCGCCCACCGTGTCCAAGCTGTTCGGCGAGGACGGCTACGCGGTGGAGACGGTGGTGCCCAAGTCGGACATCAACATCCTCATCCCGGCCCTCAAGGACGCCGGCGCCACCGACATCATCGAGTTGCCGCTGTCCAAGATCGTCCATTGACCGGCACGGTCGCCCGCTTCGACGAGCAGGTCGGCCTGGGTGAGGTCGAGGGCGGCGACGGGCGCCGCTACCCGTTCCACTGCACGCAGATCGCCGACGGCACCCGCACCATCCCCGTTGGCGCGGCGGTGACGTTCGAGGTGGTGCCCGGTCCGTTGGGCCGCTGGGAAGCGGCCCGGCTCACGCCCGCCCGCGCCTGAGGGCGAAGCACACCACCCCGGCGGCCACGGCCACGTTGAGCGACTCCACGCCGCCGGCGAGGGGGATGGCGACGGTGCCGTCCAGGGCCTCCACGACGGCGGGGGAGAGGCCCTCGCTCTCGCTGCCCAGCACCAGAGCCACCCGCTCGGGCGGTTCCCACGACCACAACGGCACGCCGCTGCCCGCGACCAGTCCCACGACCCGGAACCCGGCGTTCTTCAGCAACGAAACCGCGCCCAGCGCGGTCTCGTTGCTGAAGATCGGGGCTCGCAGGGCGACGCCGGCCGAGGCCTTCACCACGAGCGGCCCCACGTCGGGGCCTCCGGCCCGGGGGAGGACCACGCCATCGCACCCGGCGGCCACGGCCGTGCGCACGATCATGCCCACGTTGGCCGGGTTGGTGACGCCGTCGAGCACGAGCACGGCGACCGGGCCGGTGGCGGGGAAGGCCGCCGCTTCGAGCGGGCGCACCCCGGCCGAGCGCACATCCGCCACCACGCCCTGGTCCTGGCGGCCGTTGCCCGACATGCGGGTCACCTTCTCGGGCGACACCACCCGCACGGGCACGCCCCGGGCCGTGGCCGCCCGCACGATGTCGTCCACGTGCTCGCCCCGGGCCCGGCGGGACACCAGGACCTGTTCGACCTCCAGCTGCTCGTCGGCCAGCGCCTCCAGGACGGGGATGCGGCCGTAGACGGCGAGGAAGCTGCCGACGGTCTCAGGCACCGTCCGCGAGCGGCTGGTCGATGGCGCCCTTGATCTGCACGAAGGCGATACGCAGTTGGGACAGGCCGTCCTTCAGCTGCTGCTCGTCCGGGCCCAACCGACCGGCCAGGCCCTCGACGATGGCACCCAGGGCGTCGATGGCCAGTTGGGCCTCGCCCAGCTTGGGCGGTTGGAGCGACAGGTGCAGGGCGGCCAGCTGGAACAGGCCCAGGCAGTGGTTGGCGATGACGGCGTAGGCGGGGGTGTCGGCCAGCTCCCGGCGCAGGGCGTCCATCTGCGCTTCGAGCTCCTCCTGCGTCAGCTCGCCCTCGCCGGGTTCCCCGGGCTCGTCGTCGCGACCACCAACAGGCTGCTCGCCACCCGGCGTCCAGATCGTGCTCACGGCGCCCAACCCTACGCGCCGGCTCGTCCTCCTAGAACCCGGCCGTCCCGTCGGGGGTGCCGTTGCCCGTGGGCCCGTCGTACCCGACGGCCCCGTTGCAGAGGTAGTTCGAGCAACTGGGCCCGAACAGCAGCCCGCCGCCCCCGCCGTTGCTGCCCGCCGTCACGTCGAACAGCGACGCCGTGTGGCTGTACGGGTACGACGCGTAGGTCACCGAGGCGCCGTTGCCGGCCAGGGCGTACACGGCGGCGATGATCGGGGCACTGGCGCTGGTGCCACCCACCGTCATCCACCCCGTGCCGCCCGTGGTCCCGCCGATGCCGATGATGCCGCCGGTGGTGCTGTACGTGTCGTACACGGCCACGCCCGTGTTGGGGTCGGCCACCGCGGCCACGTCGGCCACCGTGCGGCGGGCGCACCCGGTGTCGCGCTGCCACGAGGGCTTGGGCTCGTACGAGGAGCATCCGCTGCCCGAGCCGCTCCACACCGTCTCCGTCCAGCCCCGCCCACCGGCCGACCTGGTGAGCGTGGTGCCGCCCACGGCCGTCACGTACTGCGAGGCGGCCGGGTACTCGACGCCGTACCCGCTGTCGCCGGAGCTGACGGTGATGGGGATGCCGGGGTGGTTGAAGTGGCTGTCGGCCGACGTCTCGCTGGACGACTCGCCCCCGCCGTAGCTGTTCGAGATGGCGGTGGCGCCCAGGCGGGCCGCCGTGTCCACGGCCGTGTAGAGGTTGGTGTTGGTGTTGTCGTTCGCTTCGACCAGCAGGATGTGGCACAGCGGGCACACGGCCGACACCATGTCGACGTCGAGGGAGATCTCCGTGCCCCAGCCGGCGTCGCCGGTGGGGTACGAGCCCTGCACGCCGTTCTGGTTGACCTTCTTGAAGCAGCCGTTGGCCGTGGTGCAGGCGGGAAGGCCGAAGGTCGACCGGTAGACGGCCAGGTCGGACTCGGCCTTGGGGTCATCGAAGGCGTCCACGATGGCGACGGTCTGGGTGCCGCCTGCCGAGGCGGCCGCCGAGGCCAGGGCGTAGGCGCTCTGGAGGTCGGCCGGGCCGTAGCCGGACGGGCCGGAGGAGGCGTGGGGCGACCCGTCGGGGCCGGCCAGCACCTGGGAGAAGCAGTGGTTCAGGCCTGCGGCCCGCACGGCGCAGCCCGTGGGCACGGCGTGCAGGGCAGTGGTGACGACACCGGCTCGGGCGACGGCGCCGGCGGGAGCGGCCACCACCAGTGCGGCCAGACCGGCCAGTATGAGACGGATTCGCACGAGGGACCTCCCTGTCCTTGCTCTGGGTCCAGAACAGCGCTCAGGGAACGGTCCTCGCTCTGCTTTCTTGCGGGCTGGTACCCTGTCCAGGACAACTGAACAAGGGAAGCGGGGCCAGCAGCCCCCACCCGGCCACCAGCCCCATCGATGTGCGCCCGGGTTGATCGACCGCCGAAAGCGGACGTTGCTTCCCAACGTCCGCTTTTTTCGCGTACCCGAAGGAGTGATGCCGCATCGCCGCTGTGAGCAACGAGACCAGGATCAACGAACGGATCCGGGCTCGAGAGGTCCTCGTCATCGACGAGCAGGGGACCAAGCTGGGCGTCAAGCCCCTGCCCGAGGCCCTGCACCTGGCCCGGCAAGCCGATCTCGACCTGGTTGAGGTGGCACCCATGGCCAACCCCCCCGTGTGTCGGATCATGAACTACAGCCGGTTCAAGTACGAGACCGAGCAGCGGGCCAAGGAATCGCGGCGCAAGACGAGCAACGTCAGCATCAAGGAGATGAAGTACCGGCCCAAGATCGGGCCGGGCGACTTCGACACGAAGACCCGTCAGGTGGCCCGCTTCCTTGGCGAAGGCCACAAGGTGAAGATCACGATCATGTTCCGGGGCCGAGAGATGAGCCACCCCGAGTTGGGCAAGAAGATCCTCGACAAGGTGGCCGGAGAGGTCGTCGACCTGGCCAAGGTCGAGGCCGCTCCCAAGCTCGACGGTCGCAACATGATCATGGTGCTCGCGCCCGACAAGCGGGCCCAGCAGGCAGCGGCCAAGGCGGCAGCAGAGCCCGGGGACGCGACGGGTGACGACACCGGCGCCGACGTGGCCGGCGATACCACAGGCGACACCGCGGTGGCTGTGATGGCGCCCGAGAGCGACAACGGCAGCACGCCGGCCGAAGCCCCCGTGGCCGCTGCTCCCCAGACCCAGGAGAACTGACGCAATGCCGAAGATGAAGACGGACAAGGGCGCGGCCAAGCGCGTCAAGATCACGGGGACGGGCAAGCTCCGCCGCCGCCACGCCTTCCTCAACCACATCCTCGAGAAGAAGTCGGCCGAGCGGAAGCGCCGGCTGGGGCGCGAGGCCGACTTCGCTCCCGGCGACGCCAAGCAGGTCAAGCGCCTGCTCGGGCTGTAGCGCCGACCTCACTCCCCCCCTCACGAAAGGAGCTCAACGATGGCCAGGGTGAAGCGCGCCGTCCACGCCAAGAAGCATCACCGCGCCGTGCTGGAGCAGGCCCAGGGCTACTACGGCAACAAGAGCCGGAGCTACCGCGCCGCCAACGAGCAGGTCATGCACTCGTTGCAGTACGCCTACCGCGACCGCCGGGCGCGCAAGGGCGATTTCCGCCAGCTCTGGATCCAGCGGATCAACGCCGCCGCCCGCCAGCACGGCATGAGCTACAGCCGGTTCATCGCCGGGCTGCGCCAGGCCGAGGTGGAGGTGGACCGCAAGGTCCTGGCCGACGTGGCCGTGGCCGACCCCACCGCCTTCGCTGCATTGGTGAAGCTGGCGGCCGCCGCCAACGCCAACGCCACGGCCACCAGCCCCGAGGCCCAGGCGTCCTGAGCTGAGCGACCCGCTCTCCTACCGGCATCAGAAGGTCCAGCGACTGCGGCGCCTCGTGGGGCGCCGCAGTACGCGCCAGGCCGAGCGCGCCTTCGTGGTCGAGGGAGCCAAGGTGCTGCGGGAGGCGCTGGCCGCGGGCGTGCCCGTGGAGGCGGTATACGTGGCCCGTCCCCTCGACGAGGCCGATGCCGACGCGGTGGACGCCGCCTTCGAGGCCGGCGCCCGCGTCTTCGAACTGGCGCCCGGCGTCATGGAGCGGGTAGCCGACACCGTCGCCCCCCAACCGGTGATAGCCGTCGTGCCCTACGTCGACGTGCCCCTCGATGCCCTCCGCCAGGCCAGCTTCCTGATCGTCTGCGTGGACGTGCGCGATCCCGGCAATGCCGGCACCGTGCTGCGCTCAGCCGAGGCCGCCGGGGCGGACGGGGTACTCTGCTGCGACGGTTCTGTCGACGTCTATAACCCGAAGACCGTCCGTGCGTCTGCGGGTGCGCTGTTCCATGTGCCCGTCGTCGTGGGAGGCGAAGCCGTGGGCGTCCTCGAAGCGCTAGGAGACTGGGGTGTGCGCCGGTTGGGCACCGTGGCGCGCGGCGGTCACGACTACACCTCGGTCGACTTGTGCCGTCCCACCGCCGTTGTCCTGGGCAACGAGGCCAACGGCCTGCCCGAGGAGGTCAGCGCCCACCTGGACGACGAGGTGACCATCCCCATGGCGGGGCGCTCGGAGTCGTTGAATGTAGGGATGGCTGCGGCCGTCCTCTCCTTCGAGGCTGCGCGGCAACGCCGGCTGGCGGGGCTGTCGTGAGCGCGACTACCGAGCCTGCGGACCTCGACGCCCTCCCGGACGCCGTGCTCTGCCTGGACGCCGACCGGGTGGTGGTGGCCGCCAACCAGCCCGCGGCCGAGCTCACCGGCTACGCCGCCACCGACCTGGTGGGCAAGCCCATCGGCGAGCTCCTCGACCCCCGGAGCAAGGACGGCAAGCCCCTGCTCGACGGGGCGTGGCACCCGTCCACCCGCATGCGCTCCGTGCGCCGGCTGCCCGAGCACGAGGTCAGCGTGCGCCGGGCGGACGACGAGCGGGTCAAGACCTACGTCACCGGCCGGTACCAGCGCAACGGCGATGGGCACCTCAGCGGTGCCGTGCTCGTCCTTCGCCCGGCCGGGAACCGGGGCCACCAGTCGGCCACCGGGATCGAGATCGTGTCGACGGTGAGCCACGAACTGCGCTCGCCCCTCACGTCGGTGAAGGGGTACACCAGCCTCCTGCTCAACCGGTGGGACCGGCTGAAGGACGACCAGAAGCGCATGATGCTCGAGCAGGTGAACCACGACGCCGATCGCGTCACCCGGCTCATCACCGAACTGCTCGACATCAGCCGGCTGGAGTCGGGCCGCCTGGTGCTACGCCGCCAGATGATCGACCTGCGCACGGTGGTGTCGTCGGTGGTCGAGAAGGTGCAGATGGAGTACCCCGACCTCGACTGCGAGATCCGCTTCCCCGACGAGGTGCCCGCCGTCTACGCCGACCCCGACAAGATCGTCCAGGTCCTCACCAACCTGGTGGAGAACGCCTGCAAGTACGCGTCGCCCACGGGCATCGTGGTGTCGGCCGACGTGGGCGAGGACGTGTTCGCCATCCAGGTCCAGGACCGGGGTGAGGGCATCTCCGAGACCGACCTGTCCAAGGTGTTCACGAAGTTCTTCCGGCGGGCCGACACCAAGCCCACCGGCTCGGGCCTGGGCCTCTGGATCAGCCGGGGCTTGGTCGAAGCCCATGGCGGGAAGCTCACCGTGTCGTCTATTCCGGGCGAGGGGTCGACGTTCCGCTTTACGCTGCCCCTGTTCGCCTTCGAGGAGCTGCACGGGTAAGTGGACGAGCGGGAGATCAAGAACATCGAGGAAGCGGCCGCGGCGCGGCTGGAGGCGGCGCGCTCGCTGGACGAGCTGCGGGCGGCCGAGGACGGCGCCACCGGCAAGCGGGGCGCCCTCACCCAGCTGAACCAGCGGCTGAAGGACGTCGACGCCGAGGCTCGCCGCGAGTTCGGGCGCATGTTGAACGAAGCTCGCAGTCGCCTCACGTCGCTGGCTGCCGACCGGCGCACGCGGTTGGAGGCGGACGAGCGCCGCCGCCGGCTGGAGGCCGAGCGCCTCGACCTCGGCGAGGTCCTGCCCGGCCCGCCCCGTCGGGGCCACCTCAGCCTGGTCACCCAGACCCGCGACGAGCTCGAAGACGTGTTCGTGGGCATGGGCTTCCAGGTGGCCGAAGGGCCCGAGGTGGAGACCGACTGGCACAACTTCGAGGCCCTCAACATCCCCAAGGCCCACCCGGCCCGTTCCGGGTTCGACTCCCTCTACCTCGACTGGGGCGACCCCGAGTCCACGCTGCTGCGGCCCCACACCTCGCCCGTGCAGATCCGGTTGATGCAGTCGCAGCCGCCGCCCATCTACGCGGTCATGCCCGGCAAGGTGTACCGCAAGGACACGCCCGACGCGAGCCACAACGCCACCTTCCACCAGATCGAGGGCCTGGTGGTCGACCGGGGCATCACCTTCGGCCACCTGGCCGGCACCATCGACTCGTTCGTGCGGGCCTACTTCGGCCGGGACGTCCAATCGCGGCTGCGGCCGGCGTCGTTCCCGTTCACCGAACCGTCGGCCGAGTTCGAGGTCACGTGTGCAGTGTGCGGCGGCATCGGGTGCCGCACATGCAGCGGCACCGGGTGGATCGAGCTGGGGGGCTGCGGCATGGTCCATCCCAACGTGTTCGAGGCGGTCGGCATCGACCCCGAGGAGTGGTCGGGGTTCGCCTTCGGGTTCGGCATCGACCGGTGTGCCATCGTGCGCCACGGCGTGTCCGACATCCGGGTCCTGCTCGAGAACGACATCCGTTTCATCCGCCAGTTCTAAGGTTCGCACCGCATGCTCGTCCCCCTTTCCTGGCTCCGTGACTTCGCGCCCTTCGATGCCGACGACGATGCCGCGACCGATGCGTTGGCCGAGACCTTCAACGACCTGGGCATGGTCGTGGAGGGCATCGAGCGCGTGGGTGAGGGCCTCGACGGCGTGGTGGTGGCGCGCGTGCTGGAGGTCCACGGCATCGAAGGGGCGGACAAGATCCGCCGGGTGCTGGTGGACGACGGCACCGGCGAACCCGTGCAGGTGGTGTGCGGGGCGTGGAACTTCGATGCCGGCGCGGTGGTGCCGTTCGCTCGGGTCGGGGCCGTGCTGCCCGGCGACTTCGAGATCGGGCGCCGCAAGATGAAGGGCGTCGAGTCCCACGGGATGATCTGCTCGGGCGCCGAGCTGCGCATGGGCGGCGACGGCAAGGGCATCCTCCTCCTCGCCCCCGACGTGGCCGCACCGGGCACGCCCCTCGCCGATGCCCTGGGCATCGAGCCCGACGTCGTGTTCGACCTGGCCATCGAGACCAACCGCCCCGACGCCATGTCCATCGCCGGCGTGGCCCGCGACGCCGCCGCCCGCCTGGGCCTGCCCTTCGCCATCCCCGAATCCGTCGTGCCCGACGGCCCCGTGGCCACGGCCGACGTGGCCAGCGTGGTGGTGGAGTCGCCCGAGCTGTCCCCCCGCTTCACGGCCAAGGCCATCCTCGACGTGGTGGTGGGGCCGTCGACGTCCTTGGTGCAGCGGCGGTTGACGCTGGCCGGGATGCGGCCCATCAACAACGTGGTCGACGCGTCCAACTACGTGATGCTCGAACTGGGCCAGCCCACCCACCCGTACGACCTCGACCAACTGCCCGGCCACGGCCTGCTGGTGCGGGCCGCCCGGCCCGGCGAGGTGGTGCGGACGCTCGACGGCGTGGACCGAGCCGTCGGCGATGGGGAGAACTGTCTGATCTGCGACGCCAACGGCGACCCCGTCGGCATCGGCGGGATCATGGGCGGTGAGTCGTCCGAGATCAGCGCGTCCACCACGAGGGTGCTGCTGGAGGCCGCCTACTTCACGCCCATGGCCATCGCCCGCACGTCCAAGCGCCTGGGCCTGCGGTCGGAGGCGTCGGCCCGGTTCGAGCGGGGCTGCGATCCCGAGGGCATCGAGCGGGCGGTCAACCGTTTCGTGTCGCTGCTCGGCGTGGGCGTGCCCACGGCCGGCCTCCTCGACGTGCGATCGCTGCCGCTGGAGCGGCCCGCCATCCACGTGCGCACGGCCCGGGTCAACAGCCTGCTGGGCACGTCGCTGCCCACCGAGCAGATCGCTGGTTACCTGGAGCCCATCGGGTTCGCGGTCGCGGCTGCCGATGCCGTGGGCCTCGACGTGGTGCCGCCGTCGTTCCGGCCCGACGTGTTCGAGGAGATCCACGTGGTGGAGGAGGTCGCCCGCCACCACGGGTACGCCAACATCACGCGGACCGTCCCCCGCAGCCCGTTCGTGGGCCAGCTCACGCCGTTCCAGAAGAACCGGCGCCACCTGCGGGAGGTGTTGGCCGGCGTGGGGGCGAGCGAGACCCTCGGCATCCCCCTCATCGGCCCCGGCGAGGCGGCTCGGGCGGGATTGGCGGAGGATGCCATCGAGGCGTCGGAGCCCATGGCGCGCGAGGAGTCGCGCCTGCGCACGTCGCTGCTCCCCACGCTGCTGCGGGCGGTGTCGTTCAACGGCTCGCACCGGGAGCCCGGCGCCTGGCTGTTCGAGATCGGCCACGTCTTCCTGGTCCCGGCCCATCGGTCGGCCCCGCTGCCCGACGAGCGCGAATTGCTGGGTGTGGCCCTCGCCGGCGCCGACGCGGTCACGGCCAAGCGGGTGCTCGACGTCATCGGGCAGGAGTTCCACGTCGACGTGTCCCTCGCCGCGACGGAGGACGCGCCCGGGCTGCACCCCACCCGCACCGCGGCCGTGCTGCTGGACGGGCAGGCGGTCGGCTACGTGGGCGAGATCGACCCCGGCGTGTTGGCCGAGTGGGGGATCGAGGAGCGGGTCGGCTGGATCGAGCTGGAGCTGGAACGGTTCCTGCCCAGGGAGCGCTCGTACGTGCAGGCCCGGCCCATCAGCCGCTTCCCGTCGAGCGACATCGACCTGGCCTTCGTGGTGCCCGACACCGTGCCCGCCGCCCTGGTCGAGTCCACCCTGCGGGACGCGGCGGGGGAGTTGCTCGAGGCCGTGCACCTGTTCGACGTCTACCGCGGTCAGGGCGTCCCCGAGGGCGCCCGCAGCCTGGCCTACCGCCTGCGCTTCCAGGCCCAGGACCGCACGCTGACCGACGGCGACGTGGCCCGGGTCCGCGCCCAGGTCATCGCCGCCGTCGAGTCGTCGCACGCGGCGCGGTTGCGGGGCTAGCACCTAGCCGTTCTCGTAACGCTGGCGCCGTCATAGTGCTCGCCAGCGTTACGAGAATCCGTCCGGGCTCACGGTCGTGCATGACTATGCGAGAGGTTGTATACTCATGGTGTGACCACGCGGGTCGGCATCTTCGGGGCGTCCGGGTACACGGGCGCCGAGCTCCTGCGGCTGAGCGCGTCCCACCCCGAGTTCGACGTGGTGCTGGCGACGGCCGACTCGCAGGCGGGCACCCGGGCCGCCGATCTCTATCCCAGCCTGGCCGCCGCCTACCCTGACCTCACCTTCGCCGAGCCCGACCCCGTGCTGGGCGACGGGCTCGACCTGGTCTTTCTGGCCCTGCCCCACGGCGCCTCCCAGCACCTGGTGCCGGACCTTCGCAAACGGGTGGGCAAGATCGTCGACCTGGCCGCCGACTTCCGGCTGAAGGACGCCGCGCTCTACCCCACGTGGTACGGCGAGGAACACCACCTGCCCGCCCTGCTCGACGAGTTCGCCTTCGGCATCCCCGAGCTGTTCCGGGCCGACGTGGCCGGTGCCGACCTGGTGGCCGCTGCCGGCTGTTACGTCACCGCCGCCGCCCTCGCCCTCGCCCCTCTCGTGCGGGGCGGGTTCGTCGAGTCCACGGGCATCGTGGTCGACGCCGCCAGCGGCGTGTCGGGCGCGGGCCGCAAGCTGACCCACGCCAGCCACTTCGGCACGGTCAACGAGGACTTCACGGCCTACGGGCTCCTCACCCACCGGCACACGCCCGAGATCGAGCAGGCCGTCGGCCCGGGCACGCAGGTGCTGTTCACGCCCCACCTGGCGCCCATGACCCGGGGCATCCTGGCCACCTGTTACGCCCGCCCCACCTCGGACGCCGGCCGTGACCCGCTGGCCGTTCTGCAGGACGCCTACGCCGACGAGCCGTTTGTGGTCGTGTCCGAGCGGTCGCCGTCCACCAAGGCCACCCTCGGGTCCAACTGCGCCCACGTCACGGCCCGGTACGACGAGCGCACCGGCTGGGTGGTGGCCCTGTGCGCTCTCGACAACCTGGTGAAGGGTGCCTCCGGCCAGGCCGTGCAATGCGCCAACCTGGCCCTGGGCCTGCCCGAGACGGTCGGCCTCCCCACCGTGGCGGTCTACCCGTGACCAATCTCCCGGCGATCCGACAGAAGTGTTTCACCTGTCGACCCACTTCTGTCGAACGGAGGAGCGAAACGTGAGCGTCACCACCCCTCGGGGCTTCGTGGCCGCGGGCATCGCCTGTGGCATCAAGGAGAGCGGCGCCCCCGACCTGGCCCTGGTCGCCACCGACGACGGGCGTCCGGTCACCGCCGCCGCCGTCTTCACCAGCAACCTGGCCACGGCCGCGCCCGTGCAGGTCTCCCGCGCCCACCTCCAGGCGACCGACCACCGAGCGGCGGCCGTCGTCCTCAGTAGCGGCAACGCCAACGCGGCGACGGGCGAGCAGGGCCGGGCGGACGCCGAGCGCATGTGCGAGCTGGTCGCCGCCGACCTGGGGTGCGACGCCACCCACGTGCTCGTGTGTTCCACCGGCCTCATCGGCATCCCCCTGCCCATGAAGCCCATCGAGCTCGGCATCCCCCAGCTCACGGCCGCCCGCGCCCCCGACGGCGGACCCCAAGCAGCCCGGGCCATCATGACCACCGACACCCACGCCAAGGAGGTCGTGGTCAACGGCCCCGGCTTCACCGTCGGTGGGCTGGCCAAGGGCGCCGCCATGCTCGCCCCCAACATGGCCACCATGCTGGCCGTGCTCACCACCGATGCCGAAGTCGAGCAGCCCGCCCTGCAGCACGCGCTGCAGCAGGCGGTGGGTACCAGCTTCAACGCCCTCTCGGTCGACGGCTGCACGTCCACCAACGACACCGTGATCGTGCTGGCCAGCGGCCGGGCCGGGCCGCCCGCCGTCCCGCACGCGTTCGAGGAAGCCCTCGCTGCCGCCTGCGCCAACCTGGCCGGGCAGATGGCAGGCGACGCCGAGGGCGCCACCAAGGTCGTGCGCATCTGGATCACGGGCGCGGCGTCCGACGCCGAAGCCGCCATCGCCGCCCGCAAGGTGGCCGAGAGCCAGCTGGTGAAGTGCTCGTTCTACGGGCAGGACCCGTACTGGGGTCGGGTCATCAGCGAGCTGGGCAGCGCTGGCATCGCCTTCGAGCCCGACAAGGTGCGCGTCTCCTACGGCGGCATCGCCGTGTGCGAGAACGGCATCGCCGTCGACCACGACGCCGCCACTGTCGCCGCCCACATGGCCCAGCGCAACATCGAGCTCGTCGCCGACCTCGGTCTCGGCGCCGGTAAGGGAACGATCCTCACCAACGACCTCACCCACGCATACATCGACGAGAACATGGGGACGTCGTGACCGGCGGCACCCTCACCCCGGAGCAGAAGGCCGCCGTCCTCGCCGAGGCCCTTCCCTACATCAAGCGCTTCTGGAAGAAGATCGTCGTCCTCAAGCACGGCGGCAACGCCATCGGCGACGATGCCTCGTTGCTCTCGTTCGCCGACGACGTGGTGCTCATGCGGTCGGTGGGCATGCGGCCGGTGGTCGTGCACGGCGGCGGGCCCCAGATCGGCGACCTCATGAGCCGGCTGGGCAAGGTCCCCGAGTTTCGCGACGGCCTGCGCGTCACCGACGCGGAGACGCTCGACATCGCTCGCATGGTCCTGGTGGGCAAGGTCAACCGGGACATCGTGTCGGCCATCAACATGCACGGGCCGCTGGCCGTGGGCCTGTCCGGTGAGGACGCCGCCTTCATCACGGCCACGGCCCGTGACCCCGAGCTGGGCTTCGTGGGCGACGTGTCGGGCGTCGACGCCGGCATCCTCGAACGGCTCTTGGCCGAGGACCTCATCCCCGTCATCGCCACCATCGGCACCAGCGACGGCGGCCAGGCATACAACATCAACGCCGACACCGCCGCCAGCGCCATCGCCCAGGCCCTGTGCGCCGAGAAGCTCGTGTACCTCACCAACGTCGAGGGCCTGCGCAAGGACCGCGACGACCCCGGCTCCGTCATCAGCGAGCTGTCGGCCGACGCGCTCCAGGCCCTGATCGCCGACGGCACGGTGAACGAGGGCATGATCCCCAAGGCGGCCTCGTGCATCGATGCCGTGCGCAACGGCGTGGGCCAGGCCCACATCCTCGACGGCCGCGCCCCCCATGCCCTGCTCCTCGAGATCTTCACCAACGAAGGGATCGGAACGATGGTGGCGCCATGAGCGAGACGCGCATCATGAACACGTACCCGCCCCAGCCCGTGACCTTCGTGCGAGGCCAGGGCACCGAGCTGTGGGACGACCACGGCAAGCGCTACCTCGACTTCCTGGCCGGTATCGCCGTGTGCTCGCTCGGTCATGCCCACCCGGCGGTGGCCGACGCCATCAGCGAGCAGTCTCGCCAGCTGCTGCACGTCTCCAATCTGTTCGCCACCGTTCCCCAGCAGGAGGTGGCCGCCACCCTCGACCGCCTGCTGGGCGGCGGGGGCAAGGTCTTCTTCGCCAACAGCGGGGCCGAGGCCAACGAGTGCGCCCTCAAGCTCGCTCGCAAGTGGGCCGGCTACGGGCGCCACACGGTCGTGAGCGCCTACGGCTCCTTCCACGGCCGCACCCTCACGACCCTCGCCGCCACCGGCCAGCCCCAGAAGCACGAGCCCTTCCAGCCCTTGCCCGAGGGCTTCCGGCACGTGGCTTGGGATGACATCGAGGCGCTGACCGCCGCCATCGACGGCACCACCGCGGCCGTGCTGCTCGAACCCATCCAGGGCGAGGGGGGCGTGCACCCGGCCACGCCCGAGTACTTCCACGCCGTGCGCGAACTGTGCGACGAGCGCAACCTGCTCTTCATCGTCGACGAGGTGCAGACGGGCCTGGGCCGCACCGGGAAGTGGTTCGGCTTCGAACACCTGGGCGTGCGCCCCGACGTCGTCACCATGGCCAAGGCCCTGGGCAACGGCGTACCCATCGGCGCCTGCTGGGCCCGGGCCGAGGTGGCCGATGCCTTCGTCCCCGGCGACCACGCCACCACCTTCGGGGGCCAGCCCCTCGCCGCATCGGCAGCCCGCGCCGTGCTCAAGGTCATGGAGGAGGAAGACGTCCCCGTCCGGGCCGCCGCCGCCGGCCACCACCTCGCCAAGGCCCTCGAAGCCATCCCCCACGTGGACGCGGTGCGGGGCCTGGGCCTGCTGCTGGCAGCCGAACTCGACCAGCCCATCGCCAAGGACGTGGCCGCCCGCTGCCTCGAGGCCGGCTTGGTGCTCAATGCCGTGAACGACACGAGCCTGCGCTTGGCCCCGCCTCTCCTGGTCAGCGACGCCGAGATCGACGAGGCCGCCGCCATCCTCGCGGGGGTGCTCGGGTCATGAGCGTTCGCCACTTCCTCGAAGTCGACGATCTCAGCCCCGACGAGTTGGCCACCGTCCTCACCCTGGCCCAGATGGAGGACCTGCCCCAGGTGCTCGAAGGCCTCGGCGTCGCTCTCCTGTTCGAGAAGCCCAGCCTGCGCACGCGGAACTCCTCGGAGATGGCCGTGTTCCAGTTGGGCGGCCACCCCGTCGCCCTGCGGGGCGAAGAGGTCGACCTCGATCGTCGCGAGCCGGCGGCCGACGTGGCCCGCGTGCTGTCCGGGTACTTCGCGGCCATCGCCGCCCGGGTCTTCGAGCACTCCAAGCTCACCAACATGGCGGCGGTGTCCACCGTCCCCGTCATCAACCTGCTGTCCGACGCCACCCATCCGTGTCAGGCCCTCGCCGATCTCCTCACCCTGCAGCAACAGTGGGGAACGCTCGCGGGCCGGTCCATCGCCTACGTGGGCGACGGCAACAACGTGTGCGCCTCGCTGATGGTCGCCGGGAAGCTGGCCGGCATGGAGGTGCGGGTGGCCACGCCGCCCGGCTACGAGCCCGTTCGCACCGACACCGGCGCGGTCCTCACCCATGACCCGGCCGAGGCCGTCAAGGGTGCCGACGCCGTGTACACCGACGTGTGGGCCTCCATGGGCCAAGAAGCCGAGGCCACCGAGCGCCGGCGGCTGTTCGAGGGCTTCACCGTCGATGCCCGGCTCATGTCCCTCGCCGCCCCCGGCGCCGTGTTCCTGCACTGCCTGCCCGCCCACCGGGGCGAGGAGGTGGCGGCCGAGGTGGTCGACGGTCCGCAGAGCGTGGTGTGGCGCCAGGCCCACAACCGGATGCACGCCTTCCGGGGCCTGCTCCTCTGGTTGTTCGGCGCCACCGCGGAGGAGTTGTGACCAAGCCGCAGCGCCAGCACCGGGTGGCCCAGCTGCTCGAGGGGCACGCCGTCACCAGCCAGTCGCAATTGGTCGACCTCCTGGCCGAGGAGGGCATCGTCGCCACCCAGGCCACGGTGTCGCGCGACCTCGAAGAGCTGGGCGCGGTGAAGGTGCGCGTCCCCGGGGGCGAGACGGTGTACGCCATCCCCGAGCTGCCCCACGAGCGGGTCGTCCCCGAGGACCACCTGCGCCGGGTGCTGGGGGAGTGGGTGGTACAGGTGGCCAGCTCTGCCAACCTGGTGGTGCTGCGCACCCCGCCCGGGTCGGCGCACGTGGTGGCATCCGCCTTGGACCGAGCCTCGCTGGATGCCATCGTGGGGACGGTGGCGGGCGACGACACCATCCTGGTCGTGGCGTCCGAGCGGGTGGGAGGCGCCAAGGTGGCGAAGCAGTTGTCGGCCCTCGCGGGCCTCTAGACGAAGGAAGTTCGATGGCGAAGCGAGTTGTCCTTGCCTACAGCGGTGGCCTCGACACGTCGGTGGCGGTGCGCTGGCTGATCGAGGAGATGGGCGTGGAGGTGATCGCCCTGGCCGCCGACGTGGGCCAGGGGGGCGACTGGGACGCCATCAAGCAGCGCGCCCTGGCCGCCGG
>Ga0070741_10004470_pt1 | contig 32604 bp, 28 predicted proteins | sample Coa_R1_4_FD_66440 | JGI IMG/M metagenome (GOLD analysis project Ga0070741, IMG submission 66440) | Surface soil microbial communities from Centralia Pennsylvania, which are recovering from an underground coalmine fire - Coalmine... | ecosystem: Environmental > Terrestrial > Soil > Unclassified ... | reverse complement strand
CGACGTGAGGCCAGGGAAGCTCGAGTTCGACGGTGGATGAAAAGTCGAATTTCAGGAAAGAGGCTGGAGGGCACGCGGACGGGCTCAAGCAGAAGGAGGCGGGGAGCAAAACCGCAGGCAGAACTTCGTTTCCGGCGGCTGTTCGAGACCGCCAAGGACGGGATCATAATCCTGGACGGGGCGACGCACACGATTCTGGAGATCAACCCCTATTTGGCCAAGCTGCTCGGGATCAACCGACGGCTCGTCAAGGGAAAGGACCTCGCTAGTCTGGGAATTTTGGTGAACAAGGACGAAAGGGGGAAAATCTTCGAGAAACTGGAGCGGGAGCGAACCGTGCAATTCGAGCATACTGTACCAGCTTCCGGCACTGGTGCGCCCCAGGTGCTTGAATTTGTTTGTAATTCCTACCCGGAAAATGGCCGTACCCTGATCCAATGCAACATTCGCGACATCGGCCAACGAAAAGAGAGCGAACGCCAATTGCGCGAAGCCTTGCAGGAACTGGCGCTGGCGAAAGAAGAATTGGAAGCTCGCGTTCAGGAACGCACGGCCGATCTACAGCAACGAAACGCCGAGCTGGAGGCCTTCTCCTACAGCCTGTCGCACGATTTGCGGGCGCCCATCCGGGCGATTGTCAGTTTCACTCAGCTGGCCTTGGAGGAATATGGGGCTAAAGTGGGGCAGCCGGCGACAGAATACCTGGAGAAGACCGTCAGCTCCGCGCAACGTCTGGACCGCTTGATCCTCGACGTGCTGGCCTTCTCCAAAACAACTCGACAGAAACTGGTTGCCGAGCCGATTGACGTTGAGCAACTGCTGACAGAGATTCTGCAGGACCGGCCGGAATGGCGACCGCCCAGCGCCGAGATTACCATTGAAAGGCCTCTGCTCACAGTATTGGGTGACCGGGCTTCGCTGACGCAGTGCCTTACCAATCTATTGGACAATGCCATTAAATTCGTGCCTCGGGGAGTTACCCCGCGGATAAGAATTCAAGCACAACGGTCCGGAACGCGGGTTAGCTTATGCGTAGCCGACAATGGCATTGGGATTCCGGAAAGCGCCCAGCCTCGCATCTTTGAATTGTTTCAACGAGCGCACAATGGCTATGAAGGTTATGGAATAGGATTGGCCATAGTGCGGCGCGCGGCGGATCGGATGCACGGCGTGGTAACTGTCCGCTCTATACCCGGCAAAGGCAGCACCTTCTGCCTTGAGTTGCCGGCGCCTTAGAGGGTGATTTAGATCCCGTTTGGAGTCCCGCCTTCAGGCGGTTTTGGCGCCGGACCGCCTAAAGACGGGACTCCGAACCCATATGCACGTGCCCAAGTCGGTATTTTTAAAGCACGCTCTTTAGAGCGTGTTTTAGATCCGGTTTGGAGTCCCGCCTTCGGGCGGTTTTGGCGCCGGACCGCCTAAAGGCGGGACTCCGAACCCATACGCACGTGCCCAAGTCGGTATTTTTAAAGCACGCTCTTTAGAGCGTGTTTTAGATCCGGTTTGGAGTCCCGCCTTCAGGCGGTTTTGGGCCGGACCGCCTAAAGGCGGGACTCCGAACCCAATACGCCCAACGCCCAAGTCGTTATAACGCTCTTAGCATTGTGGCCGCGAGCGGGAGCGAGGGTCGGCCGTGATTTTGCGGGGTTCACCCCATTCAAGTAAGGAGCCGAGCGCTGTAGTTAGGAAGTGGGTTTCACCCGGTCATGAGCGCAAAGGCAGCGCCAACTAAGCCTGCGATCAACATTCTTGTCGCTGAGGATGACGCGAACGACGTTTTGCTCTTGAAACGCGCGTTCACCAAGGCGCAGGTACCGGCGGCCTTATTTTTTGTCAGCAACGGCCAAGAGGCAATCAGCTATCTTGAAGGACAATCGCCGTTTGACGACCGGACCACCTACCCGTTCCCCAGCGTTTTATTGTTGGATCTCAATATGCCGGGGGTGGGAGGCTTGGAAGTGTTGCAATGGTTGGCCGCCAGACCCGATCTGAGCGGACTGCGTGTTGCGATTATCAGCTCGTACCTTGCGCCGGAGGCTTGTCGGCAAGCGGCAAAACTCGGCGTCCAATGGTGTGTGACCAAACCTTTGGATCCGCTTCAACTCTTGCCGGTATTTGGCGAGTTGCAGTGCCCGCCGGATTCACCGGCAGCTTAGTGGTCACGAAAACTGGCCGCCCCAACTTCGCAGCAAGTCGTGAAAGCGGCGGGAAGGGGCGAAATGCCGGGCCGGTGTCCAGGCTGAGAAGTACACTTCGTACTCGACCCCCTCATCGGTCTCGACGGATACCCGGACGGTTCTTTGGTTATTCTGCTGGCAGCCGATATGTTCCCAAAGCAACCCGGGGTCAGGGTACTGCCGGGTGCCGTGGTAAACGACCGAATCACCGCTATCATAGGCAGTTAGAGTCGCAAGCATAAGGCCGGTTGCGCTTGCTACTATCATATGGCCACGGCCGGCTCCACTTCTTTTGTAGTTCCGACGGGGCGAACACCCCACAGACGAGGTGCCCCCTGGTCTTTACAAACAGGCCCACTCCAATGACACGATCTGCCGCCAAAGAGAAGAACCATCGCACTGCCGGACCGGCTGTCCTGCTGGTCGATGACAATGCCGACGACCAGCTGTTTTTTCAGCTCGCCTGGGAGAAGGACCTGCCCAATCATCCCTTGCGCGTCGTGGCATCGCGCCAGGAAGCAATGGATTATCTGAATGGCCGGGGGCACTTCGCCGACCGCACGGCCTTTCCCATACCTTCGGTCATCATCCTGGATATGCGCCTACCCGATGGCAGCGGGTCTGAGCTGGTGCGCTGGATTCGCGGTCGTACTCAGTTCAAGCGGCTGACCGTAATAGTCATGAGCGGATCGGCCCATGAGCAGGACGTGCATCAGGCCTATGCCAACGGTGCGAACTCGTTCCTGCTTAAGTCAGCGAGGCCCGCGGACCTGCGGCAAACGGTTCAGTTGATCCAATCCTACTGGCTCAGCCAGAACCTCTCGCCCGGAACGCCGCTGCTGCAGGTGTGACCCAAATGGAACTCGTCTCTCCGATATCGTTCGAATATTCGAGCGATTTTCTGCGTGCTTTTCCGATAAGACCTCTTTAATTGTCGGAGTATGACGATTTGGGCATTGGGTTTGATTCTACTGGCGTCGTTGGCCGGCCTTGGCTACCGCCAAGGCGCGATTAAGGTTGCTTTTTCATTCGTGGGGATCGTGTTGGGAGCGGTTCTGGCTGTGCCTCTGGGCCGTCCCTTGGGACGGTTGCTGGGACTGGTTGGCCTGAAAGATCCGCTGCTGGTGTGGGCGCTTGGTCCGGTATTGGTTTTCATTATCTTCTCCGTGATTTTTAAAATCGCCGCGGCCGCGGCGCATCATAAGGCCGATGTTTATTACAAGTATCACGCCGGTGACTTGCGCCTGGCCCTTTGGGAACGGCTCAATCACCGGGTCGGGTTATGCCTGGGTTTGCTCAATGGCGCCGCCTACTTTGTGCTCCTTTCCTTTGTGATCTATCTGCTCAGCTATGTGACCTTTCAGCTCGCCACCTCCGACTCGGATCCGAAGTGGATGCGGGTGGCCAATCTGTTAGGCCGCGATCTGCACAGCACCGGATTCGTCAAAGTCGCTCGCTCGCTCGACTCTTTGCCCGCACAGGATTTCCAAATGGCCGACCTCGGCGCCTTGATCTACCGTAACCCGCTGCTCGAAGCGCGGCTGGCTAATTACCCTGGTTTTCTGGCCCTGGGCGAACAGCCCGAGTTCCAGGAACTCGGCAACGACAAGGAACTGATGCAAATGTGGGCCTCGATGGAGCCGGTGATGAACCTGCTGGACAATCCCAGGCTGCAGGCCATTCGTCACAACCCCGAGCTGCTCAAGTCTATTTGGAGCACCGTCGAGCCGAACCTGGAGGACCTACGCACTTATCTGAGCACCGGCCGCTCGCCACACTACGACCCGATCACTATCCTCGGCCGTTGGAAATTTGACCCGAACATGGCTCTGAATGCCATCCGACGTTCGAAGCCGAACATTTCCTCGCTGGAAATGCAGCGCTTGCGTCGAATTATGGAAGGAGCCTTTGGCAAAACGGAGTTAGTCGCTAAGCCGGATAACCAGCTCATCCTCAAAAACGCCCCCTCCTTCAAGTTCTCGCCCATCAACGTGCCAATCCCGGTGCCCGGACCGAACGGGACCGTCGTTGCTCAGCCGCCCCCGCCGGTTCAAACCGTCCAGGGCCAATGGCAAGATGCCAACGGGAAGTACCTGCTTTCGATTTCCAGCCAGGATTTGCCCACTACGGTTGAAGGTGATCGGCTCAGCATGAAGACCGAAGCCGCCGAATGGGTCTTCGCTCGGGAGGACTGAGATCCGGCCGGTTCGGAGTCCCGGCTTTCAGCCGGTGCGATGCGACCGGCAGATTGGGGGATTGGAGGCGGACGCCCTTGGAGTTCGGAAGTTCCCACCGCCTGAAGGCGGGACTCCAAACACCGGCTTAATACATCAGGTATTTGGCTCGAACCTTACGGAACTCCTGAAGATCTGCGTCCCACAGCGCGTGAATCTCTTTCAGCGGCTGGTTCGCTTTGATGGCTTGGATCGTTGCCGGATGCACCAATAGATGCTCCATCTTCTCGGGCTTGAACTGAGATGGGTACAGCCGATAGAGTGTCTCAGCCATGCGCAGGCCAACATCAACCACGTCACAGTTGTCGCGATCGGTCAACAGAATAAAAACTCCGCGACAACGCTCGCCCTGGTGGACGCTATAGCCGGGCGTGAATTGAATCGGAACGAATCGAACTCCTTTCAATTGGGCACGGTTGAGAGCATCCGCCAATTCGAGGTCATTAATATAGGGCGCACCGACGACCTCGAAGGGCGTATCGGTTCCGCGGCCCACTGAAAGAGCACTTTCGAGCAATCCAATACCAGGGTAAAGGGCCGCCTCGGCGAGATTGCGCATATTCGGTGAAGGATCGGTCCAGGGCACCCCGGTTTGGTCGAACCACAAATCGCGCCGCCAATTCGCCAACGGGATCACGGTCAGGTCGACGTTACAGTTGTGCTCGCCTCGGTACATTTTGGCTAACTCGCCGATGGTCATCCCGTAGCGCAACGGCACGCGGTGATACGCCACAAACGTCGGGTCGCCGGCCAGCACCGGGCCTTCGACTGTCAGCCCGTTAACCGGATCGACCCGGTCCAAGACGAAATATTTCTTCCCATGCTCGGCCGCTGCTTCCATGGCCATGGCCATGGTCGCGGTGTAGGTGTAAAACCGGCAGCCAACGTCCTGGATGTCAAAGACCAAAGCGTCCAGATTCTCTAATTGTTCGGCGGTGGGTTTAAGGGTCTTGCCATACAGGCTATAAACGGGCAGGCCGGTTTTCTCGTCGCGGCTGTCGCCAAGGTGCTGGTCTTCCACGCCACGAATGCCGTGCTCCGGGCTGAACAGGGCGACCAGGCGGACTTCCGGCGCGTTCTTCAAAAGATCGATGGTAGAGTTTCGTTTACGGTCGTGACCGGTGTGATTGGTGAGAAGTCCCACCCGCAGCCCTTTGAGCGGAGCAAAGTTTTCGTCTTCCAGGACGTCGATGCCTTGAAGCGTATTGAGCTGGACAGGCGCCGTTGCCGCTTTAGTCAATGCGCCTGGTGTCCCGCCCTCCAAAGGCGCCAAAGCTCCGGGCACATAGGCAAAATTGAAATCCGGCACGGCTTGAGCCGCTAATGACCCCAGAACGCGGCGCAACGATCCGACATTGCCGGATTCGTCCGGGTGGTTGCGATTGCATAGCAGAATCACAAATGTCCGCGAAAAGGGATCGATCCAGATGGAAGTGCCCGTCCAACCGGTATGGCCGTAAGATCCGAGCGGAAAAAGGGTGCCGCGCGGGCCGCTGTAGCCGGTATCAATATCCCAACCCAATCCGCGTCTGGCACTAATCCCAGGCGGCGTCTGGACGCTGGTCATCAGGTCGACGGTTTCAGGTTTGAAAATGCGTACGCCATCCAGTTCTCCTCGATTCAGCAGCATCCGGGCATAGCGCTCCAGGTCCGCGGCGGTCGAGAACAGGCCGGCATGGCCGGCGACGCCGCCCATGTGGCGAGCCGTCGGATCATGGACGACGCCTCGAAAGGGCTTGCCATTGACCACTTCCGTCGGCGCGATTCGCCCGAGTTTGCTTTCCGGCGGCAAATAACCGGTATCGACCATTTTCAACGGCGAGAAGATTTCGCGCGCGACAAATTCTTCCAGCGGGGCCTGCGTCACTCTTTGGACGATCTCGCCCAGAAGGAAGAAATTGATGTCGCTGTAGCGGAAAGTTGTTCCAGGCGCGTTGATTAGCTTTTCGGCGCAAGCCTTTTGAATCGCGGCTTTCTGTCCACGCCAGTCCGATTGAGTCTCGATATCGCCGGGCAATCCGGAAAGATGGAGCATCAATTGGCGCACCGTAATGGCTTCTTTGCCATCGCCAGTGAACTCGGGGATATAAGTCTGAACCCGCGCGTCGAGATCGATTTGCCCGCGTTCGACCAGCAACATCACCGCCGGAGCGCAGGCCACGACTTTGGTCAGCGACGCCAAATCGAAAAGCGTATCCTCAGTCATCGGTTCTACGCTGGGCACCAAAGCGCGGTGGCCGTAGGCCTTGTGATACACCGCGCTCCCATGTTCCACCCACAGGACGCCACCCGGACAGTTCTGATTCGCGATGGCTTCCAGGATGGCCTGATCCATCTCCCGCAGCTTCTCAGGCCGAAATGCCGCCTCTGCCCGGCAGCACCATGCTTGCGGGGCAAGCGCAACACAAAAAAGGAGTACGAAGCTGCGAGGCCAAATCTTAACGGAAGTTTTTGCGCAGAGGCGGTTCAGGATCACCAGGCCGAGAGACAACATGAAGGTGATTTTCCCGCAACGAATGGCAAATCGCAAATGGCAAATCGAAAACCTCAGATCGCAAACCGCAAATCGCAAACCGCAAATGGCAAATGGCAGATCGCAAATGATTGTGTTATCTGAGCTGGATGAAAATGGAGCTAAAAAACAAATGGGTGTTGATCACCGGTGCGTCGAGCGGGTTTGGAGCAGCAGCGGCACTGGCGTTTGCGGCGGAAGGGTGCCGGCTGTTATTGGGGGCGCGGCGGCTGGATCGATTGCAACAGGTTGCCGATGAAGCAAAGAAAACAGGCGCACCAGAAGCCCACACGCACGCCTTGGATGTTTCCCAAACCGAAAGCGTCAACCGGTTCGCGGGATGGGCCCGGGAGAAGGCCGGCCAACCGAGCACAGCCGGTGGCGGACTATCCGTGCTGATCAATAACGCGGGTGGCGCTCAAGGCCTGGATACGATCGCCGAAGGCAAAGACGAGGATTGGGAAACGATGCTGCAATCCAACGTGCTCGGCGTTCTGAGAATGACCCGGGCAGCACTACCGCTGATCCCCAAAGACTCCGGAAGCTCAATTATTAATATCGGTTCGGTAGCCGGTCACGTTGCTTATGAGGGCGGCGCTGCCTACTGTGCTGCCAAAGCCGGTGAACTGCAAATTACGCGCGCCTTGCGCCTGGAACTCAATGGCACCGGCATCCGGGTCAGCACCGTCGACCCGGGCCTGGCGGAAACCGAGTTTTCACTAGTTCGCTTCAAAGGCGATGCCGCGCGGGCCAAGAAGGTTTATGAAGGGACCAACCCGCTGGTAGCGGAAGATATTGCTGACATTCTGGTGTGGATAGCCAGCCGCCCCGCTCACGTCAACATTGATGAGCTGCTGGTCAAACCGGTCGATCAGGCAGCGATTCATAAGGTCTATAGAAGGAAGTGAACTGCGGCCTAAGCACGAAATCCGAAAGAAGGTCTAAGAGCTTGTTTTAGAAATCGTTTAGGAGGTCCCGCCTTTGGGCGGTTTGACACTGGGCCGCCTAAAGGCGGGACTCCAAACGCATATGGGGCCGCCTAAAGCGCCAAAAGGCGGGATTCCGAGCCCATACTCCCACGCCCGGGTCGGTATTTCTAAAACTCGCTCTAAGAGCCTGTTTTAGAAATCTGTTAAGAGTCCCGCCTTTGGGCGGCCTGCGCCGAAACCGCCTAAAGGCGGGACTCCAAACCCAGGCGCCCACGCCCGAAACCGGTATTTTATGACACGTTCTAAGCCCGAAATCCGAGGTGAATTACCGCGAGAGATTGCAAAGAACGCAAACAGGACGAGGCGGTTGTGTTCTGTGTGGTCCGTTGCAGCACCCCCGCTGGTTTAAATTCAGATTTCGGGTTTCGGATCTCGGTTTTCTTTCGGTCTTCGGGTTTCGGGTTTTAGTTCACGTTCCCCGGTTGGCGCGCCACAGCAAGACGGCGCCGACGGTTTGGAACAGGAAGTTTGGAATCCAAACGATCATATACGGCAGGAATTCGGGACGATGCTGCAGGGCATGGCCAACGATAATGAAGCTGTAGTAAACCGCCACCAGGACTAAGGCGATGGCAATGCCGATGTTGGTCTCGCGCCGGTGCACGCGGATCCCAAGCGGGATACCCAAAAGCGTGAACCCGAAACAAGCGAACGAGAAAGCCACTTGCCGATGGATCTGAAACAGAATTGGAGTCACTAAATCCTTCCGCTGCTGCTGCAATTGGGCTCGGCGCTCTTTCAGTTGTTCCGGGTTGAGATTTTTTAGCGTTACTGGCAGGCGCACCCGCCGTTCCAGCTCGTGTAACTCGTTCCAGAGTTGCCGGTAGGTCATGTCGTCGATTTTGGGTTCCTGAGCGGCTTTTTGAGGGGATTCCAGGTCGATAGTTACCGGGAACTCATCGCCCACCGTGGTGAGCCCGCTGGCCTCAATGGTTTTGGCGTGAAACAGAGTTATATCGACCTGCTTCTCAGCGGCGCGGACCACCATTTTACCAGTCGAGGCTGTGAGCGTCCGTTCCAAATTGGTCTGGCTATCGAACATCAGGACCATGACATCCTGAAGGTCACCTTCGCGATTTTTGCCCACGTAAAGGATAACGCCGGGGTGATCGGTAATGAAGCGGCCTTCGGGCAAAAGGGAACTCGACAATTGCGCGGCCAGCTTGAAGCGCATGGCGGTGAAAGCAACCCGGCAGCGCGGCCCGAGTTCCAAGTTGATCACCGCGCTGAGAGCGCAAAGTAGAATGCTCAGGAGGAGGATCGGGCTCACCAAAGCCAGCAGGCTGATGCCACTGGCGCGGACGGCCGTCAGTTCCTGCTCGGCGCTAAACCGCCCAAACACCAGCAAAGTAGCCGTAAGCATGCCCATCGGCAGGGCGAACATCCAGGCAAAGGGCACCAGCAGACCGATGGCTTTGGCGACGGTACCGAGGCCGACTTGCCCGTTCATGATCATCGACAGGATATCCTTAAGGACGTTGCCGATGAGCAAAACGAACGTGAACACCAGGACCGTCAATACCAATGACGCCAAGATCTGCCGGGTCAGGTAGATGTGCAATGTCTTCACGCTGAGCCATCGTCCGAAGCTTGCCTCGACTTAGCAACGGAAAAGGCCCTTAATTATGATGACTTTTGTGAGTCAAGAACTTATAATATCGATGAATTGGTCAAGCTGAACCAGAAGGAACGTTTATGCGCCAGACACAAACCGAAGTGCTGGTCGTCGGAGCTGGCCCGGTGGGGCTCTGGACGGCCCTGCTGTTGGCCGAAAGCGGCATCGAAGTGACCCTAATCGATCGCGAAGCCCGCACCACGGCGCGCAGTTACGCCTGCGCCCTGCATCCGGCCACACTCCGGCTGCTGGACCGGTACGGCCTGGCTGAATCGGTGATCGAGCGCGGTCGCCGGGTCGAGACAATCGCTTTCTACGATGGACCCAAACGGCAGGCCGAGCTCCACTTATCGAAATTGCCGGGGGAGTTCCCGTTTTTATTGATTTTACCCCAAAGCGCCCTCGAAGGACTCCTCGAACAACGATTGCGAGCTGCCGATGCCTCCGTTCACTGGCATCACCGCTTCGAAGATCTTGTGCTGGAGCAAGAAAGCGTAACCGCGGTCATTGAAGAGCTGGAGGGCACCAGCACCGGCTATATCGTCCCGCACTGGGAAACCGTGGTTAAGAATCGCTCAACGATACAGGCACAATTTCTCGTTGGCGCCGACGGCCATAATTCCATGGTTCGCCCCCGCGCCCATCTCGAGTACGAGCGCGTCGGAGATTCGGAAGCATTTGCTGCCTTTGAATTCGAAACGGAAGAGCCCAGTGCGGATGAACTGCGGGTAGTGCTGGACGATGCCAGTACTAACGTGCTCTGGCCTCTCGGGGACAACCATTGCCGTTGGACGTTCCAAATCTTGCGCCAGGATTTTAAGGGCGATTTTCCGGCAAAGGAGCGACGCTCGGTGCGTCTGGCCGAACCGACGGTGGACGAACGAATTCGCCAGTACGTGCAAAAAGTGGCCCAGGAACGGGCGCCCTGGTTCAGCAGCCATATCAAAAAAGTGGATTGGTGCACCGAGGTGAGTTTCGAGCGCCGTCTGGTGGCTCAGTTCGGGCGTGAACGATGTTGGTTGCTGGGCGATGCCGCGCACCAAACCGGCCCGGTCGGTGTCCAGAGCATGAACCTCGGGTTTGCGGAGGCCAATTCTCTGGCGACCGTCCTTAAGAAAATCCTGCGGGAAGCTGCGCCGCTTGACCTGTTGGAAACGCATAACCTGGCTTGGCAAAAAGAGTGGCGTAGCCTGCTTGGGTTGAGCGGGGGATTAAAACCGCATGGCCAGGCTTCGGATTGGATCAGCAAACGCGCCAGCCGAGTTCTGCCTTGCCTGCCCGGCTATGGTTTGGATTTGGCGGGAATGGCTAAACAGCTCCAACTTGCCCCAGCCTGAGCTGCTGCCGCATAAATGCGGCGTTCCGTTGCCCCGGAATGCCCCCCGAATGCCGCATAAATGCGGTGTTCCGTCGCGTCCCGGAACCCCGCATTTATGCGGCAGCATCCTGGTTTGAACAATTCTCGGCCCAGCCACGCATTATCTCAGCAATGAAAGTCTCCAATGCCGAACCTCCAAATCGTCCGGGTCCTCCCTATAATCCGCAGCTCCGCAAGCTTGTTGAAGGAAAACGCAAATGGCACCGGCCGGAATACAGAGTTTCGCAAACGGGATTGGGCCAGAACGCGAGTGAGAATGCCGTCTTCCCCGGATGGCATGAATGCGGTTATCTGCCGCATTTCGATGCTCCTTACGTTACTCAATTTGTCACTTTCATGTTGCACGATGCTTTCCCGGTTGCGCGCCGTCCGGAATGGGAGAGCATGCTTAACGAACCGGATGATTCGCTGCGCCGCCGCAAGGTAGAAGCCAGGATTGATCGGGGTCACGGTGATTGTTCTCTGCGACAACCACGCCTGGCGAGTTTAGTGGAGGAAAAGTTGCTCGAAAACGACGGCAAGACCTTTCGCCTTCGAGTCTGGACGTTGATGCCTAACCACGTTCATCTGGTTGTGGACGTGTGGGCAACACCGCTCTTGACCTTGCTCCGTCTTTGGAAAGGTGCAAGCGCGCGAGCGGCCAACCAGATCCTTGGGCGGACGGGGCCATTCTGGGAACGAGAGTACTTCGACACATTAATCCGGGATGCCGAGCATTTGAAAAAAGCGGTACGCTATACGGAACAGAATCCTGTAAAAGCAGGGCTGGTAGCGGAGCGAAAGGCTTGGAGATGGGGAAGCGCGCGACTGCGGGACGAATACGATCGATTGGTGTGGGAAAAGGAGGTGGCCCCTTAGAGACACGTGCTGCTGCCGCATCAATGCGGCGTTCCGTTGGGTCCCGGATACCGCATCAATGCGGGTTCCGTTGCGTCCCGGAACGCCGCATTTATGCGGCAGTGGGGAGACCGGGGGATCCCCTTGAAAGGGAATAGCTTCCGAGCAGCCAAAATCGAGTTGGCTTCTGGTCGGCATTTTGCAATAGTATGCGACTAGAATATATGCGTAAGCTTTCGAGGAATGTTCTTTCGTTTTTGATGATCACGGCTGGAATCTCGGCCACGGCGGCCGACACTCAACCGGCCGGCTCTGATTTGAGCGCACCGGCCAAACCTGCCCCTACACCGCCGCCTTCACTGCAAGGGCCCAAGGCCGAGTATGCCACGCCCGTCTATGACTTCGGCCGCGTACAATCCGGGGAATTGGTGAAATACACCTATGTCGTGACGAACACCGGCGATCAGACACTGGAGATAAGTCATGTTCAACCTTCTTGCGGGTGCACGGCCGCCGGCGAATGGACGCACAAGGTTGAGCCGGGTGAAACGGGCAAGATTCCGATCCAGTTCAACAGCGCCAACTTTAATGGGGCGATCTTCAAGACCATCTCCGTCTCTTCCAACGACAAAACCAAGCCCGTGATGGTACTGCAGCTCAAAGGCACGGTTTGGAAGCCAATCGAATTGCTGCCCGCTTACACGGTCATCAATGTGCCGCCCGATTCAGGCCACGCCTCGGCTTCGATTCGAATCATCAATCATTCCGACGACCCGCTGGCGGTGTACGCACCGACGTGTGATTCTCCCCTCTTTGCATTCGCTCTAACGACGAACGAGCCGGGAAAGGAATACACTCTGGCCTTGAACTCGACCAACGATTTGGTCGGGCCAAACAATCTGCACGGTAAATTGACGCTGACGACTTCGTCAACCAAGACGCCGAAGCTCGATATTCCATTTTGGGTGAACGTGCAGCCGGTCATTACTGTCATTCCGCAGCGGATTAGCCTCGCCCAGACGCCGTTAAAGGCCAAATCTCCAACTACCATCACGATCTCGAATAACAGTACCAATGCCCTCACTTTGAGCGACGCCGCGGTGAACGCCCCGGGCGTGGAAGTGCAACTCAAGGAAGTGCAACCAGGCCGGTTGTTTAACGCGATCGTGGTGTTTCCGGAGGGATTTGAGCCGGCCGCGGGCAAGCCACTCGAATTGACCATGAAATCAAGCCAGCCGCGGATGCCCGAGATCAAGGTGCCGGTCCTCACGGCACCTCACCCGGTGATGACTCAACCCCTCGTGCCGCAACCGCAAAAGCCAACGGCCTCTGTCTCCGGGGCGCCGTCTCCGACCGCACCTGCCGTCCGCTAATAGAGCGGCGGAGGACCGCGTTAAGCGGAACATGCAAACTCGAGCCGGCTTGTGAAAGTGCTGTTGCTCGAGACGGGCCTGGTGGCAATGTTCGGAGTGGCGCTGGCGCTCGCCGCCAACGAACTCTCGCCACGCGGCCTGACCCTCAGCCGAAATTACTCTCCCGGAGGGGCGGTGACCGCGGTGCGCACCGCCTCAAGCGGCTTGGAAACCAATGGCCAGAGCATCGCGCAGCAACTGGAAAAGCAACTCGCCGCCGAAGGCCTGCAACTTGCCAGCAGCAATAACGCGGTTGAGTTGTTCAAAAATTCAATGAAGGACCCGGGGCTCGTGATCTTCGTGGATGCCCGCGACGATGAGCATTACCAGGCCGGCCATATACCAGGCGCTTTTCAACTGGATCATTTTCACCCCGAGCGATACCTGGCCTTGACCCTGCCCGCGTGTCAAGCAGCGCAAAAAATCGTGGTTTACTGCAAAGGCGGCAGCTGCGAGGACAGCGAACAAACCGCGATTTTCCTCCGTGACGCCGGTATCCCGCGAGACCGGCTTTTCGTGTACGCCGGCGGTTTCGACGAATGGACCGCCAGTCACCTGCCGGTTGAACCGGGGGAACGCAACGGGGGTGCCATGGAGAAAAGCGGGACAAACACCCTGGGCGGAGGCGCAAGATGAGCTCGACCGCGTTGGCGAATCCGGTGAGCCCCGGGACAGCCCCTCGACCTTGGCTGGATTATGCAGGCATGTTGAGCCGTTGGATCCTCGGAGCCGTCTTTATTTACATGGGCTGGACCAAGGCCGCTCACCCGGAGGCTTTTCTTAAGCTGTTGCGTCAATACGAACTCTCCACCAACTGGTTTCTGCTCAATTCCATCGCCGCGCTTCTGCCTTGGTTTGAAGTGTTTTGCGGGCTTTTGCTGTTGGCTGGAGTCGCGGTGCGCGGCACGGCATTGTTGCTCTTGGCGATGCTGATTCCTTTCACGGCCGTGGTGCTGCACCGCGCGCTAGGAATTGCAAGTCTCCAGCAGATCGCGTTTTGCGCGGTGCGGTTCGATTGCGGCTGCGGCAATGGGGAAGTGCTCATTTGCCGCAAACTGGTCGAGAACACTGTATTAATTCTGCTCTCTTGCGGCCTCCTGACCGGCCTCGGCCGCCCTCTGGCCGTTTGGTTCGGCCTGTCAAAAGCGGCGAAACTTTAGGCGATTTCCTCCATTCAAGCATCCACCCTCCCATGAACCGTACGGAAAAAGCCCGCCCTCACCCCGACCCTCTCCCCCAGGAGAGGGTGGAGCTTTCGCAGCGCAGTTTGGGTTCATGGTCGCAATACATCTGCATGCGCAAAAGGGGGCTTTCCAGGAACCTTTCCTCTTCCTCGTCCCTCGAACCTTCAGAGGAAGAGGATGAGAAAGAGGAAGAGGACGAAAGGGCGCGTTCCCGATGAATTACCGGATCCTCGGCAGCACTGAGCTTCGCGTTTCGGTCATTGGCGTTGGCACCTGGCAATTCGGCGGCGAATGGGGCCGCCAGTACTCACAATTCGAGGTCGATGCCATTCTGGATGCCGCGGCCGAGTCGGGCATTAACTTAATCGACACAGCTGAGTGCTACGGCGATCACCTTTCGGAGCGCTTGATTGGGGACTACCTGGCGCGTCACGATCGGTCGCGCTGGGTCGTGGCCACAAAATTTGGCCATCATTTCAACGGATTCCTGAATCGAGACGACCGGTTCTCGCCAAGCGACGTCATGAAGCAACTGGAGCAGTCCCTGCGCGCGTTACGAGTCGAAACCATCGATTTGTACCAGTTCCATTCCGGAACGGATGCCCTGTTTGAGAACGAGGCGCTGTGGAGAGTGTTGGCCGACCAAAAACGCGCCGGTAAAATTCGACACCTTGGCATCTCAATTTTGGGCAAAGGAAGCGAGCCGCAGGCGCGGCAGGCCAAAGCTGTGGGCGCTGAGGCGCTCCAGGTCATTTACAACCGCCTCGATCGTCGGCCCGAGCAGCTTTACTTTCCGCACGCCGAACGTGACAACCTGGGAGTGCTCGCCCGCGTGCCGCTGGCGAGCGGCTTGTTGAGCGGCAAATACCGGCCCGGAACAACGTTCCCACAAACCGAAGTCCGTGGCACTTTTGACAACGAGAAGCTTAAAACCGATTTGGCCGAAGTCGAACGGCTCAGGACGGAAGTACCCCAAGGTGTACCGATGGCACAGTGGGCTTTGGCCTGGTGCTTGAAGAATCCAGCCGTGACCGCGGTGATCCCTGGCTGCAAGGATGCGGCGCAGGCCAGAAGCAATGCGGCGGTGGGCGCGTGGATTTGAAACGCGAAATCCGAAGGCCGAAACTCGAAAGAAGGCCCGAATCCGAAGTAAGGAGTTGCCGCAAAAGATCGCAAAGCAAGGGTTTTGGAGTGTTCATCCGCGCGCCAACGTCTTGGAGTGCGGCGCTGTGCGCCGCTTTGGAAAGGGCGGCCAAGCCTGAAGGTAGCAATCGTTCGAACTCCTTCGTTCCCGAAAGCGCCGCGCAGCGGCGCACTCCAAGACTTCGGATTCCGGGCTTTCGATTTCTTCCGGCCTTAGGTCTTCGGCCTTCGGATTTGGGATTTTCCACAACTCTCCACTCGACAGGAAACCGTTTTGGGAGTGCAATCGCGTTGAGTTATCACTATGAAACATCCACACTCCCCGACGAAACTGGACCGCCGCCACTTCTTCAAGGCCGGCTTGTTAGGTTCAACCGCTATGGCCGTCACTGGCGCGTCTCACAACCTCTTTGCGGCGGTCACCAAACCGCAGCGGCCGTTATACGACGGCCTGAAACTCGGGATGGCCTCGTACACTTTTCGCAAGTTCTCGCTCGACCAGGCCATCGCCATGAGCAAAGAAGCCGGGGCGGTTTCCATTTCGCTCAAAGATTTCCATCTGCCGTACAAAAGCAGTCCGGCCGAGCGACAGGAAGCACGACGCAAAGTCGAATCCGGCGGGCTCGTCCTGGCGAGCGGCGGCGTCATTTATATGAAGAACAACGAGGAGGAAATTCGCCGCTTCTTCGAGTATGCCAAGGATGCCGGCATGCCGACCATCGTGTGCAGCCCGGACACCGATGCCCTGGATACGGTGGAGAAGATGGTAAAGGAGTACAATATCCGGATCGCGATTCATAACCACGGGCCGGGGGACAAGAAATACCCTTCACCGCTGGACGTGTTGCGGCTGGTGAAAGATCGCGATGAGCGGATGGGAATCTGCATTGATGTCGGCCACACCGTACGCATCGGCGAAGACCCGGTCGAGGCCATCCACCAATGCGCCAAACGTCTTTATGATTTTCACATAAAGGACGAAACCGAAGCGACCGCCAAAGGCAAACCGATCCCCGTCGGCCAGGGAGTGATTGATATCGTCGGCGTACTGAAAGCGCTGCTGGAGATTCAATACGCCTTCAATATCGGGCTTGAGTACGAGGACAAAGAAAATGACCCAATGCCTGGGGTTATTGAATCTTTCGGCTATATGCGAGGCGTGCTCGCAGCAATCTGAACCGGCGCAACCGCGACTGCGAGTTTGAGCCGTTTCAGTATTGCGCAGTTCGAAAAATGGCCCTTCGGATTTCTGCCTTCGTGGGGCCGGTGGACCTCTGAACTCTACGTCAGAACGATCTTGTCGCCTTCCTTAAGGGTGACGATCGCTTTTTTCCAACTGGGCGCCTGGCCGGCTTGCTTGGTGCGTTGACGGCGGAACTTACCGCGCACGTTCAGCGTGTTGACCTTCGTCACTTTGACTTTGAAAAGCTCCTGGACGGCGTGGCGGATCTGGGTCTTGTTGGCACGGGGATCGGCTACGACCGTATATTGGTTGAAGTTCTCGCCCTGGCGCGTCCCCTTTTCCGTCAGGCGAACGGTTCTGATAATCTCGAAATTGTTCATGATTCCTCCGTTTTCAGGCGAGCCTCGACCTGCTCGAAGGCGCCACGAGTGAAAACTAATTTGTCGGGCCGCAAGACATCGTAAGTGTTCAGTGCCTGGCTGGTGGTCAGCGCCACACTGGCCACGTTGCGGCTGGCCCGTGTGAGATTTTGATCGGGGGCGTTCGCGACAATGAGCGCGCTGCCCTTTAAATCCAGCGCCTTCAGGAGATTGACAAAGTCCTTGGTCCTGGCTGATTCCAGCTTGAGATCGTCGATGACCAGAACGTCGCCGGCGCGCAACCGTTCCGACAGCGCCTTGCGCAGGGCCAATTGTTTGGTTTTGTGCGAAACCTTCTTGCCGAAGTCGCGAGGTTTAGGGCCGAAGACGACGCCGCCGCCGCGCCATAAAGGCGAGGCGAACGACCCGGCGCGAGCGCGACCGGTGCCCTTTTGCCGCCATGGCTTTTTGCCGCTGCCGGCCACTTCGCCCATGGTTTTGGTGGAGGCGGTGCCGCTCCGTTGGGCCGCGCGATAGGCGACCACCACGTCGTGAACGGCCTGGGTGCCCCGGCCATCCTCAACGAGCGGGAACTGCACTTCCAGTTCACCCGCGCTGTTTCCTTTGGTATCCTTAATTGCAAGCTTCATGGTGATTGGTCCGTGCGGTTATTTCTTTTTCGCGTCGGCCTTTTTAATATTTTCCGCGCGCTCAGCATGTGGTTTCCAGCCCTTGGGCCGCTTCTTGGATTCGCGAATGACGACGTAATCGCCATTCGAGCCGGGAATCGCGCCTTTGATCAACAGCAGGTTCTCGGCTTCGCGCACCTGGATGACCTGCAAATTCTGGGTCGTGCGGCGTACCTGGCCGAGGTGGCCGGGCATTTTCATGCCGCGCATGACGGTGCCTGGAAACAAACGCTGGCCGATGGCGCCGGAGCGGCGATGCCACCCCTTGGCGCCGTGCGTGGAGTCGCCACCACGAAACGAATGCCGGGCGACCACACCTTCAAACCCGCGGCCCTTGGTCACGCCAATAGCGTCGACATAGTCGCCCGGGGCAAAGAGAGTCGCGCCAACCACATCACCGGGCTTGACCTCTTTTGAAAAATCGCGGAATTCCGAGATGCGTTTCACCGCCGTGCCGTTGAATTTCTTGATGTGCCCCAGTAACGGCTTGGTCAGGCGCTGCTCTTTTTGATCGTGAAATCCGAGCTGGACGGCGTTGTAGCCGTCGGATTGCTGCGTTTTGCACTGGAGCACGCGGTTGGGGCCGGCCAAAACAATCGTCACCGAGGTAATCGTGCCTTTCGCGTCGTAAACACGCGTCTGGCCCAGCTTTTTTCCAAGAAGTCCTAGTGGCATAACGAGCTAAATTTTAATGGTGATATCGACACCGGCCGGCAGGTTGAGCTTTTTGAGCTCGTCGACCGTTTTGGCCGTCGGTTCGATGATGTCGATCAGGCGCTTGTGCGTGCGCTGCTCGAAGGTTTCCTGGGATTTTTTGTCCGAATGCGGCGAGCGTTGCACCGTAAAGCGCTCGATGCGCGTGGGAAGAGGGATGGGCCCGGCCACTCGCGCTCCCGTGCGTTTGACGGTGTCGGCGATGTCGCGGGCGGATTGGTCTATGACCCGATGGTCATAAGCCTTCAATCGAATACGAATGCGTTGTCCAGCCATACAAAGAACAATTGTCTTGGTTTACTAGCGTCGACCGCTCCCGGATTCCGGGAAACGGAGGGCGGAATATACCAAACCCGCGGGCCACTGCAATAGGTTTTTCGAAGATTTTTCTTCGCCCACGAAGCACGGAAGCAAAAGCAGCCCTTTTCCACGAACCTTACGGATTCCGAAGGTTTTGGAGTGCGCCGCTTTGCGGCGCTTTTGGGGGGGACCGGCGCGCCAGCGTTTTGGAGTGCGCGCTCTGCTCCGCTTTTGGAGCACAACTGGTGACCTGCGAAGATCTCAACTCATTCGGCCTGCACGGGTTCATGGTCCCAATGCATGCCGCGAAACCGAAAGGAGGCTTTTTCATGAAACCTCGTGCCGTAGCGGCGTCGCTACGCCTGGGTTTGCGCGGCCGCTTTGGACTTCGACGAAGTAAATCTCCCGGAATGGCCTGGCAGGTGACGCAGCAAGAATACCGGGCCGCAACGGTTATTGCCGCAATTCAATTTTCGGGGTTAATCTTCGGAATCATGGAAAAAGCCTCGCTGTCACGGCGCGATTTTCTGGGCACAGCGGCAAAAGCAGGAGCCGCACTGTCATTGGCTGACCTGAGCCTCTCCCTTCCAGCTGCGGAAGCGTTGCCTTCAGGAACGCCAACGTGGGTGGATCGGGCGATGCGCTGGGCTCAGTTGACGCTGGTGGAAGATGACCCTGGGAAATTCGATCCGCAATTCTGGCTCGATTACTTTCAACGCACGCACTCCAATGCCGTCTGCCTGAGCGCGGGCGGCTGCGTGGCGTACTACCCGACTGAGGTTCCCTTCCATCATCGCAGCGCCTGGCTGAAGAATTCGGACCCACTCGGCACACTGGTCGCAGGCTGCAGAAAACTCGGCCTGGTGGTCGTGGCTCGGACCGATCCCCACGCCACTTACGACGATGTCCAAAAAGCGCATCCGGACTGGATCGCCGTGGATTCAGCGGCCAAGCCCCGCCGGCATTGGGCTTCGCCGGAGATGTGGGTCACCTGCGCCCTGGGCCCCTATAACTTCGAATTCATGACCGAGGTCAAAAAAGAGATCATGTCCCGCTACCAGGTCGATGGGATCTTCATCAATCGGTGGGACGGTTCCGGCATGTGTTACTGCGAACATTGCCGCGCGAATTTCAAGGGAGCCAGCGGCTTTGATTTGCCTGGGACCACCGATCCGCGCGACCCTGCCCGCCGCGCGTATATTCTATGGCGCCAGCAACGACTCTTCGATCTGTGGCAACTCTGGGATAAGGAAATCCGCAGGATCAACCCGCAGGCCAGGGTGATCCCCAATACGGGCGGCGGCGCAACCAGTTCCTTGGATATGAAAAAAATCGGGGAACTGGCTGATACACTTTTCGCCGATCGCCAGGCCCGACGCGGTCTCGCCGCACCTTGGTCGAACGGAAAAAACGGCAAAGAATTTCGCGCCACGATGGGCCGCAAACCTATCGTCGGCATTTTTAGTGTAGGCGTCGAAGAGCCCTATCGCTGGAAAGATTCGGTTCAAAGCGAGGCCGAGATCCGCATCTGGGTTGCCGACGGCGTGGCCAACGGGCTTCGACCCTGGTTCACTAAATTCTCTGGAACGCTCCACGACGAGCGTTGGCTCAAGCCGGTTGAGGAGATTTACGCCCGATATCATCTTTGGGAAAAATACTTGCGAAATGAGTCACCACTGGCTCGTGTCGCCGTAGTCTACTCGCAACAGACCGCCTGGTTTTATGGGCAGGACCGGCCGCGCGATAAAATCGAAGATCCTACATTAGGTTGGTGCCAGGCATTGCTGGAAGCGCGAATCCCCTTCGAAATGGTTCATGACCGTTTGCTGGATACCGAGCAGATCGCGCAATTCAAGACGCTCATCCTGCCCAATACCGCGGCGCTCTCCGACCACCAATGCTCCCAACTTCGGCAATTCGTCGAGAACGGCGGCGGGCTCGTCGCTACGTATGAAACCTCGCTTTATAACGAATGGGGCGAGCCGCGAAATGACTTCGGTCTGGGCAAGTTGTTCGGCGTCTCGCTCAAGCCCCGCGCTGAAGGTCCGATGCATAATTCCTATCTTCGGCTCGACCACACTGCGCCGCACGCCGATGTTTTGTTCAAAGGTCTGGAGGAGGCGCCACGGATTATCAACGGCGTCTGGCGCCTCAACGTCGAGTCCTCCGAGCCTACTTCAGCGGCGCTCTTAACGTTGATTCCTTCGTATCCCGACCTGCCCATGGAGAAGGTGTTTCCACGAGTGGCCCAGACAGACATCGCCCAAATCTTTTTGCGGGAACGGGGCCAGGGCCGGGTTGTTTACTTTCCTTGGGATATCGATCGCACCTTCTGGGAGGTCCTTTCCGTCGACCACGGTAAGCTTATGGCAAACGCGGTGCATTGGGTCACCAACGAGGAACCACCGGTCATAATCACTGGCCCAGGAGTGTTGGACGTGGCCGTTTGGCGCCAGGCAAATTCCATGACGGTTCACCTCGTTAACCTCACGAACCCGATGATGATGAAAGGTCCTTTCCGTGAACTGGTACCCATCGGCGAACAGAAGATCAAAGTCCGTTTGCCCGAAGGCGTCCGACTCGGACAGGTCAAATTCCTGGCCGCCAATCGAACCGCCGGATTTGTCCAAAGCCACCGCTCGATCACCGTTACGACGCCCTGGATTCTCGATCACGAAGTTTTGGCAATCGATTTCAAAGCCTAATGCGCGGCGGTCGCGACGCCCGCCCGGAACGCCGCATTCATGCGGCAGCCCGCCCGTCGTGCCGCGCGCCCTGGAACGCCGCATTCATGCGGCAGGGGCCCGAAGCCGACGGTTCGCCCAGACGACGACCAAATCCTCCTGCGTCGCCCTGTGTTTCCTTTAGGGCGGCGAGATAATAGCCCCGGGCCAAAGCGAGGGGCGAGCGCCGCCCTGGTAAACGCACCCCATACCCAATCTCTCTTTTTTCCAATCTGGTTTGGCGCGCTCGAGCGCGCCAAACCAGATTGGAAAAAAGAGAGGGAATCATTTTGTGCCTCTTACCCAGGCCGGCGCTCGTGCCTCGCTGGGCCTGGGCTATTCTCTCGTCGTCCTTACAGGACTTCAGTCGGCCTCGCTCCGCTCGCAATTTAGTCGAACGCGGAGCTGAGCCGCAGACTCCCGGGAGTGAGCGACGATGAGACAGATGATCCAAGAATCTCTTAGAGCGTGTTTTAAAAATTTGGTTTGGAGTCCCGCCTTTAGGCGGCCCGGCACCAAAACCGCCTGAAGGCGGGACTCCAAACCCAGGTGCCCACGCCCAAGCCGAGGTTTAAAACACGCTCTTTAGGACCGCCCCAAACGGAAAGGACGGCGCCAGTCGGCTCCGGCGATTTGTTTAGCCGGACTCCTTCCGCGACGCTGGTCTCGGGAGTGATTGTCCGAAAGCTACCAGTTAAGAAATTAAGTCGGAGTTCCCGTTCTGAGGACGCCAAACGGAAAAGAAGAATTTCCGTCTCGGACGCTTTTTGTCTATTGACCGTTCGGGCTTAATAGGTGTTAAGCTTCGCAGCTGCACTTGTTGTCTTGGGCTGGGCTGGTAGGTTATAGGCACCTCCAACAGCTTCAGCGAATTCCAAAATCGCCTCTTGGCACATATATCTTATCACCATCTTGAAGGATCAGATCATACCTCCAGTTCTTCCTGACCTTCCTGAAATCCACTACGAAAGTCTTCTTCCCGCCATGATTTACGCCGCTGAAACGGTACACGCTGATATCTCTTTGTAGGCCATACTCAGTAAACCCTCCAGCTTGACGGACAGCATCCGAAACCCCAGACCCCGATGGCAATGAGTAGTGTCGGGGATGAGCAACTTCGCCTCGGATTTCAACAGAAATCAATCTCGACTCATCCCCAGAAAACACCGGCGCTCCAATTTCAAGCGGCTGACCCCCATAGGGTTTGTGACCCTGAGGACCAGATCGCGCTAGAGTCGTCCGGGTATCTGGTCCGGAGGGCGAATTGCAGCCCGTGAGAATTGCCATGATAAACAAGACAGAAAAAAGGTTCATCGCACAATGGCTCAGCGATTTGCATCACTGGCACGGCGCCATTGATCTCGCCCCATCCAGTGCATGCGCAAAGTTAGGCGATTCGGCATACTCCAGCAATGCCTCCGGGTGGAAGTCATAGGTGGTCATCAGCTCCTTGCGCGTGATGACTCAACTAGCTGACGAACACGCTGCATCGCCTCGTCCCCGGAAACAAGCGATACCTCGCCCGACGCTACCTCGGCCATGCGCCGTCGTACCTCGGTGATGTGCGCTCGCTGAATCTCTGGCGGAATGTCGCGGACCAGACTCTCGACGAGTCGATCCGCCAACTCCTCACGCTCAGCTACTGAGAGTCGTTCAGCCTCGTCCAGAATGCGTGCAAGGTTTTGCGTCATTTAAGATAACGTATCAGCCCAGTAACTTCCTGCAAGCGCGTAGGGTCGCACGTAACGTTTGAAATCAGAGGTGCCGCGTCAAGTGCTCCAAAATTGAAACAAGGTCGTCATCGCGACATCCTCTGCAGTGTTCGTGGGGCGGCGACCTAGCGACGAGGAAGCTCGTAAATGAAAGCGATCCAGTAAATTAAAAGCAACGCAACGCACCAAATGAACTGCACGGCTGAACTTCTGGTCTTTCCTAGCCTAAGCCTGAGTCCTGCAATTGCCGCCGCTATCAGGCAGAACAACAGTCCAATCCAGTATGTCCCTCCGGGCAGCCAGCGCAGCGTCTCAGGAAGCGGAAAGATCCGTAAATGGATCTCGGCCAAGGATAACAAAAGAAACGACGCGCTGACGACTGCTAAATTGGTCGATAACGCATTGTTCCTGGAATTTGATGCATTCATAGCAAAAGCGGTCGCAACTACCGTAGACTTTCCGTTTCGAGGTTGATGATATTCAATGAGCCCAACGGCCCGCAGCAGCGGCCCGGCGCCACTGGCGTAGAGCACGAACAGGGCGGAATCGCTGGGTCCGCTGGCTGCTGTGATTAGCGCAGAGGGGCAGGTTAAAAATCGGTGAATGTCCGGACATAGTTCCCATTCGTATCAAAATACACCTTACCTTCTCCCGTCCACCAGCGCCCGTAATCCCACTTCACGGTGCCATTACTATTCGTCGAAACACGAACGGGCCGACCTACTGCTCGCTGCACCCCGGCCATGTTGGTCATCGGGACTCGCGCCAGAAAATGCCTGGGCCAGAACCAGCGGCCATAGACGAGGAGAGCCAGAAGCGAAAAGAACACGCAGCAAATGGCGAGTGCAACGCGCATCTCACGCTAACGTTTCGACTGAGCAACCGCCGGGGACAGCGCGGGTGGAGCGCAATGCGTTTCCGAGTTTGTGCATGAGCAGCGGCGGAGAAAGGCACCGGCGGTTCAACTCCACTCGATTGTTGGGCGGCATATTACCTCACTCTATCGTAATCTCGACCACGTTCGATGAATCTGGCCCTCCGTATCGTGCATGATACTTCCCGGGACTGGCGCGCCTGCCTCCGGCTGCTTCTTCATAAGGTCCTTCAGCTCCGTGTCCCGGATGAAGAATCACATCGCTCAGTTTATTTGTGAACGTAAAAGACTCTCCAGGTTTCAGCGGACGTGAATCAAGGACTGTAGGTGGTTCGTGTCTCGGACGCTGCACCAGCGCACTCCCTTGTGAGTCAAGTAGCGCAATTGTTGATGTGCCGTAAATAAAGCAGTCGGGAAAGATGGTGACATTGGTTGGCCCATTGTTCGTGAGGACAACCAAGAACTGCAAACCAGACAATGTGCTGACACGATTCGTCGCAGTTGAAATATGCGCGGACAACCCTGACGGACTGCCATCCGCCGATGCAGAAGCGGCTCCAAATAGTAATGTCGAAATTAAGACAAGACCAAGGTGCGCGATTGTTCTCATAAGTGTGTAGCCCCCCAACAAGGAAGTAGACACAGCTGATGATCCTGTCGTTTGGCAGGACCATAGAACACCCCCGGGGGAAAAACTTCCACTTTCACTAAAAGCACCCTACTCCTCGTCGTCCCATTGTAAATCTTTTTTATGCTTCTGAATTGACAACCCAACGCGTTAATGCGGCAGGCCACGGTAACCCCGCGGTAGGTTGCGGTCTCCACGGAGTCCGGACCCTCAGCGCTATCTTGACAAGCGCCTGCCCTCTCTCTAGACGGTCTTGTGCAGATAACCCGCAGGAGCTCCCATGCAACCCCAAATGTTTCCTGAACCCAGGTCTTCACCTGGTCGCTATTTGCCGCCTCCGATCCTTGCCCTTTGGCTCGTCCTCTTCCTGCTCGGACGCGGACAGTTCGGCCTCGGCGCGGAATCGCCGGTGGTCGACCTACCGCCGGGCGTGCAAGCGGTTTGGAGCATCGACAAGGCTTACCGGGAAACCACCCCGGCTCGCGAGAGGATCTGCCTCAACGGTTTATGGCAATGGCAACCGGCCTATCCCAACGCCAAGACGATTCCGCCAGAGAATTGGGGCTACTTCAAGGTCCCCGGTTGCTGGCCGGGCATTACCGATTACATGCAGAAGGATTGCCAGACGGTGTACGTTCATCCGAATTGGAGCGGACGAAAACTGGCGGAAGTCAACGCCGCCTGGTATCAACGCGATTTCACTGTGCCCAAAGAATGGGCCGGGCGGCGTGTTTCGGTTTCGCTCGATGATCTGAACTCTTACGCCGCCGTTTACGTCGATGGCCGTCAGGCCGGTGAGGCGCGCTTTCCCGGTGGAGAGGTGGACCTGACGTCGGCACTGCAGGACCCCGGCCGGCATAAGCTCACGCTGTTCGTCATCGCGCTGCCGCTCAAAGGCGTGATGCTCTCGTACACCGATAGCGCCTCGGCCCGGGAACAAAAGGGGACGGTCTTACGCCGCGGCCTGTGTGGGGATGTCTTTTTGGTCAGCACGCCCTCCGGCGCCAGAATCAACGATGTGCGGGTGCAAACGTCGATCCGCAAGAAGCAACTGGGCATCAGCGCAACGCTCGAAAAGTGCGCGGTGGGCGCCGAGTACAAGCTTCGCGCGCGAGTTTCTGACGGTCCAAACATGGTCAAGGAATTCACCAGTCAAACCTTTGGAACGGCTGATCTGCGCCAGGGCCGCATCGAGTTCACGCAGGCGTGGCTGCCGGAAAAGCTTTGGGATATTCACACTCCGCAAAATCAATATCAGCTTGAGTTGACGCTGCTCGATAATACCGGCAAAGCCGCCGATACCAGCTGGACGATCCGCTTTGGTTTTCGAGAACTCTGGATTGCTGGTCGCGACTTTTATCTCAATGGCACCCGGATTTTTCTGTCGGCCGTGCCGCTTGATAATGCCCAGGTCAGCGCGGCGCTCGCCACTTACACGTCCGCACGGGAAACGCTGGCGCGGCTCAAAAGCTTCGGCATCAATTTTGTCTACACCCATAATTATGGCTGCGAACCCGGGTCGCACCTGGGCTTCAAAGAAATCCTCCGGGCGGCCGACGACGAGGGGATGCTCGTCTCTTTTTCGCAGCCACATTTCAGTCATTACGATTGGAAAGCCGCCGACGCGGACGAAAGCAACGGCTACGCGCGGCATGCCGCGTACTATGTAAAGGTGGCGCAGAATCACCCTTCGGTGGTGATGTATTCGATGAGCCATAACGCCACCGGCTATGACGAGGACATGAACCCGGACTTGATCGATGGCATTCACGACGCGCGTGATTCGTGGGCCTTAAAGAATGTGGCGTTGGCCACGCGGGCGCAGACGATTGTCAGCCGATTGGACCCCAGCCGGATCGTTTACCATCACGCCTCCGGCAATCTCGGACCGATGCATGACATTAATTTCTATCCGAATTTCGTCCCGATCCAGGAATTGTCCGACTGGTTCGAGCATTGGTCTACGCAAGGAATCAAGCCGGTGTTCACTTGCGAATACGGGGCGCCGTTTACCTGGGATTGGACGATGTATCGCGGCTGGTACAAAGGTCAGCGCGAGTTCGGCAGCGCAGCCGTGCCGTGGGAATTCTGTTTAGCCGAGTGGAACTCGCAGTTCCTGGGCGACCACGCTTTTGGCATTAGCGAGGCCGAAAAACGAAACCTGCGTTGGGAGGCGCAGCAATTCCGCGAAGGAAAATTGTGGCACCGATGGGATTACCCGGTCGAGGTGGGCTCCAGCCGGCTCGAAGAGCGGTACCCGGTCTTCGCGATGTACCTCAAAGATAACTGGCGGGCGTTTCGGACCTGGGAAGTTTCGGCGGTGTCGCCCTGGGAGTTCGAGCATTTCTGGAAATTGCGGGAGGGGGTGGATCGGAGCCGTCGGGAATTCAAGACGGATTGGCAAAACTTGCAGCGCCCCGGGTTCAGTCCGGACTACGAGGAACAGCGCTATGAAAGGATGGATATGGCCTACGCGCGCACCGATTGGATTCCGACCGAGGCTGCGAAAGAGCTGATAGCCAACAATGCACCGGTGCTCAGCTATATTGCCGGAAAATCGGGAAGCTTTACCAGCAAGGACCACATTTTTCGGCAAGGTGAAAAAGTTCAAAAGCAACTGGTCATTATCAACAACTCGCGGAATACGCTCACGGGAGCGTGTGAATGGTCGTTTGAGGCACCTGGCGGCGCTGGAGGCGGCGACCATTTCTCGATTCCGACGGGTCAACAAAAGCGGATTCCGATAGAATTTGGTTTGGGTTCATCGCCGGTTGGGCGCTATGCGATTGGAGCGACAGTTAAATTCAGCAATGGGGACGTTCAAACTGACAAGTTCAACTTCGAGGTTACGGGCACCCCACCCGCGGTTGTCCAGCGCGGCAAGATCGCTCTGTTCGATCCCAAAGGTGAAACCACCAGGCTCCTGGCCGAACTGGGACTACACGCCCAGGCAATCGAACCGGATTCTGATTTGGGGGGGTATGACATATTGATTATTGGCAAGGGAGCTTTGACAGTTAAGGGCCCGGCTCCGGACATCGGCCGGGTCAAGGAAGGCTTAAAAGTTCTGATGTTCGAACAAACGTGCGACGCTCTGGAAAAGCGCCTCGGCTTTCGGGTCGAAGAATATGGCCTGCGCCAAGTGTACCCCAGGGTAGCCAATCACCCCGCCCTGGCCGGACTGACTGTTACAGAGTTGAGTGACTGGCGGGGAGAATCCACGATCCTTCCGCCCAGGTTAAAGTACACCGACCGACCGCGTTATGGCCCAACCGTGGAATGGTGTGGCCTGACGGTCCCGCACTTGTGGCGCTGTGGCAATCGAGGAAACTTGGCCTCGGTGTTGATCGAGAAACCGGTAACGGGGGATTTCTTGCCAATTCTCGATGGCGGATTCAGCCTCCAGTACAGTCCGCTACTCGAATACCACGAGGGCAAAGGAATGGTGCTGTTCTGCCAGATGGATGTGAGTGGACGCAGTGAAGCGGAACCCGCGGCAGACACCTTAGCGCGCAATCTCCTGGCCTTTGTTGCCGAGTGGAAGCCATCCCCCGAACGGCGCGCGATGTACATTGGTAACGAGGATGGCAAACGGCACCTGGAGAATATCGGTGTGCCTCTCGATCCCTACGACCGCGCAAAGCTATCGGAAGGAAAGGTCTTGATTGCAACGCCGGGCAGCGGAAAGGCATTGGCTCCGGACTCACCTCAATTGGCTCAATGGCTCGCCGGTGGCGGAAAGCTCATCGCCATCGACATGCAACAGGACGAACTAAACTCGTTTTTGCCGCAGAAAATCGAGACTAAAACGGCCGAACACATTTCCGCGTTCTTTGAACCTTTCGGCCGGGGATCCTTCGGCGCAGGGATTGGGCCCGCCGATCTGCACAACCGCGCGCCCGATCAGTTCCCGCTCATCAGCGGGGGAGCCGAAATCGTGGGCGACGGCGTCCTGGCCCAGGCACAGCATGGCAGCGTCGTGCTCTGCCAAATACCTCCCTGGCACTTTGACGATAATCAGCTCAACACGAAGCGCACGCACCGCCGGGCAACTTTCATGCTGAGCCGATTGCTCGCCAACTTAGGCGTGGCGGCCCCGACACCATTGCTGGAACGCGTGCATGCCCCGCCTGGTTTGTTAAGCGAGGAACGGTGGATCGCGGGCTTCTACCTGGACAAGCCGGAGGAATGGGATGATCCATACCGGCACTTCCGGTGGTAGATTAAAGCAACGAAATGGGCAGCAAACGGGTTAAGGGTTGCAGGTTACAGGTTGCAGGTTGCAGGTTGAAGGCTGCAAAGCTTCGGCGGCGCAAAAGCGATATTAGTTGAGCAACGTCGCAATTGTGTCGCGCAACTCAGCGATTCCGAAGGGCTTGGGAAGGATGGCGTCGACGGGATTGCGGCAATCCACCAGTTTCTCCATGTAGGCCGTTACCATGAGGATGGGCAAGGAAGGGGCGGCAAGCCTGATATGTTCGGCCACTTGGCTACCTTCCATTTGGGGCATGAAGTAATCAATAATCACCAGGTCCAGCACGCTTTGGTGAAAGAGCTCAAGAGCTTCCTGACCATTTGCAGCCTCGAGCACCTCGTGGCGATCGATGCTCAAAAGCAGTTTGATCGATTCACGAGCCGCAGCGTCGTCGTCAACCAGGAGAATACGCTTGCCAAAAACTCTGACCGGCTCAGCCATACCGTTGGAATGTAAGCATTTCTGACGCCACCGGAGAAGTGCGGTAAGGCTGAAACACCGATAAACACGTATGGACACGGATGAGGCAAGATTTCGGGCCCTGCACCCCGAAGTCATTCCGGTCTCCTCATTCCCCCTTGACCTTCGGCATTCCGCATTCCGCACTCTCTCTCGTGTCTTGGCTCGGGACAGTAGTTGCCCAAAGGAACGTGGATTGAGGAGCGCGGAAGATGCAGGTTTCGAAAATCTCACTTGACCGGTGCACCTTTGAAACCTGAGAGCCCCATCGCCTCTTTAAGTTCTTTGCGCTTCTTTGCGGCAACTCCTATTGGCCTCTTCGCGTCTTGGGGCGTAATCCACCCCGTTGGCTTTTGGAGGGTCCTGCTCCAGGTTTGGACATGGGACATGCCGTCAAAGGACGAAATATACTGCACTATGCGCTGGTTTTTTTGGTCGTGGCGCTGCTGGCCGGGGCTTTGGGCTTCCTGGCGTTGGCGGGGCTGGCAGCCATGATCGCCCGTGTGCTGTTCGTCTTATTTCTAGTGTTTTTCCTCATTGCGCTGATCCGGCGCAGCAAGGTCTGAGCGCGTCATGTCACCCAAGCCGCTGCCTTTGGATGGTAAAAGTGTAGCCTGTCGCAGCCTTGCGAGGTCCCTGGGCGTCCTTTTTGCGCTGACTTTGTGCGCCACCCAGCTCTGCCAGTCCTTCGCCGCCGGTCCGCTGCCGGCCTTCAATTACGCGACGTTGCGCGAGAAGGCGCGCGCACTGGCCGCTGCGGAATACCATCCCGACACGCGTCCCGAACTGCCCGAGACGCTGAAAAAACTGAGCTACGACGATTACCAGGCGATTCGGTTCATCCCGGCTCAAGGACCCTGGCAGAAGGAAAACCTGCGGTTCACCTTTCAATTCTTTCACCGTGGCTTTATCTACCATGACCCGGTCCGGATCCATCTGGTCGAGCAGAACCAGGTCCACGATTTTCTCTTCAACACCAATCAGTTTGAGTATCTCAAAAAGGGCCCCGAAGGCGCGCTGCCTGCCGACTTGAGCTTTGCGGGCTTGCGCGTGCTTTACCCGCTCAACCTGCCGGGAAAACAAGATGAAGTGGCGGCATTTCTCGGCGCCAGCTACTTCCGTTTGATCGGAGCCCATCAGCGGTATGGAGCCTCAGCGCGCGGACTGGCCATCGACACCGGCGAGCCGACCGGCGAGGAGTTTCCCCGGTTCACGGATTTCTGGATTGAAAAGCCGGGGGTATTGGATAGTTCGGTCCGCCTTTACGCCTTGCTGGACAGCCCCAGCGCAGCGGGTGCCTATCAGTTTGTCCTTCAACCGGGCGAAATCAGCCAGATGGATGTCGAAGCCTCCGTGTTCGTTCGGAAGGATATCAAGAAGTTGGGCGTGGGCGCGCTGACGAGCATGTTCTTGATGGGCGAGAACCGCACCCGCTTCCTCCCGGATTTCCGGCCGGAAGTTCACGATTCAGACGGGTTGCTGTTGCATATGGCCGATCCGGAATGGTCCTGGCGCCCTTTGGTAAATCCTGACAAAGAACACGTGGTCAGCGACTTTCCGGCGGCGATTCTGAAAGGCTTCGGCCTCCTGCAAAGGGATCGCCTGTTCGATCACTACCAGGATCTGGCCGGCCGGTATGAAATGCGCCCGAGCCTGTGGGTTGAACCGCGCGGCGCTTTGGGCACCGGCACGGTGGAATTGGTCGAGATCCCCTCGCCCGTCGAGTACAACGACAACATTGTGGCGTACTGGGTCCCTGCGGAAAAAGCCGCGCGGGGCCAGGAGTTGCACTGGACCTACCGCTTGTCGGCCTGCGAGAGCGACCCGGAGAACACCAAACTGTTGCGGGTCGAGGCAACCCGGATCACGCCCGAACACGACAAAGCGCCACCCCGTTTCGTAATCGATTTCGGCGCAGACCCTACAAATTCACCCCCGGCGACCGCGCCGATCGAGACTGCCATTCAGGCCTCACATGGCACCATCCGAAATGTAGTCAGCGAAAAAAACGAGGTGACCAGCGGTTGGCGCTCGTTTTTTGATTTGGCTGATGCGGGCAACAAACCGGTTGAACTGCGGTTATTCCTGCATATCGGCAAAGAGCCGCTCAGCGAAACCTGGATTTACCATTATCAACCCCCCTAACCCATGGGCCGAGCATCCGCAACCAAAACCCTACGACTCGAGCCAAGCGCTTTTTGGCTCACCATTCGGCGTTCGACCTTTGTCCTTTTGGTCACCGTCACAGCCGTGTTGATTGGCGGGCACGCCTTCCAGATCACCCGGGTCAATGGGCTGGACACCCTGAAAACCATCAGCTTTATCCTCTTCTTCGTACTGCTGCTGCCGATTTGCGTTTCGTTCTGGACCGCAGTCATTGGATTCGTCGTCCAGTGGCGGGGTGGCGATACCTTGGATTTAACCCGTACGCTTGAGCAAAAGGCAGTCCTGGATGAAACACTTCCGCGCACGGCCATCGTGATGCCGGTTTACAACGAAGAACCCGGCCGGGTGATGGCTGGTCTCAAGGCGACCTACGAGAGCCTGGAACAAACGGGGTTGCTGCAACACTTCGATTTTTTCATTCTCAGCGACACTACCGATCCGGATACCTGGGTGAGTGAAGAGCTGGCCTTTGCCGAGTTGCGCACACAAGTCAGCGATCCGGAGCGGCTGGTCTACCGCAACCGTCGCGAAAATACCGAGCGCAAGACGGGTAACATCGCCGATTTCTGCGCGAACTGGGGGGAGCGTTACCGGTACATGATTGTTTTCGATGCGGATAGCGTCATGACCGGCACAAGCCTGGTGAACCTGGTTCGCCTGATGGAAGCCAACCCGCATGTGGGGATCGTCCAAGCGCCGCCGTTGCCGATCAACCGGCGCACCCTCTTTGGCCGAATCCACCAGTTCGCGATGCAGGCCTACAGCCTGATCTTCATTAGCGGTTTGAACTTCTGGCAAGGAGGCGCCGCCAATTATTGGGGGCATAACGCCATCATCCGAATCCGGCCGTTTGTCGAGCATTGCCGGTTGCCCAAGCTCCCGGGCAAAGAGCCTCTGGGCGGGTCCATCCTCAGCCACGATTTTGTTGAGGCTGCCTTCATGCGCCGTGCGGGCTGGAAAGTTTATTTGGCCAGCGAGCTGCGGGGCAGTTACGAGGAAATGCCTTCGTCGCTCATCGGTTACGCCGCGCGCGATCGCCGCTGGTGCCAGGGCAACCTGCA
>Ga0070741_10004469_pt1 | contig 32605 bp, 25 predicted proteins | sample Coa_R1_4_FD_66440 | JGI IMG/M metagenome (GOLD analysis project Ga0070741, IMG submission 66440) | Surface soil microbial communities from Centralia Pennsylvania, which are recovering from an underground coalmine fire - Coalmine... | ecosystem: Environmental > Terrestrial > Soil > Unclassified ... | reverse complement strand
GCATCTATTCTGCCAAGGTCGCCCTTGACGACCACCGATGAAAGATCGATCCCCGTGGCATCGATGTAACCGATATTCGCCAAACCGTCGCCATGTGCTGATTTGATCACCTTCACGACAACGTCGGCTTTGTTAAAGGCTTTGGCCGTGAGATCGATTTCCTGCAACTGACTGCCGGCACCAGCTCCAGCCAAAGTAAAGTTCCCCGCGGATAAGTGTCCTGTGGAGACATAAATCGACACGTGATCTCCATCCGTATCGATGTAGTGTGCGCGGTGCCCATCCGCCGAAATTAAAACGGCGGGTGCAATACGCTCTTCCAGGGTTTCAATTGCTCCCCTCATCGAGAATCCCTGCCGCACTTGCCGCTATAAATCGCCTGGAGCTGAAAGTCTGGTGATCGCATGGTTTCCAGCAGCTATGACTGCCTTCCAATCGGAGGCGGCGACTATATGCATCCATCTGCCATATTCAATGAGAAACTTCCCCGGTTTGACTCTGGCACCTAGACCTATGACTGCAAAAAAGGCGCGAAGCATTTGCCGCTTCGCGCCTTTGCTTTCGATAGGTGTTAGCTTGCGATCCTATCCTCCAAACGTGCAGCCGGTGATGTCGCTGTCGTGGCCGATTTCCTCGTCGCCGATGACGCCGCGGGCCATGTATTCGCGGTCCTCGGGAGTGCCGGGAGTTAGCAGCGCGGTTTCGTCGTAGAACGGGAAGCGTTTTACTTTTACGCCGATGAGCATCCATGCGGCACCTTTGCGGCGCATGTAGATGTTCACCCGCTCGGCGTAGTTCTTGGTGCCGGTGATGACGATCCGGCCGCGCTCGGCGGTGGCTTTGATGTGCGGTTTAATGTCGGCTTCGGCGGGAGTGTTGTCGGTGGTGAAGATTTGCATCGCCGCGCCCATGCCATCGGTGAACGTTGGGATGGCTTTGACATGGTCGATGAAGGTGCGCAGGTCTTTGACTTCCGCGGCGAAGAGCTGCTGCGCGTTGCCGGTGGCTTGGTCGAGCGCGGACTGCGCGTCGATCACGGCTTTGTAAACGGCGATGAGCGCGTCGACCATTTGGTTGAAAGCGGCGAGCGCATTGGCATCGAGCTTGAGGGTGGCGGCGTTGTCGTTGACCTCCTGCTTGAGGTTGACCAGCCAGTTGTAGCGGTTTTCGTAGGAATCAGGAATGTAGTCCATGGTGTTGAATTGCTAATTGCTAATTGTTGATTGTTGATTGCTGATTTGGGTTGGTTGCGGTTTTTTGTAGAGGCGGCTCTGTCCGCAGGACGTGCCGCCTCTGTCCTTTAAAAGATGGAGGACGGCACCTGCTTCGCAGAGAGCGGCCCCTACAATGGAATTGGTTCTTTTTGCGCAGCGGAGGGGTTGCGACAGGCTGGAAGAGCGGGAAGTGTCGCTTTTTATACAGTCCGGCTGGCGAAAGATTGAATCTTTCGGGCGAAAGTTCCGATCTTTCGCGGGAAAGTTTCGATCCGTCGGGCGAAAGTTCCAAACTTTCGCGGGAAGGTTCCGAACCGAAGCGGGAAAGTTTGGAACCTTCACGCGAAGGTTTCGAGCCGAAGGCTGAAAGCTCCGATCCTTCCCGCGAAGACTTGAATCCGTCGCGCGAAAGTTGCGAACCGAAACGGGAAAGTTGCGAACCGAAACGGGAAAGTTGCGGGCCGAAACGCGAAAGTTCGCGTTCGTCGCGCTACGGGTCGGATTGGTTTGCACACGAAAAGGAAACCAAAACCGCGAAAACGCGTCTGTAGTGCTGCACCACCTATTTTTCACTCGGTGACCACCACAAAATGCGCGCACCACTACAAATTTGTAGTGCTGTCGGAGAAACCGGCGCGTTTGTCACATAAATGTCACAATTTTTTTGGTTGCAAAACATGCGCCACGTGGCTGTTATGCGTTCCCGTGCCTGGATGTTATGAGTGACGATGACGTTACGCGCGTGTTAATCGCAGAGTTGATGCCTGTGCTGCTCAACGGACTACGGGAAGTGGTCAACAGCGTCCGCCTTTTCCGCGTCTGCGCCTATGCGGACGATGCACCGATGGCGCGGCAGCGCTGCGAGGAGCTGAAGCCGGACGCGATCATTCTCGACGCGACGATGGATGGCGCGCACGGGGTGAGCCTGATGCGCGACTTCGCCGTGCTGCATGCGCCGGCGCGGACGCTGATTTACTCGGCCTGCGAGGACCCGGCGGTGATCGAGCGCGTGCTCAAGGCCGGCGCGCAAGGTTATATTTCGAAATACGATTGCCCCGGCTCGATCATCGATGCCTTGACCGACCTGCGTGCGGGCAGGGTTTACCTCAGCGCCCGCGTGAGCGCGATCCTCGGCGCGCAGATTCGCAAAGGCAGGCTTGCGTCAAAAGAGCATCCGCTCGACAAGCTGAGCGCGCGCGAGCAGCAGGTGTATGAGCTTGTCATTGCGGGAAAGAGCACGCGCGAGATCGCCGAAACCCTCGGCATGGCGAACTCCTCGGTGGAAAACACCGTGGCGCGGATTCGCGCGAAACTCAATGTGAAGTCGATCGAGGAACTGCGCGCGCTCGGGCGCAAACGGAGAAAGAGCTAACGCTGGATTTCAGTAATCGCGCTTCAGCAGATAATCGGCAAGCGCGAGCAGGATTTCGGCTTTTTTACCAAATGGCTTCAGGGCGTTGACTGCCGCCGCGGTGAGCCGCTGGGCTTCGGCGCGCGAACGGTCGAGACCGAAGACCGCGGGGTAAGTCGCTTTTTGCGCGGCGACGTCCTTGCCGGCGCTCTTGCCGAGCTTCGCGGAAGTCTGCGTGACGTCGAGGATGTCGTCGATGACCTGGAACGCCAACCCGAGCGACTGGCCGAAAACGGTGAGCGCTTTCAGTTTGCCATCCTTGGCGTTCGCGCTCATCGCGCCGAGACGGATGGACGCGGTGAGGAGTGCCGCGGTTTTCGATTGATGGATGAATTTCAAATCGGCTGCGCTGGTTTTTTTCCCCTCGCCTTCGAGGTCGAGCACCTGGCCCGCGATGAGCCAGCGGCTGCCGGACGCGCTCGCGAGTTCGTGGAGCAATGTGGAAAGCCGGTGCCGTTTCGAGCCTTTGGCTTTGCCTAAAATTTCGAATGCGATCGTCAGCAGCGCGTCGCCCGCGAGCACCGCGATGCCTTCGCCAAAAACTTTGTGGCACGTGGGCCGGCCGCGCCGCATGTCGTCATCATCCATGCACGGCAGGTCGTCGTGGATGAGCGAGTAAGTGTGCACGCACTCGACTGCGCACGCGAGCGGCAGCGCATCGGAAGCCGCGCCGCCACAGGCTTCGGCGGCGGCGAGGCAGAGAATCGGGCGCAGCCGTTTGCCGCCGGCAAAAAGACTGTAGCGCATCGCCTTGTGGATGGTGGCGGGCTTGGTGGTCGCCTTCGGCAAATAGCCGTTGAGCGCCTTGTCGACGAGTGCGGAGCGTGCTGCGAGATATTTTTCCAGGGCCATGCGAGCGCGCACTTTGGAAACAGGCGGCGGCTTTTTCAACCGCAAAAGCAACGCGTCTTTGCGCGCGTGTTGCGTTAGCCGACGAATTCTTTGGCGACGAGCGTGGCGTTGTGGCCGCCGAAGCCGAAGGAGTTATTCACGGCGACGCGCACTTTTTTCTCGCGCGCGGTGTGCGGCACGTAATCGAGGTCGCACTCGGGATCGGGATTGTCGAGGTTGATCGTCGGCGGAATGATGCCGTCGCGAATCGCCATCGCGCAAACAGCCATCTCGACGCTGCCCGCCGCGCCGAGCAGGTGGCCGGTCATCGATTTCGTCGAGCTGACGATGAGGCCGTTTTTCGCGCGGTCGCCGAAGAGCGCCTTGATGGCTTTTGTTTCACAAATGTCACCGAGGCCGGTGGACGTGCCGTGCGCGTTCACGTAATCGACTTCGTTCAAATTGATGCCGCCCTTTTCCAGCGCGGTCTGCATGCAGCGCATCGCGCCCTCGCCTTCGGGCAGCGGCGAGGTCATGTGATACGCGTCGGCGCTCAAGCCATAGCCGGCGATCTCGCAATAAATGTGCGCGCCGCGTTTGCGCGCATGCTCCAGCTCCTCGATCACGAGAATGCCCGCGCCTTCGCCCATCACGAAACCGTCGCGGTCGCGATCGAATGGACGGGACGCGCGCTGCGGCTCATCGTTGCGCGTGCTCAGCGCTTTCATCGATGCGAAACCGGCGATGCCGAGCGGGACGATCGTCGCCTCGGCTCCCCCTGCGAGAAATGCGTCGGCTTCATCAAAACGGATCATGCGCCATGCTTCGCCGATCGCATGACACGCAGTCGCGCATGCGGAAACCGTGGCGAAGTTCGGACCGCGCAAACCAAATTCCATCGACACGAGCCCGCTCGCCATATTCGAAATCATCATCGGGATCATGAACGGCGAAACGCGCCCCGGGCCTTTATTCATCAGCGTCGTGTGCTGATCGCCGAGCGTTTTGAGTCCGCCGATGCCGCTGCCGATCACCACGCCGAAGCGGGTAAGGTCGCCCATTTTCTCGAGCTCGATCGACGCGTCGGAGAATGCCATTTTTGCGGCAGCCATCGCAAATTGCGTGTAGCGATCGGTGCGCCGGACGTCCTTTGGATTTTTAAAAAACTTCGCCGGCTCGAAACTTTTTACCTCGCCGGCGATCTTGCAGTCGTAGTCGGCCACGTCGAACGCGGTAATGCGATCAATGCCGCTCACGCCATTTTTGCAATTGTTCCAAAACGTCGGCAGATCATTGCCGAGCGGCGTGACAACTCCAATTCCGGTGACTACGACTCTTCGTTCGTTCATAAAAGGAGCTTCAAAACAGCGCGAAATTGCGTTTTGTGCAAATGGAAAAACACGCCGCGGATTTTTGCATCGCAGCGCGAAGCGGCTCGTGTATTTGCTTGGAAGATGTCCACCGACCTCCGTGACCAGAGCGCGCGCGACCGCTTCATCCGCGAGCTCGACAGGAACTTTTGCGTGTCGGCGGGCGCGGGCGTCGGGAAAACGACGGCGATCGTCGAGCGCGTGGCGCAGCTTGCGTTGCACGAACCGGCGGCGCTTTCGCGGCTCGTCGTCGTCACTTACACAAAAGCCGCGGCGGACGAATTGCGCGTTCGCGCACGGGCACTGGTGCTCGAACAACTCGCCGGCTCCGCGCATGTTCGGCAAAATCTGCTCGCGGCATTGCGCAGCGCATTTTTCGGAACGATCCACAGCTTCTGCTTAAAACTCGTGCGCGAGCATGGCCGCTTCCTCGGCCTGCCGCAAAATGTCGATCTGCTCGAGGAAAACGATCGCGAGGATCTCTGGGCGCGGTTTTGCGAAAGCGCCGCACTCGATGCGCTGCCGCTGCCGGCGGAACTGCTGCGAGTGGTGCTGCGGTTCTTGACGTTTCAGGATTTGCTTTCGCTCGCGGAAAAAATCGATGCCGGACAAGCGGCAAAGATCATCGCCGATTTCCGCGACGAGCCGCAGCCGGTCGTGACATTTGCAGAAGCGTTAAGCGATGACGGCGGACGCTCGCGTGAAAACACGCGGAAAAATCAGGAGGAGCTGCGAAAATGGATCTGCGAGTTTCAGTCGGACGCGCAATTTTTAAAGCTGCCCGAGTTCAAGAGCGGGAGCGGCTCCTTCAAGGAAAACTACGCCGAGGAACTCGCGCCGCTCGCACGCTGGCTCGGCAATGCCGCCGCGCGAATCGCCGCGCAAATCGCGCTCGGGTTTCGCGATTTTCGCCGCGACGAACGGCTGATGACTTACGCCGATCAAATTGCATGGGCGCAGCGTTTGATCGCAAACGAACAAATCGTCGAGCGGCTGCGCACGCGCGAATTCATCGTCATTCTCGACGAGGCGCAGGACACGGACGCCGGAATGTTTTCGATTCTGACCGAAATCACGCGACCGCGCGGCGCACGGGTCGGCGAATGGCCGCAAAACAAGCTGGCAGGCGGGCCGGAGCCGGGTCGCTTCTGTTTTGTCGGTGACGAGCAGCAGGCGATCTACGCGTCGCGCGCCGACCTCGGCACTTACCGCGAGTATCTCGATGCGTTCGCGGCGCGAAGCGGTGGAGAGCCGCTGGAATTTTCCGTGACGATGCGTTGTCCGCAACGCGTTATCGAAGCGGTAAACGCGATTTTTTTCCACAATGCGCGGCTGCAACAAACGCACCTCGCCTTTCGTGAGCTTTTCGCAAAACCAAACGCAAAAGATGGCGCGGCGTGGCTGCTGCCGATCGAGCCGCTCGCGGAAGAAAAGCCGTCGGTCGAGACGCAATTCCGCGCGGAGTGCGCGCAGGTCGCGAAGTTTCTGCTCGCATACAAACCGGACGGGCTCGGCGTTCATCGCTGGAGCGACATCGCGATTTTGTGTCCGCGCCACAAATGGCTCGCGACAGCCGCGGAGATTTTTTCGCACGCGGGAATTCCCTGCCGGCTGCTCGCCGAAAAGAAAATCCAGCTCGAGCTCGCGCAGTGCAGCTGGCCTGCGGCGCTGTTTTACGTGCTCGCGAATCCGTGGGATCGCTTCGAGCTGATCGGAGTTTTGCGCGAGATTTTCGCGGTGTCGGATGTCGATCTGGCAAACGCGCAAGTCGTTAACCAACCGCTCACATTTTGGTCAAAGCTCCAGCTCTCGCCGCGGCTCGATTCGGCGCTGAAGATTTTGCGCAAATTGCGCGAGGCGATTCCGCACGACGGCAAAGGAACGATCAGTCGCTTCGTCGATCACGTTTTTGACGAAACACAGCTCGCCGCGCGGCTCACGGCAATCGGCGAATCGCCGACCGGCCTCGATGTCTTTCGCCAAAAAGCGATGCAGGCCGAGTGCGATGGCGCTTCGTTGCGCGAATGGGTGAACGATCTTTGCAGTTGCCTGCGCAAAAGTGCGGAGACGGCTGCGGAAGCAACGGACGAAATGCAAATCCTGACATGCCAGAAAGCGAAAGGGCTCGAATGGCCGGTCGTGATACCGCTCGGGCTCGGACGCAGAATCGGCGAAGCGCGCGACGGCTTTCCACGCATCGAATCGCATGGCAGGGAAATCGCAGTGCATTTGTGCGCGGCAACGGTCGATCCGGAATGGAAAGAAGACGCCGACCGCAAGCGCGACGAGGAATTTCAGCGCGTGCTTTACGTCACACTCACGCGCGCAAAATCGCTGCTGATTTTGCCCGACAGCAGCCGGCTCTACAACGGCTCGAAACCGAGCTTTTTCGATCTGTGCAAATGGCCGGAACTTGATCGCGGAAAATTCCTGCAAAGCCCGTCCCGCCTTGTTCCGCAGGCAACGGAGAAAAAAATCGCTGCGCCAAAAATCCATGTTGCACCGGCTGTCGAAGTGCTCGCGCGCGCAGTCGAAAATTCGAAAAACATTCCGCAGCAAATCACGCCGAGCGAACTCGGCCACGAAATCGATTTGCCGGAAGGCGAACCCGTTTCACAAATCGGCGGCGCCGATTACGGCATTTGGTGGCATGCGACGATGCAGCACTTTCCGTGGCTGGCTGATTCGGAGGCGCAACGCAGTTACGTTCAACGCGCGATCAGCGACGCGACTGATGATTTTAAAAAGCGCGCCGCTCATGAACTGCGCGCATCGGCAAAGTTCCGCGAGCAACTGCGCGAAACGGGCAAACATTTCCTCACCGAAATTCCATTCAGTCATCCGCGTTCCGCGCGCGAATGGCTCGAAGGCGTGATCGATCTTGTCGTCATCACTCGCGACGAGGGGCTGTGGATTGTCGATTGGAAAACGGACCGGCGTTACCTTGGCGAGTCCGCGGAGGCTTTTGCAGAGCGGCTCCGCGGCAGATATCATGCGCAGCTTGAGGCATATGCGGAAGTGCTGCGGGACGGCATGTGCCGCGAAATTTCGCGAATCGTGCTTTACTCGACGGAACTCGGTGACGCGGTTTCCTGACCGCCGTGGCCGTTGACGCGCGCAGGCAATTTTTTCGTCAGCACGAGCTCGGTGCCGATGCGTTTTAAAACGTAATCGACCTGGTCGAACGCGGTCTTGATCAAGTGCAAACCAAGACCGCCGGGCTGCACCGCTTCGAGCGGACGGGCGAGCGTCGGCGCGCCGGTCGCCTGGCCGTAATCGCGCAGACGAAAGCGAATGCTGTGCTCGATCTGCTCGCAACTGAGCGACATCAGGTGCGTTTCCTCATGTTTATACACATGGCGAATGACGTTTGTGCAGGCTTCGTCGATACCCAGCACGAGCAGCTCGACTTCTTTTTCTGAAAAACCAAAAGGCGCGACATACTGCCGCACAAAATTGCGAACCAGGCAGAGGTTCGCAGCGTGGCTGGCAAATTCGAGTTTGTGCTTCATCGCATGCCAAAAACTAGCACGGTTAAATCGTCGTGAGGATCGGCTTTTTGTCGATGTTTTTCCTCACCCGCGAGCAACGCGCTCACAATGTCCGAAGCGCTCGCAAAGCCGCTCTGCAAAAGCGTTCGCACGCCGCTGCGATCGAGCAGTTGCTCACGCGCATTGAATGATTCCGTGAGGCCATCGGTGAAAAAAACGAGCCACTCGCCGGGCTCGATTTTCACTGCGGCGTTTTTGCAATCGAGCTGTTCAATGACACCGATCGGCGGCGCGCCGCACGCATCGATGTCCACGGCAGTCCGGCCGCTCACGCGCAGCGGCGGACAATGTCCCGCACATGCAATTTCGACCGTCTGTTGCGACGGCACGACGCGTCCTACGATCGCCGTGATGAACATGCCGCGAATCGTGTGGCCGCAGAGCATCTGGTTCCATCGATTGAGCGCATCGGCGGGCGAAATGCCCGGCTGCAAAATGAAACGCAGCACGCTTAGGGATTGCGCCATCAGCAGCGCGGCGGGAATGCCTTTGCCCGAAACATCGCCTATCACGAAATAAATCTCGTCCTCGCCGATTTGCAGCACGTCGTAAAAATCGCCGCCGACGTTCGACGCCGGCCGATATGTCGCGGCAAAACAAACGTTCTCAAGCTGCGGAAGCGTTTGCGGCAAAAAGGAATTTTGAATTTCGTGCGCGAGTGAGAGTTCCTGTGCGACGCGCTCCTGCTCGCGCTGTCGCTGGATGGTTTGCAGCTTCTCGATGGCCGTCGCAGCAAGCTGTGCATAGGCACTGAATGCATCGAGATCGCCCTCGTCGAACGCGAGTTTGTCAGTCGGATTGAGCACCTGCAGCACACCGATTTTTCGTTCACCGCTCACCAGGGGCGCGCACAAAATCGAGCGAGTCGTGAAGCCACTTTGCCTGTCCGCATCGGCATAAAAACGCGGGTCACGATACGCGTCGGGCACGAGTAGCGTCTTCGTGTTTTCGTAAACCCACCCGCTGATGCCGTGCCCGCGCGGAACGATGATCGGCGTCTTGATGTCGCGGCCCGCGTTGCGGGCGATGACGAGCCGCAGCGCGCCATCATTTTCCGCGATGAAGAGCGAGCTTGCCTCGGCATTCATCACGCGGCGCGCCACGTCGAGGATCGCGGAAAGCAGTTCGTCCGAGTCGGTGATCGACGTAATCAGCGCGCTGACCTCGACGAGGCCTTTGTAGCGATCAAGCGAGCGCCGGAGCTGTTCGGCTTCCATGTTTCTGATGAAAGCACAATGCGTCCGCGCGAACAAACAGCCTCTTGTCAGCTCGCGCTTATTTTTGCAGCGTCGCCGTTTGCGCTATTTGCAGTTGCATGTTTGTTCGTTAACGCGACGAAAACATCCTCGAGCGAAGGCGCGATCGGGCGGATATCGATCTCCGAAATTCCAGCGTTCGCCAGCGCGTTGCGAATCGCCGTTTCGCCCGTGCTTTCATCCACGAGCAGGTGCATGGACTGGCCAAATACCGTCGCGGTTTTGACGCCGGGAAAATGTCGCAACGCCTGCAATCCGGCGGTGACGTGATCGCAAGTGACATCGATGCGGTGCGTGCCCGGCGGGTTCACATCCGGCATCGTTTTCAACTCGTCCGGCTCGCCGCAGACGATCAATTTCGACATGTAAATATAGCCGACGTGCGAGCAGCGCTCGGCCTCGTCCATGTAATGCGTCGTGACGAAAAGCGTCATCCCCTGCCCGGCGAATTCGAACAGCAAATCCCAGAGCTCGCGGCGCGCGACCGGATCGATGCCCGCAGTCGGCTCGTCGAGGAAAAGCACCTGCGGCTTGTGCATCAGCGCGCAAGCCATCGCGAGACGCTGACGCCAGCCGCCGGAGAGCAGGCCGGCTCGGCGATTGAGATACGGCTCTAGATGCGTGAGCGCGATCAATTCATCGCGGCGCTGCTTCAGCTCGCGGCTGCGCTGGCCGTAGAGCTTGCCGTAAAAAACAAGGTTCTCATTCACGGTCAGCTCGTCGTAGAGCGAGAATTTTTGCGACATGTAGCCGATCGTTTCTTTCAGCTCGTCGCCCTGCTCCACCACGTCGAGTCCCGCGATGTTTGCGCGGCCTTCCGTCGGCTCGAGAATGCCGCAGAGCATGCGAATCACCGTCGATTTACCCGAGCCGTTCGGGCCGAGAAAACCGAAGATCGAGCCGCGCCCGACGCGGAAGCTGACGTGATCGACGGCTGTGAAATCGCCAAAGCGTTTCGTCAGCCCGTCGCACTCGATCATCGTTTCGCTCATCGCGAATTGTTCGGCACGTTTGGAAAGAATACATCCGCCGACATGCCGCCGCGCAGTTTGTCCTCCGAATTATCGAGCCGCACTTTGATGCCGAAAACCTGTTTTACACGTTCTTCGACAGTCTGCACGTTGCGCGGCGTGAATTCCGCCTGGCGGTTGATCTGCTCGACGACGCCCCGGAAATCCTTGTCGCGCCACGAATCGACCCGCACGCGCACTTCGTCGCCGACCTTGATGTAGCCGAGCCACGGCTCCGGCACGTAGACGCGCACCCACATGTGTTGAGGCAGAATTAGCGTCGCGACTTCGCGGTTCGCACCGAGCACGTCACCGACTTTCACGCTCAACACTTCAAGGACGCAATCACCCGGCGCGGCAATCCGCATCTCGCGAAGCTGCGCGTCGATTTGCGCGAGTTGCGCGTTCGCCTGCTCGATGCGCATCTTTGCTGCGGCGACACCGCGTTCCTCGGCGTTGGCGGCGCTGGCTGCACGCTCGGCTTCATTCGGCGAAACGGTTTTTGTTTTTAAAAGATCCTGCTGCCGCTGCGCATCCGCGCGCAGAAACTCGAGCTGCGCCGAAAGCGACTCCGCATCGCGTTTCGCGGTGTCAATCTGGGCGAGCGCCATCTGGCGTTGCGCTTTCAATTCCTCGGCGTCCATCTCCACGATCGGGTCGCCTTCGTGCAGCGCGTCGCCTTCCTGCGCGAATATTTTCTCCACGCGGCCTCCATAGCGCGAAGCGACATGCGCCTCGTCCACTTCGATCGTGCCGGAGATCGGCTCGGGCGCTTGCGCGCGATGTTGCCAGAGCCACCAGGCGCCGATCACGACCGCGGCGATGAGCAGCAGCGGAAACAGGCGCACGCTTTTATTTGCCATGATAGTTCGTTAGTTTTCGCGGCATGAAATCGTATCGAAAAGAGCTTTGGTTCGATGTGCCAAAGCGGCGGCAACTTATCAACATCACGCACGAAGTCGAGGAGTGCGTGCGCGCCAGCGGTGTCCGCGAAGGACTCGCGCTGGTGAATGCGATGCACATTTCCGCAAGCGTCTTTATCAATGACAACGAACCGGGACTGCACGCCGATTTCGAGGATTGGCTGGAAAAACTCGCACCGGAAAAACCGCACTCTCAATACCGGCACAACGTCGGCGAAGACAACGCCGATGCGCACTTGAAACGCACGATCATGGGCCGCGAAGTCGTCGTCGCGATCACCGGCAGCAAGCTCGACTTCGGACCGTGGGAGCAGATTTTCTACGGCGAGTTCGACGGCAAACGGCGCAAACGCGTGCTCGTGAAAATCATTGGCGAGTAAAGTGACGAAGTTTCTTCGCAGCCTCAGCATCATCTTCTTCACGCTGGCTCTTGCCGGCGTAGCGGTGCTTTGGCTTTCCGATGCAAGCCATCGACTGCTTCCGAATCCCGGTCATTCACGCTTAGGCGCGGTGCCACTGATCTCGATCGCGCTTTCCTACATCAGCTTTCAATTGTCCGATCGCAGAAAGCTGGCTGAGAGGTCAAAGGGTCTGCTGCTCGGGTTCGCGTTTCTCATCTGGGGCTGCGAGCAACTGCTGCCGCCGAGCCCCTGGGTCACTGTGATCGACAACCTCGTCATCACCATCTTCGTCGTCGATCTCGCCCTTATCGTCATCGAACATCTCAGGCGCAAAGACCACGACCTGCCGTGATCCTCGATTGACCGGAAGCTGGTGGCTCCATTTTCTATAAATGGACACGCGAAAAATCGCCGGAATGCGAAGCAATGTATGACAATTATGAAAGCAACCTTACTTACACTATTGGCGGCATTGGCATTAGCCGTTGCCGGTTGTGAAGGCACACACAGCGGATCGTTCAGCGGCAGTGGCTCTGCCAGCGGAAGCGGCACTGTCAGCGGACGCTGAAAAAACAGGGGGACTGGCGGAGACCCGAAACTCCGCCAGGAAGATTTAACCAAGGAAACAGAGCTCTGGCGGAATGCCTGAATGGTTTTCCGCAACCCGAGCCGGGGAGTGTAAAAACGGCGCCCGTCCTAACCGGATGCCGTTTTGATTTTCAGTGCAGCAGCGCGCTGCGATAATGTGGCGATGCGCGACGTTCATTCCGGTGCTTCATAGCAGCACCAGCCATTTGCGGCGGTATTCTTTACTGCGGAAAACGGCGGTAATACTCGGTGTTGATGAACGCCTCGACCGAATCCGGATCAGGAAAATCATGATGAAGATAATTGCCCTTGCCGGTGCTGCCGACCAGCAGGTGGAAAAGGCAATAATCGTGAGCGCGCGGGTATTTTTCCTGCAGCCGTTGGTGGAATTTCAAAATCTTCGCGTGAACGCCCAAATGGTCGCGATCGTAAAGAATATGCAGCTTGTTGCTTAAATTTTCGTAAAGAGCTCCCTGTCCGGCGGTCACAGTGTGCAGATGTGGTGGCGTTGCATAAAAGCAGCAACTCTATTTTGTTAATCCGTTGCACGATTTTTCACTCAAAGCAACCACGTTGATCCGTTTTCTACCTAGAGATCATTCGGGCAATATCCCGATCATCCGTTTGCCGCGGCACAGGCGTATTTCGGGGAGATGCCGAAACAGCTGAAGAAGCAGCCCCATCCCCAGCCGAAAATCGTCTGCATCCTTTGCGGGGCGGTCATTCAGCCGGGAAATGGAAAAACGATTCAGATTCACAGCGTTTGCAGCGACTGCAAGAAGCGGCGTTAAGTCGGCACGCTGTTCTCGCGCAGTTCCTGGAGGTAGCCGCGAAACTCCGCCGGCGAAATATCGTGTTCCCGTGCCGATTGCTCGAATCGCTCGGTGTTATAAGCGAGCGCCACTTCGAGCGCCTGCCAGTGTTTGCTGAGCTCGCCGGCAAGCTCGAACGCATCTTCCTCGTGCTCCAGCCTCGCCGCATTCGTGACGAAGAACCCGCGCAGCAGATCGTTTCGCATGGTCACCACCTTCCGCAAACTCGTCCACGTCATCTCATCCACATCGCGGAATGCCGCGGGCAACTTCGCCTGCAACGCATCGAAATCGCCCTCGCGCAGCAAACGCAGCGTGCTCTCCACCAGCTCCGGCGTGAGCGTCTTCCGCGCCGCCAATTCCGGCACCAGCAGCCACGACGCCAGCACCGTTTCCAGCTTCTGCGCCACGTGCGCCGCCTGTCCATACTTCGCATAGAGACTCTGCAGGGGCATAACGGCCCACTTATATCATGGCGCAACCGGCATCGCAATCCGGTTTTCGCCGGTTGTGTGATTCCACGCGCTCCCTGAGCACCTTCACCGCGGGAAATTAGGAACCCGTCGTTTCCATACGGACGATAAGACTCCCCGCCTGGCCTGCCGGGAGCCGCGGAGCAACATCGAGCAGCAGGAACAAGGTCACGTTGGATTCCATTTGTGCAGCGACCACAACGTCGTCAAGAATACCCAAAACGTCGCCGCTGGCTTCGGATATAAATGAGAATACGATCACTGTTTATTGCAGTAGCCTCCGGATGGGTTCTTGGCTGTTGCTCTGGAACAATGTTGGCCCGTCCAATCATGACCGCGGGCCAACCTGCTGAGCTGAAAATTCGTGCCGCGGGCTCAAGCAGCATCCGAATCACGCTCAAGCCGCAAAGCTTCACGCCAGAGTTTCCCATAACGCCCGTGCTGCCTGATCGCGATTATCCGAATCCAGTCCTGAGTTTACGCGAGATCGATAAGACCATGAAAGTAGATGTGGCCGGCCTTTCAGTCGAGGTGCAGCCTGAACCTCTGCGCGTCGTCGTGAGGGGAAAGGATGGCGCGCTAATCCAGTCACTCATTTTTCAGGACGACGGTGATGTCGCATTCGCGCTTGATGAGGAGCCTGTTCTAGGTCTTGGCGAAGGTGGGCCACCGTCGGCGAACAATGGTGACTGGCGTAAAGCTCCCGTCGAATTCGATCGTCGTGGTCGCTTGGATAAAATGCAGCCGCATTGGCAGAAAGAAGCTTATGGCTCGCGCAATCCTGTCGCGTTGTTGGCCGGCACTCGCGGCTGGGGATTATATTTTGCCGCGCCATGGGGCCAAATCGATCTCAGCCAGCCTGGCACCGGCCGCTTTATTCCGATTAAATCCGTCGGCCAGGTGGAGCCGCGGCAAACGATGGCAAATCAGAGCCGGCAACTTGGCAAGGGATTACCACCGGCAGACGCCTTTGTTCCCGGCCTGTTGGACATTTTCGTCTTCGATGCTCGCGAACCTGCGGCTTTCATGAAGGATGTTTCGACCATCAGCGGACCAGCGGTAATGCCGCCGAAATGGGCTTTTGGTTACATGCAATCCCATCGCACACTCGAAGATGATGCGCAGATGGTTCGGCTGGTGGATACTTTTCGAGAAAAGCACATCCCGCTCGATGCCGTCCTATATCTCGGCACAGGCTTCATCCCGCGCGGCTGGAACACGCTTCAGCCCTCTTTTCAGTTCAATCCGGAAGTCTTCAAAAACGATCCGGCGAAAGTTATCGGCGAGCTTCACAAAAGGAATGTCATGGTAGGTCTTCACATGGTGCCGCCCGATCGTGACCGTCTGCCCTCATTGCAAGGCTCTATTCCTCCTAAAAAGGGCGAACCGATGGACGACTCACACCTGGAGAACTATTGGCGGAAACATATAGCTCTGGTCAAAGCTGGTGTGGACGCATGGTGGCCGGACGAAGGCGATTGGTTCGATCTTTATGAACGCATGAAGCGTCATCAGCTCTACTATGAAGGACCGATCTCCACGCAACCTGACCGTCGTCCGTGGAGCTTGCATCGGAATGGCTATCTCGGCATCGCACGCTGGGGCGGCTGGATGTGGTCAGGAGATACCGATTCATCCTGGAAAACCCTGGAGGCACAAATTGCCGTTGGCATCAATCACTCCCTCAGCGTCAGCCCATATTGGGGATCCGACATCGGCGGTTTTTTCTCGAACCATGAGCTAACCGGCGAGCTTTACATCCGCTGGTTTCAGTTCGCTACGTTCTGCCCTTTGTTCCGGTCACATGGCCGGACATGGTGGACACGTTTGCCCTGGGGTTGGGGATTGGACAAGCTCGGGCCGATTGAGGACCCCGTGCCGCCATTGGTTTCCGAACTCAACAATCCCGCCATAGAACCGATCGCCCGCCGTTACGCCGAACTTCGTTATCAACTCCTTTCCTACAACTACACGCTTGCCTGGCAGGCCCGAAGCACGGGTATGCCGTTAATGCGCGCACTTTGGCTGCACTACCCGCGCGATCTGCAGGCAGTCGGCCTTGGAAACGAATATCTTTGGGGCCGCGATCTCCTGGTTGCACCGGTCTTTGAAAAAGCTGCGGATCATCGCAACGTCTATCTTCCAGCCGGCATCTGGTATGACTGGTGGACCGGCAGGAGCGAGCCCGGAGGCCGCACCATTTCGCGAGCAGTTGATCTTGCCACCATGCCTCTGTTCGTCAGGGCGGGCAGCATCATTCCATTTGATCCTATTCGCCAGCACACGGGCGAGATTGTGTCCGAGCCTATCACCCTCAAGGTATACAGAGGTGCAAACGGGGAGTTCACAATGTATGAAGATGACGGTCGCAGCCTGGATTACTTAAAGAATGTGGCAACCTGGACGAAATTCACCTGGAATGATGCCACGAGTCGTTTGACCATCACCGCGGCGCCACCGCCGGGAGTGAAAAATGCCGCTAACGGCGCGCGAGAGTTTAAGGTTCAACTCTTTCCCGAAGGAACTGTAAAAAAAATCAATTACGACGGCTCCCTGGCGGAAATGACATTCTGAATGGGTAATGGTCGGCGCGGCGTTTCCTTTTTCGCAGGTAACAATTGAAAAGACTTTTTCTTTCTTTTCTTCTTCTTTTTGGTTTTCAATGCCGCGCGTTCAGGCATGATGTCGCGCAGATGACCGTTGGATCTTAAAAGGGGGTGCGAGTTTCCTTGTTATGAAAACAAACTTCTCTTCTCTCGAAATCCTGGAGTCCCGCATTGCTCCTGCGATCATCATCGTCAACTCGCTGGCCGATCCGAGCGAGTCCGGCAAAATCACGCTGCGCGATGCGCTCGCGCTGGCCGATTCACCTTCGCATCCGGGCCCTGACACGATCATCTTCAAGCTGCCTGCTGCGACCGCGCCCGGCGCGAATATCATCAAACTCACCGGCGGCGAATTGACGAGTGCGGGCAATGTCACGATCAAAGGCCCCGGCGCGGGCAAGCTCATCATCGACGCGCAAGGCAACAGCAAAATTTTCTCCATCGACGATGGGAGCAGCAACGACACCCCGGTGAGCATCAGCGGGCTTTCCTTGATCAACGGGAATGCGAATGCCGGCGTCAATGACGGTGGCGGCGCGATTTTCAGCCACGAGTCGCTCACGCTCAAGAACTGCGTTATTTCCGGCAACAAGGCAAATCTCAATGGCGGCGGCGTGTATGTGAATGCCTATTACCCCACCGCCACCGTCTCCGTGACGAACTGCGTGATCTCGGGCAACAGCGCGAAAGCCGCCGGCGGGCTCTTCGTGTATGCGACAAAATCTGTCGTCATTTCCGGCTGCACCATCTCCGGCAACTCCGCTTCGACTGGCACCGGCGGTGCTTTCGCCCAGGTTGGCAGCACCGTCACCGGAATCACCATCAACAAGGACATCATCATCGGAAACACCGCCGCAGGCGGATATGCGGGCGGATTGTTTGTCGATATTTACACGCCTAATGCCACGTCGAAAGTAACCATCAGCAGTTCCGTCATCTCCGGCAACTCCGTCACCGGATCGGGCGGCAAAGGCGGTGGCATCTACACCGATAGAGGCAACTTCGTATTCAGCAACGACATCATCAGCAACAACACGGCGGGCGATCACGGCGGCGGCATCTACGTGAGCAAACCAGCCACCTCGCTGACGATCTCCAAGTGCACCATCACCGGCAACAAGACCACAAACACAAATGCAGGAGGCGGCGGCGGGATCTACGTCGCAGGCAGCAAGACCTCAACGCCGTTGCCGATGACGATCGCCGGCTCGCACATCACGGACAACAGCAGTGGATACACAGGCGGCGGTATTTATGTGGCCCAAGGCACCAACCTTACCATTTCCAGCTCGACGTTCTCCGGCAATAGCGCACCGGACAGCTATGGTGGTGGTATTGAATTTGATGGACTTGGCAATCTCACCGTAAAGGGAGGCGTCTTCTCCGATAATTCGGCCGGCGCTGTCGGTGGCATTGATTTCGCCGGTTTCGGCACAATTTCCGTCACCGCTTCGAAATTGACCGGCAACACTTCACAGGGATTCAGCGCAGGTATCAAAGCCGATAGTCCCGGCGGAACCGGCATATTTAAAAACGTCATCGCAACCGGAAATGAGAGTGGAGGATATGGCGGTGCGATGCTACTCGGCGGTCACTTCCAGGTCATCGGTGGTTCCATCACCGGAAATAGCGCGGAAAAAGGTGGCGGAATATTTATTTACGACGGCGGTGGCAGCGCCACCGGCAGCATCAAAGGCGTCACCATCTCGGGCAATGCGGCGACAGACTCCGGCGGCGGTGTCTTCAATGGCGGCGCCAACCCCGGCACCGTCACCGTCCAGATCGCCAAAGTCACCGGCAACACCGCGCCTAGCTTTGCGAACTACAATAGCACCAATCTTACCGCGTTCGGCCCTGCTGCCCACGCGCCGGCTGCCGGACACGGCACCTTCGTCGTCATCAACACCAGCGATGACGTCAACATCTCCGGCTCGCTCCCTTGGGCACTCGCCCAAGCCGATGCGGCGCAGTTAGCGCACCCCGGCGTGGTGAACACCATCGCCTTCGCAATCATAGACCCGCAGGTCAACGGCGCATGGGACATCCCGCTCACCGCCGGCCTGACCAGCAAAGGCAATGTGAAGATCGTCGGCCCCGGCGCGGGCAAGCTCATCATCGACGGCGGCGGCAAATACAAAATCTTCAACATCGACGACGGCGACGGCAACACCGACAGCCCGGTGACCATCAGCGGGCTGTCCCTGATCCATGGCAATGCCAGCGGCAACACTGCTGCGACTGGCGAGGGCGGCGCGATCTACAGCAACGAGTCGCTCACGCTTAAAAACTGCACTCTTTCCGGCAACAAGGCCGCCTTGAGCGGCGGTGCCGTGATAGTGCAGGCCTATGGCAGCTCCACCACGACGGTGAACATCCTCAACTGCGTGATCTCCGGCAACAGCGCCGTGCTCGACGGGGGCGGCTTGAGCATAGATGCGAATAAATCGGTCGTCATCTCCGGCTGCACCGTCACCGGCAACACCGCAGCAAGACATAACGGTGGTATCTACGCCGGCATTAAAAGCACAGGCGCGGGCAGCACGATCAGCACCGGCATCACCATCAGCAAGGACCTGATCGCTGGCAACACAGCCGTGTCATACGGTGGTGGAATTTACCTTCATAGTTATAACCTCGCGGTCACGGCCAAGGGTGTGCCACTATCCAAGATCACCATTAGTTCCTCCACCATCACCGGCAACTCCGTCACCGGCTCGGGCGCGCGCGATACGGGCGGCGGCATCTACTGCTCAGCAGGCAATTTCGTGTTCAGCAAAAACATCATCAGCAACAACACCGCTGTCAGCGGCGGAGGAGGCATCGAGGCCTCGAGTGCCACTTCGCTGACCATCACCGGCGGCAGCATCGACGGCAACAGCGTCAGCAACGGCACTGGCGGCGGCATCGACTTTGGCACCGGCGGCTTCTTCAACACCGGCAGCGCCCCACTCACCGTCAAGGGCGCGCTCATCACCGGCAACCACGCCTCCGGCAACGGCGGCGGCGTTTATCTCAAGACCAGCGGCACCGTGCAAATCACCGGCAGCACCATCAACGCCAATGGCTCGGGCGTCGCCGGGGGCGGGATTGCCTCCAGGGGAAACGGCGCGCTCAACATCACCGGCGGCTTCATTTCCGACAACCTCGCCAGCACCGACGCCGGCGGCGGCATCTACGTTTTCCAGGGCACGGATGTGAAAATCCAATCCGCGAAGATCACCGGCAACACCGCTACCGTCGGAGAAGGCGGCGGCGCCTACCTCAACACCACCAACACCATCAACATCATCAGCTCCATCATCGCCGGCAATCAGGCGACCGACAAAGGCGGAGGTGTCAACTTTGGCGGCAGCGCCGTGCTCACGCTCAAGGGCGACACCTTTGCCGGCAACACCTCGGACAAACAAGGTGGCGGCATGCGCATCGGCCCCAGCCTCACCGGCACCATCATCGGAACGAAAATCACCGGAAACATCGCCCTCATCGACGGCGGCGGCATTTACGACAATGTGCTCGGCCCGGTCACCCTCGGCGCGGGTGAAGCCGCCCTCATCACCGGCAACATCGCCCCCACCGACCCCAACCAACACAACATCTAGGCCGCAGCGCCGATGCGCCCGCGTCCTCTGGCCAAAGTCATCGACACCAGCGCCGTCACCATGTTAGACGATTCGGTCATTTGGTATCGAGCTTTGTGCTCTTCTTGTTGTAAGAGTCAAAATCCGTGCTGAAGCTTTTGGCGCTCACATCGTAGAGGCAATAAGAGCGGGTATAGCTGTGGTCATCCTCGTGACCGCTGAGGCGAATGATCAATGTCGGTGGATCCTCGCCTGCCCAGCAGACTGCATCAATGTAGCGGTGATCAAACGGGTTTGCCTCCAGTCCAGCTTGCTGGTCGTCACGCTGGACATCTTCGCTTTTGCCTTTTGCCGGCTCTTTTAGCCCATTGCTCGTATCGAAAAACTTCCACGCCGCATTGGTCAGGTCGGCGACCTTCTCATAGACTGGTGCCGCTTTGCGGCGGTAGAGCAGCAATCCAGAACCAGCGCTTCCGGCATGATCATTAATGACCAGCCACTTATCATCATCCGAGAAAATGATCTCAGCCTGTCGGTGGTGTGTGTAGAGCAAGTGGCGCTTCGCGGGGTCTGCGGTGGCAACCAGCCAAATCTGTTCGGTGCCTTCACTCGCGCGATAGCGCTCCACAATGACGTCGCCGTGAGTCTCTGCCGTAACCGTCTCGAAAATTAGCTTGGGGTCTTCGGCGTGAAGGGTTGCTACTGCCAGTAATAGAAGTGTTCTTTTCATAAGGATTGCTAGGAATCGCCGAACGAGAACAAGATCAGCTACAGGCGGAGCCACTGCCCGCGCAGACGCGCGAACAACCAACGCCAGAGGCGATACTCGCAGATCGCACGGAAGCATGGGCGATAATTAGCTGCAGCATGGTTCGGTGTCATTTGGTGGTCTCAGAAAAAAGATATTGGGAGAGAAAATCCTGAAGCTCCCGAAGCGATTCCTTCTGCGCGGTTCGATTCGCCTTCTCCGTGCCGCCCCCGTCCGCAGTGCCGTGGAGAAACGCATGACCAGCGTCGGGAAAATTGACGTGCTTGACGACGGGCGGACGTTTGAGGGTGCGAGCACGTTTCTCGATCGCGTCTGCGCTGCTCGTGGATGGCCAGACAAGGTCGCCACCTGCCGAAAACAGGAGCACCGCACCATGGATATTCTCGATTGGTATTAATGCCTTCGTGACGATCGCCGGCTCTGCCGTCGCGAGGCTGGCGATGTGGAGGTCGCGCACTGTCTCCCACCCGTAGTTCGAGGCTGCGGAGGACGAATCTCGACGGCGGTAAGGCACGAATGGGAGTTCCTTCCCCGCCAGTGTCCACGAAGACGCCGCCGTGCCATGCGCCTCGTCGATGCACTCCCAGACGACATGCGTGGGCAGATAGGCGACCACCACACGAAGCTCCGGACGCAGCCCGGCCACCAGCAGCGCCGCTTCCGCACCCTTGGAGCCCCCGGCAATGCCCAAGGCACCGGGGAGCACAAACGGCTGCCGCTCCAGCCAATCGAGGGCCTTGCAAAAGCTCTCCAATGGAATCTTCACGAGAGCTGGCGGCATGTCCTGCACCCCAAAATAGGCAAAAGCAAAAGCGTTATAGCCAAGGCCGGCCAAAACCGACGCCAACGGGCGAGCACCCTCGAAACCTCCTTCCGAACCTCCCAAGACAAGAATCGTGGGGCGAGCCTGACCCTCATGCACGAACAGACACCCGCGAACGCCGGCTTCCCCGACGGGCCGCTCGATCCAATCAGGCCGTTCTGCAGCGTGGCAGCAAGGCCACGCGCAGATCATCAGAATAGCGATGAGTAGAGAAGGCATGGAGAAAATGCGCGATTCGGAATGACGCCTAACGGAGAACAAGCCCAGCTACAGGCAGAGCGCGTTCGCTGGATCGGATGGCTAGGCGTTGCGGGTTTTCGCATAGGCGCGTTGAACATGGGTAATCCGAAGCTGATAGTCCGCATACCAGAGACGCTTGCCGGCTTCCTGAGCTGCTTGATGCTCCATCTGCGACTTCCACGAGCTGATGGCTTCGAGGCTACTCCAATAAGAAACGGTGATGCCAAATCCGTCAGTGCCACGCACGCTCTCGACGCCAAGAAAGCCCGGCTGCTGAGATGCCAACTCGACCATACGATCGGCAACGGTGCCGTAGCCACGGTCGCCTTCGGTGCGCTGAGAAGTAAAGATGACGGCATAGTAAGGTGGCTCTGGAGTGTGGGCGAAAGCTGATGCTGCCATTTGTAAGTCGAACTACAAGGAATTGAAAAAGCTATCGTTCATAGGAAATGCGTAGCATACGCCTAACGAGAACAAGATCAGCTACAGGCGGAGCCACTGCCCGCGCAGACGTGCGAGCAACCAACACCGGAGGCGATACTCGCAGATCGCACGGAAGCATGGGCGATAATTAGCTGCATCGCAGGGTTAGGTGCCGGGTGTGAGTTCACTTCTGTCTCTTGTATCGTTGAAGAATCTCATCGGGTGAGTATGAATAGAAATCTTGAATGCGCTGGATAAGTTCATCTCGCGAACGCAAATCCTCCTGACGCTGAAAGATGCCTTTCCAAGGCTTGAGAAACCAAGGGACATTCTTATCGGGAGCCTCGAACTTGTAGGAGATCTGCGCTGTGCCGTTAATGCAAAGCTCGATGAACTCTTGGGGTGAACGCGAAAAACCAAACATCGTGGCCGCAATAGCATCCTCGCCAGCCTCAAACTTTTCGGTTGCGCGTCCAAAATAGGTGTCGGCAATCTGAATCGCTTGCTTAACGTCCACCGGCTCGTGATCCTCAAGAGCCAAATTGCGGTTTATCGAATACCACCGAATCGTTGAGTTTTGCATGGTAGGCACCTAACGAGAACAAGATCAACTACAGGCGGAGCCACTGCCCGCGCAGACGCGCGAGCAACCAACGCCGGAGGCGATACTCGCAGATCGCACGGAAGCATGGGCGATAATTAGCTGCATCGCATGTTTAGGCCTCTGCTTATTCATGTCAGGCGCGTCCTAAAATCTGTTGCTTCTTCGCTTGATATTCTTCTTCGGAAATAATGCGCTCCTCGCGCAGTTTGTGAATGCGACGTAGCTGCTCGTCAAAGGGTAAGCTATCGGAAGCCTTCGTTCTGCCGAGATCCACGTCCGCCTCGTCTAACGCGTCCTTCACGACGCCGCCCGCCATGCGCGACCACGGCTCAACGTCGCGACGCGCTCTCTCGGGATCGAGAATAACGCCGGAGCCCGCCACGCCTGCTCTGCCAATGCCTAAGAGTATCCCGCCAACTATAACAAGCGCCATGCCGACGATAGCGCGCGTGAACTCCGATCGGCTTTGCTCCTCAAAATTGCTGAAGTCACCGAAATGCATTGCTCCGGAGACGAAGACCGACCCGAAGGTGAGAAAGCCGACGACGCCAAGAAGCATCCCGAAATAGTAGATGCCTTTTCGTTCAGGTGAGATTTGTCTGCGTTGCATAAGGTGTGCGGAAGAGGCCTGACTTTGAAGCAATTCGTATAACAAATGAACTCTCTGACAAGCCCAAACTCCTCGATCAGGTGAGAAGTATTATGCGAACGGCACATTAGAATGGGGCTTTGCCTTGAATCCTTCTTTTAGGCTGGCAGACTCTGAGTTTAGCGCGGATAAGGTGACGAGCAGCTTTGCCTTGAATCCTTCTTTTAGGCTGGCAGACTGGCTACTGTGAGCAACACGAGCATCACTGGCTTTGCCTTGAATCCTTCTTTTAGGCTGGCAGACTACCGAGGCCGAGGCCCATCGGCTGTTTGAGGCTTTGCCTTGAATCCTTCTTTTAGGCTGGCAGACTGCGCTCTCCGCACACGAGCTCGTATTTGGGGCTTTGCCTTGAATCCTTCTTTTAGGCTGGCAGACTGCGGGCTGGGTGACGGTGTTGATGCCGCTCGCTTTGCCTTGAATCCTTCTTTTAGGCTGGCAGACTATCGCGTTTTTGTGAAACATCGAGTTGCCGCTTTGCCTTGAATCCTTCTTTTAGGCTGGCAGACTGTCGCGCTTGAAAGCCAGCACCGAGCCGCGGCTTTGCCTTGAATCCTTCTTTTAGGCTGGCAGACTCGGGTTCAGGTTCGGGAACCAGAACCAGCCGCTTTGCCTTGAATCCTTCTTTTAGGCTGGCAGACTGCCGATCCAGATGTTTTGCGAGATGCGCTCGCTTTGCCTTGAATCCTTCTTTTAGGCTGGCAGACTCGTGATGTCGAGCATCTGCATCTTGTAGCCGCTTTGCCTTGAATCCTTCTTTTAGGCTGGCAGACTCGCTTCGGCGTTACCGGCGCACGAGGCGATGCTTTGCCTTGAATCCTTCTTTTAGGCTGGCAGACTTCAAACTCTCCGTGAAAATCGCGATTCCATGCTTTGCCTTGAATCCTTCTTTTAGGCTGGCAGACTATCGCGGATCAACTGGAGCAGATCGGCGACGCTTTGCCTTGAATCCTTCTTTTAGGCTGGCAGACTAGGGCGAGCGAAGCGCGCTCCGTCGCGCGGCTTTGCCTTGAATCCTTCTTTTAGGCTGGCAGACTCGACGCCTGAGCAAGTGGACGGCTGGTTTAGCTTTGCCTTGAATCCTTCTTTTAGGCTGGCAGACTGCTCATTGCGGAAACGCGAGCGGGCGCAATGCTTTGCCTTGAATCCTTCTTTTAGGCTGGCAGACTGAGGTCGACTCCGGAGTCGGTGTCGCCTTTGCTTTGCCTTGAATCCTTCTTTTAGGCTGGCAGACTCAACGTGCCGACGCGCCCCTGCGTTTTCTTGCTTTGCCTTGAATCCTTCTTTTAGGCTGGCAGACTTTTGAAATGTTCGACTGCCGCGACGTGCTGGCTTTGCCTTGAATCCTTCTTTTAGGCTGGCAGACTGTCGCTGTAATTGTTACGGTGTCATCAACAGCTTTGCCTTGAATCCTTCTTTTAGGCTGGCAGACTTTGACTCTATCCCGCGATAAATGGTAATCGGCTTTGCCTTGAATCCTTCTTTTAGGCTGGCAGACTCAATGTCGCCGCGCGCTTGAATACTTCCCTGCTTTGCCTTGAATCCTTCTTTTAGGCTGGCAGACTCAAATTTTCGATTTCAACGAAACACCGGTGGCTTTGCCTTGAATCCTTCTTTTAGGCTGGCAGACTGCGACTATCGCGGGCGCGTGTTCGTTTTCCGCTTTGCCTTGAATCCTTCTTTTAGGCTGGCAGACTGAGCCGCTTGCGCTTGCGCTTGATGCGATCGCTTTGCCTTGAATCCTTCTTTTAGGCTGGCAGACTCACAGCGCCGCCACAGTCTGCGTTGCCGCCGCTTTGCCTTGAATCCTTCTTTTAGGCTGGCAGACTTTCTTTTGCGCTTCCAGTGCGCCGCCTGAGCTTTGCCTTGAATCCTTCTTTTAGGCTGGCAGACTGCATATTTCAGATGACAATTCCAGAGTCCTGCTTTGCCTTGAATCCTTCTTTTAGGCTGGCAGACTTTAGGCGATCCACTCGTGCATCCGTCGCCAGCTTTGCCTTGAATCCTTCTTTTAGGCTGGCAGACTCACGGTGTCGAGCTTCTGCGCAGTGCTGCCGCTTTGCCTTGAATCCTTCTTTTAGGCTGGCAGACTACAACGTGCTGCACCGAATGGGTTGTTTTAGCTTTGCCTTGAATCCTTCTTTTAGGCTGGCAGACTAGCGGCAATGGCGGTCGCATCGGCGGCGCTGCTTTGCCTTGAATCCTTCTTTTAGGCTGGCAGACTGAGACTGCTCGCTTGGATGCTGCACCTAACGCTTTGCCTTGAATCCTTCTTTTAGGCTGGCAGACTTGGCTCGTCGACGCTCGATGAGTGGCCGGTGCTTTGCCTTGAATCCTTCTTTTAGGCTGGCAGACTTAACCCCGCCTAGCACCCCTTAGCCCGTATGCTTTGCCTTGAATCCTTCTTTTAGGCTGGCAGACTTGGCAAGAGGTTATGCTGTCGTGGGTGCAAGCTTTGCCTTGAATCCTTCTTTTAGGCTGGCAGACTCGCAGTCGCCTGGTCGGGCGTGAAAACCTGGCTTTGCCTTGAATCCTTCTTTTAGGCTGGCAGACTCGCAGCTCTCTTTTGAGGGAGATATTGCCGCTTTGCCTTGAATCCTTCTTTTAGGCTGGCAGACTGTCGTTCTTGTCGACGATCGGCGTCGACTGGCTTTGCCTTGAATCCTTCTTTTAGGCTGGCAGACTCCTTCACGATGGCTTGCGCTCCGAATGCCAGCTTTGCCTTGAATCCTTCTTTTAGGCTGGCAGACTTTTGACCTTAATCCGGTTGACCGCGCACGGGCTTTGCCTTGAATCCTTCTTTTAGGCTGGCAGACTACTGTTTCGTGAATCTATTTGGGGGTGCAAGCTTTGCCTTGAATCCTTCTTTTAGGCTGGCAGACTCTAGTCCCCTTGAAATCCGCGCTATCCGCAGCTTTGCCTTGAATCCTTCTTTTAGGCTGGCAGACTGCATCCAGCCTTACATCGGCTGCGAGCACCGCTTTGCCTTGAATCCTTCTTTTAGGCTGGCAGACTGGGAATCCCAAGAGTGTGATCCGTCCAAGTGCTTTGCCTTGAATCCTTCTTTTAGGCTGGCAGACTTTTTACAGTTTGCTCCATGTCTCGAAGTTGGCTTTGCCTTGAATCCTTCTTTTAGGCTGGCAGACTGTAGCGGCGCTGGTTCATCAGCCGCCGCACGCTTTGCCTTGAATCCTTCTTTTAGGCTGGCAGACTAGCTGTGGATAATTGACTCAAATCGAGTCAATTACCACAGTTGAATCTGCTCCGGCATGTCTTCCGCCGTCACTTCGATGGCGGGAGAGCCGTGGATAATAAAGCTCCTTTCCCATTGAGCACGCGTGACGAAAATCGCCCGCACACTCCCTTCGGGCGGCAGATTTCTCTTCACCCGTTCGATGTGCGTTTCCTGCCGCGCAAAGCTGACACACGCCCGCGCATAGACGCTGAATTGGATCATTTGGTATCCATCATCGATCAAAAAATCGCGAAATGACGTTGCCTGCTTCCGCTGCTGCTTCGTCCCGACCGGCAGATCGAATGCGACCACTAGCCAGCCCATTTTGAATTTTTCGGTGTCCATGGCTTGTAATGCTTCGTGTCGCCGGTGAGCACGGCACGTCGGAATCCGCGCACGACGCCCTCGATGCAACCGCGCACATCGAGCGTTAGATCGAGATATTCCACCTGATCGAGCGGGAAGCCAGTCACCCAGCCGCGAAACTCCTTCGACACGTCCCAAGTTTCCGTGCCCGGATGCTTCCGCACCCATTGCACGATGCGCCAGTCAACGCACGGACGAAACGGCTCCATCAAATCATAAGCGAGCGGCGTGCTTCGTTCGCGTGTAACATGCGAGATACCGAAGGTGGGATCAAGCCCGACGCCAAAGAGCTTTTGCAGCACGGTGGAAAGGAGCACTGCATAGCCGTAGTTGAGCAGCGCATTGAGTCCCCCGCTCCCGCGGTCGCGTGAGAAATCGGGATCATTCTGGCTGCGGCCAAAAATCTGCCAGAACATCTTTGCGCAGATCGCCTCCTTGTGCGGCTTACGTCCCCATGCCGAGTCCCGCAATGCGGGCAACGCGGAATCATCAGGCAGAATATGCGCCGCTAGCGAGTATTGATTTCGACACTTCGCATCGAGCGTTGCCTGCCAGAATCGCGCCACCGTCTTCTCGTCCAACTTCAAAAGCGCGCGCGTCAGCAGCGTATCGGTCGAGCGATTTGCGGGTAGCACGAGCGAGACCGGCTTGAACGCCTCGCAAATGATCAGCGCCACGCCGTGTTTCGCCGCCTCGAGAAAAAGCTGGCTGTGAATGCTCGCCGAAAAACTCGTGATAATTATTGAGGCGATGTCCTCGATCGGAAGTGACTTATCCGGCTCTCCAGGCGCTTTCCGCACGAGTTGCCCATCACGGCAACTGATCGAGCACTGAGGTGAGTCTATGCTGACGATGTGGAAGGACATGTAGCCATTCCGGTCAAAGGAGTTTTCACGATTTGCATCCCGCTTTTAAGTAACGAAAACAAAAGGACGTTGATTCTGTGTCCTTGAACTTTGTTCTTCAGTCGAACTACATCAGGATGACCTATATCTAGCGCCATACCGCTCGCATTATTTTTAGCCGAAAAAACACGCCAGATGCCTCGATAAATACCATTTGGAACCTCAATAAGCTGCCCATTACGCAAGAGCCTTGGCATTTTTCCATTGTTGCTTTTTTTCAATTCCTCCAGACGGGTCCAGACTTTGTGAAAAGGAATAATCGTTGGCTCGGGATCTAGGGCAACGCCGAAGTTCTCCGGTATGATGAGAACACCTTTCAGCTTTTGCAATTTGCCATTTCCCATTAAGGGCGCGAGACCGAGCAGCTTTGCATTTTTTTCTTTGGCTTCTTTTTCAATGCGCTTCCCATCGGGCTGACGAATCTGCTGACGCAACGTGGTTTCACCTTTTTCCCGTTTAACGACGCGCCAGATGTTTTGCTCGACACGCAATCCCTCAATGCGGGCAGGAATGTGTTGCACGACACGCTTTTCGGCAAGGCGTGCACGAAGTTGCTTTTCGACTTCGGGCGGCAATGCCTTGAGTCCAAAACCTTCCGGTGAAAAATCGAAAATACCAAGGGCTCGTAGTTGCAGTTTCTCAGTGTCATCGAGCTTGCGTTTAACGATCAACTCCCAGATACGTCCGTTATTCGGAATGTAGAAAGCTGACAAACCGAGCACGATGGCGTCCAGCGCATGGTGTAAATGTGTAATGTCGCGAATATCGGTTTTCGTTTTGATTTCGCCATTTGCATCCAACACCTGAGGGCATGCAGTTGAAAGACAGCCTAGCAGGTTCCTGTTCCAGCCTTTGCGAAGCGTGCCAGTGACGGAACCCGGCAGCGGCGTAATCACAGGTTGCTTTTTCTCTCCAATAAAATCCTTACGAATTGCGAGTGCACCAAGCCGAACAAGCTGCGAAGTTTGCGTAAGGTCTCGCGGCGTGAATTCTTGCTCCTCGTAATCACGCAGCAAAAGCAACTCTTTGCGTTTGCGCTTGCGACGCTTGTCATCATCATGCCCTTTGAACGCTTCTAATGCCTCCACGAACTGCTTATACCGGTTCGCCGTGATGACCGAAAGATTCGGCAAATCCGGAACAGATTTCCCCTGCTCATCCTCAATAAACTTTAACGCGGTGCGTTTGCCCTTCCATTTATTGATCGTTGAGAAAGTAATGACGAGCGAATCAAGTGCATCGCTCATTCTTTCCGAGCGTGGAACGATGTGGTCTTTGTCCACACGCTTCGTCAGCAAATCAATCGGCTCGTATTTTTGAAGTGTATAAGGGCAGGTCCAGCCGAGGTCTTCGGCAATACGGGCCTTGCGAATAATGCCTGGCGGAATGCGATGCCATCCAAGATCACGCAGCTTGCGCATGAATGACTCGTCTGCTTCCAGCTTTTCGACGACTGATTTGAAATTCGCGAGTCGCAAGCCGAGCTCCTGGGCGATTTGCTTGTTCGTCTTGCCGGACATTTCGCGTAGATCGCGGGTTACCTCGATCGTCACGCCATCAATGCGCGATTTATCACCGGCGGCGAATTCAGATATCATGTCGCGCAACAATCGCTGAAGAATAAGCAGCCGATGCCTGACAAGATGGTTGTTGGTCTGCTGCGCAATCTCACGGTTGATTTGCGCGTGGCGAATTTCTTCCGAGCGATAGAGGCAACCATCCTTTTCTTTTGGATGTTTTCCCGACATTACCTCCGCAACCGCTTGCCGTAAGATCTCTCGCGAATAAGCAGCACGCCCGTCAAGTCGCGGGATAGATAACGGTTCCGCTAAAAATTCGTCACTCGTGATTTGCCTTTGTTTCTTTCGGCCCTTGCTATTTGCACTGTCAATCTGGCGCTGAACTTCTGCATCAAATGCGAGAGTAGATACGTTCAAGAGCACGAGGGCTGCACGCACTTCTGCAAGGGCAACCTGTTTTCCTTGTCGCAGTTTTCCCGCAAACCGCTTTTGCAGTTGCTGTGGCATTGCTCTCCAAAGCTGTGCAATCTTTGCGGAAGTCAGCAGCTTTGTGACGGGGTCGAGCAACAATGCCTCTTTCGCATCTGGATGCATGAGCATGGTATCCAGATTGTCGCGCACACAGTTCGTTTCCTTACGCACGACCTCTTTCAATTGCTTTGCGGTAAGATGGCCGCTCTCTCGCATCACTTTGTCGATGCTTTCTCTTTCAGCCGCAGTCAAAGGACGCAAGTCACGATCGCCCTCAGCAGCCACAGCTATATTAGCAAGCTGCATTGCCCAGCGGAATTCATAAAACTCACGAGAGTTTCGCGACGGGACCTTGTGGCCGGAAATGGGACACACCGAAATAATTCGGTTATCGAAACGCGGGACTAGCTGCCCAAAGAGCAATCCGCCTGCGTAGCGGCTGGGCAGTTTAATTTCGGCACAATTTACCGTGTGCCAATCCTCAAGTAAGGTTCGCTCGAGGCACTCATCAACCGATTTCAGCTTACCGAAATGCGCGCGCAAAATGTGACGCACCTCTGCCTCGACTATTTCGCGCGGGAATGCCGCGTTCAATCCTTTGAAACGCACATGAGACGATTTCTTATTTCCCAACGGATCGATACCAAGCTCCGCACAAAAAGTTTCTGCCATGGTTTTGCAATGGTGCTTGTCCATGAGCGTTCGGGCATTTGCCTCCTTCTCCGAATCCTCCTGCTGCGCCTCGGCTTCTGCTGCGCTCCAGCGACGATTCCCGTCGTATCCCCGATTGTGAGCATACCACCGCAATACGTCCCAAAGCTCAGGCCAGCTTAACAATGCTCCACCACGCAAGACTCGTCCTGCCAAAAGCCACGGCCAAGCGCATCCCGGTGCGTTGAGTTGACTTTCGGTTAGCACTCCTAGCTGAATGAGCAGCCGCTTCATCCGTGAAATTCGCTGACGAGTGCTGCGGATGTGGCGCCGTTGTCGCCGGAACCCTCGCCGCGTGCTGGCCAAGCAATCATCCGCGCGAAAAATTACTGCACCACATCCGACGATGTTTGGATGAGCTTGGTCGATTCGCTTTTCGAGGACGGCCCAACCGATGCTGCTGTGCCCAACATCGAATGCGAGACTCAGATTTTTTGCACTTGTGTTTTTCATTGGAGGGTGTTTTCTGGCTGTGGATTCAAGACAAAGTTAGATAACGCAGACCGTTTCCCTATCCGCCACGCGGATACACCGGTTCAAAAGCGTTAACTTTTCAAAAAAGCGAAGCTTCGGCTTCGCTTTTTTGTTTCTCACGTAAGGAAGCTCAGGGGCGGGCTGAATGACAATTGCGTCGATGGCAACTTTGCCGGGATCGAATGACCAGATAATGCTCATTGAGAGAAGCCGTTTTCCGAATTGTGGGCGATTGTTGGGCAGACTTACGTGAGATTGCAAGCCGGCAATCGGGAAGTTGCGCCAGCCAACTCGCTATCTGACCGGGGCGGTTTATGGGTCGAGGAGGGATTTTTAAGTTTCGGAACCGCTTCTAAATGTTTCGAAGAGCTTCCGAAATTTGTATGGCACAGGTGCAAAGGTTTACTAAACGTGGTATAGTTCCCTTACCCGGAAACTCGACCGGCGCCCCCCAATGCTCGAAAGCACATACTTTTTCTGTCCCACTTGTAACATTGAGCGGAAATTTCATCGCGACGGAGTCAATCACGTCCTGCATCTGGTTTTGGGGATTCTTACAGGCGGGCTCTGGCTGGTGAGCTGGCTCGCGCTGACGATAGGTCACTATTACGAGCCGTGGACTTGCAACAGCTGCGAGCGGACGCATCAGCGACCGACAGCCGTGAAAAAGTAAGCTTGGGCCGTTTGTTGTCCCCACACAAAGCATCCGGGCTTCACCATTAGTGGAGTGATGAGTATTTGTCTGCTCACCTTCATTGCGTTGCTACTGTGTGGAGTTTTTTGATTTTCATACGCGTCTCTCGCGTGATGAACAAACCAGCGTCTGCAACCGTCCAATAATCAAATGCAGAAGAAGTTCAGGCACAAACCAAAGAATGCATCTCCGGTTGTTTGCTCAATGTGCATGCGGACCTATCGATTCGCCCCGTCCTTTGATCCAAAACACCGGGCAATTCACGGTATTTGTCCAACGTGCCGGCTTCTCATCAACCAGTTTTGTTAGTTCGCAAAGAGGTTTTGCGATATCGCAAAGGGTCTTTGCGATATGTCGGATGGCTTACGAATCTTCGCCAGGCTTTGGGGCATGTTCGGGAAGAGATTTTCTGATATACGAAAGCGACTTTCGTTATTCAGGAAATGGTTTCCTGAATAACCGGAGCAATTTTCCGAATAACGAAAAGGAGTTTCCTTATTACCGGAGAGACTTTCGTTATTACGTCCGTCATTTTCGTTGTTACGGAAATGATTTTCATGGTTACGGAAATCAATTTCGTTGTTACGGAAATCATTTTCGTTGTTTCCCGAGAGGTTTTCTTTGTTACAAAAATGAGTTTCGTAATAACGGAAGCGGCTTCCTGAATAACAAAAACCGGTTCCTGAATAAGAAAAATGGC
>Ga0070741_10004466_pt1 | contig 32622 bp, 27 predicted proteins | sample Coa_R1_4_FD_66440 | JGI IMG/M metagenome (GOLD analysis project Ga0070741, IMG submission 66440) | Surface soil microbial communities from Centralia Pennsylvania, which are recovering from an underground coalmine fire - Coalmine... | ecosystem: Environmental > Terrestrial > Soil > Unclassified ... | reverse complement strand
AGCCGCGTGCGCACGAGGCCGCCTCCCATGGATTCCGGCGAGAATGCCTTGTTCCACTCCTCCTCCGTGACGACACCGTCATCGTTGCCATTCACCTTATCGATGCCTTTGAACAGCCGGTACATGATCTTCTCGTTGACGCTGTCGCCCGTCAACTCCGAAAGTTCGATCTTGCCGTTTTTGTCCTTATCGAACTGATTCGCCATCTGCTTCCAGGGAGGCGCGGCGTCGCCGTGCGGCTCCATCGTATACACCGAATCGCCGGCGATCAGCGGCAATGTTGCGGGAGCCGCGGTGACGCCGCGCGCCCACCACAGACGCTCTCCCGTACTCGCCTGGTAGCCGGTCAATTCCACGGCGCCGGCGACCACGATCTGCACCGGGCCGTTCGTCGGTTTATAGACGGATGGCGTGGCGTACGAGCCCAGGAATCCGACCGGCCGTTCTCGTTTCCACACGGATTTGCCGCTGGCGGCGTCGAACGCCTGCACGTAGGCCTGCTCGGGCGTATCGATCTGGAGCACGACGTTGCCTTCGGCGTAGACTGGCGAGGCAGCCATCCCCTGCACGCCGCCGAAAGGGCCCAGGGGCACGCGCCAGAGTTCCTTGCCGCCGAAATCCCAAGCGATCAGGCCGAAATCGGGGAAAAAGACGAAGATTGCGTGGCCGTCTGTGGCAGGTGTCGGGGTGGTGGGACCGTTCAGCGGATTAGGCGGCTCGTTGAAAGCCTTCTTAACCGACCGGCGCCATACGGGAGCGCCGCTCGCGGCATCGTAGCACAGCAGCATGCGGTCATCGCCCTCGTAGCCGGTCATCCAGACGCGGCCGCCCACGACGATGGGCGACGAGTTGCCCTTGGGCGTCTTCTGTGTCCAGACCACGTTGCGGTCCTTGCCGATTTCGGTGGGCAGGTGTTGATCGGGCTGAATCCCGAAGCCGTTCGGTCCGCGAAAGCGCGGCCAGTCGGGACCGGCGAAGACTGTCCAGGCGAGACAAAAGATGGCGAGACGCATCGGTGTTTACATTGTAGACGGGCGAGTTGGAGCAAGGTTAGATGCGGTGCTGTGGCTGGACAAATGTAAGCTGAGAACTCGATGTCGTTGTTTACGAGTTTCGCGACGGCAAAACACCGGAAGCGATCCTCCGGTCGTATCCCTCGATCGGATCTCTGGCCAAGGTGTATGGGACCCTCACTTTCATGTTGGAGCATGCTCAAGCCGTGAATCGTACTTGCAGGATCAGGAGGATGCCTGGGCGAAATTCCGCCAGGAGCATCCGATTCCGGCGGACGCACTCGAACGCTTGCGTGGCACACAGGAAGAACTCCGACGGCGATCCGCGTGAGGATGGGTTTTCAGGCCGACGCCGATCTGGACCCGGAGATCGGAGGCAGTCTTGTGCCGGCAGAGCGAGCGGTCGACTGGCCGCCGGCACAAGCGCGTTATTCCAGACGGTACCCGCGGAGCTGAAGTCCTTCAGGTTGCGGCGGACGACATCGGATTCTCGTATCCGGCGATGTGAAAACGATGCGGCGACACTTGATCGCGTTGGACCCGACGCGCTCAGCCCCAGGGCTGATTGTCATTCCTCGCCGCACCTCAATCGGCAATGCTATCGACGGACTGCTGAAGGTGTGGGTCCTGGCCTGCGCTTCACGCCCCTGCCTTCGCCTGCCCTGCGAGTATGGTCCTCGGCTTACCTGATTTTGCCGCAGGACGATCGGCCAACTTCATCGCCGCACGGAGCAAGCGAATCAGTTTCGGATTCTTCAGATCCGCCGCGGTTCGAACCGGCAAATGGCGCATCGACTTGCCTGTACCCTCCAGCACTCCTTCGCCGCCCGGCAGTTCGGCGCCACGATTGAAGCCCAGATTCACGTGCTTCTTATAGGCCGCTACGTAACAGAACGCATCCATCCAGCGATCGGTATAAGTGAAAGCTATGGAGACGGCATAGCCCCGGCAGATCACCTCGTTCGCGTCAGGCGCTTCTTTCAGCACAAGGCGGCGCAGGGCTAACGCGTTTTGAGCGACCTCATCCGGGTACGGAAGCAAGAAATTCAGCAGCTTCGGATCGGGACTGCGCATCTCTTCCCCCCTACGTCGGCCGTTCGTAATACTTCTCGCCGAACATGGCCAGAGCGGCCTTCACCATTTCGTCCTCGACTTCGGGCGCCCAACCCACGGGCGATCCGAACTGCTGCCGGATCACCGCCGCCTGGTATGCATCCTGCCGCACGATCTCGCGCGTGGGCACATATAGATTGCGTTCCGCAAAATAGCCGAACATCATCATTGGGCCTTTGTGCCGGAGGCAGTCTTTAATGCGGGCGCCGATCGGACCGCAGGGCTCGCCCTGAATCGCACAGAACTGCAGGTTCCCGATGTGCGCCGCCAGGGTCTCGACGAAGCGGCATTCGTATTTGCGCGGCTTGTCGAGCTTCTGCACGAAGAAGCCGCCGTCCGAGCACGGCATATCCGAGCTGCGCTTCGGAAACGGGATGCCTTCTTTGTAGTGCCGGACGAGCGCGCGAATCCAGTTGTTGTAGCGCTGCGGATCCGGCGGCGGCACCATGCCGATATCCATTGGGATGTCCTTCGCCAACTCCAGCGCTTTGGCGTAAGGGATCGGATCCGCGAGCGGCAGGTCGATCAGTTTCAACTCGCTTTCGAGCGCGCCGGAGATCGGTTCGAGCTTGCCCTTCGAGATCCCGATCACCGTCTGGGCCAGTTCGTGGCCCCGCTGCTTGCACTCCGCCAGCTTGTCGCTCAGGCCCAGCGGGATGTAGTTCTGATTCCCGCCGCAGGCGTCCGCATAAAGTGCCAGCGAGCCGGGAAACGCGGCTTCTACTTCATCCATCGTGTAGCCCGGATGCGACGGACCATAGTAAGGATCGGGCCCGCGCACGGGATGCGTCGGCTGATTGAACAGCATCGCCACCGTCTTCGCGCCTTTGGTGACCCGCAGGAGCTGTACTTCATAGTCGGTCGGCGCGGCGCCGCTGGCCCGAATGCTGTAGTTGTAACCGAAGCCGAAGTGCAGTTCGACCGGTCCATCCTCCTTCGCGATCGCTTCCTTGATGGCGCCGAAGATCTTTTCCGCCAGCCAGGCGCCGTAATCGAAATTGCTGGGGATGATCTGCATCGGCACCTGATGATTGTGCGTGGCCAGCAGGATGAGGTATGCCGGTGCGATCCCGAGTTCGTTCTCCACGCGCTCGCGCAGAATGGGCGTGGCGTAGTCGAGACAGTTGAAATCGTAGGTGACGAAGATCATGCGCCGGGCGCCGTCGTGAAGCGTGAGGACGCGGGCGTGCACGGGGTGATACGCCTTCGGCGGATCGATGAGTTGCTTCTCGACGTCGTAGCGGGCTCGATCGGGTGTGACGTCCACTTTGGATGTGCCCGCTTTCATTCGCGCCGCATCCGGCTTTCCGGCCAGCAGGGCCGTGCCGGAAGCGCCGGCCAAAAAATGTCTGCGACTCAGGTTCGATTCCATCGGATGATCCTCAATGCGAGTTTACACTGCGGCGGCGGCATGAAGGCTGCACCTCAAGATGGTAGGGTAGAGAGACATATGCCGAAGGCGAAGGAGTTTACCGTAACGATCGAAGATAAGCCTGGCGCGCTGGGGCGGTGCTTCCTCGCTCTGGCCGACCGCGGTGTGAACGTCCTGGCCTTTCAATCGTATGTGGAAGAGGGTGAAAGTCTGGCGCGGTTCGTCGCGGACGATCCGCCCAGTGCGAACGCGGTGCTTGGCCGCCTGCGCATGATCTTCGAGGAGACGGATGTCGCCATCGTCAGGGTGCCCCACCGGCCGGGAGAACTGGGCCGCGCGGCGGCGCGTCTGGGGGAGAAACAGGTCAACATCGACTATTCGTACAGTGGCCTGGAGCCCGGATCGGATATGGCGCTGCTGGTGTTCGGCGTTGACAATCTCACACTCGCCGCGAATGTGCTGGACGAAATGGCCGCATCCTAAGCGACTTCGCGCGCCGGCAGAGAAGCTGCGAACGGGCCGGCTACCACGCGACGGCCGCGGATGGCTACTGTTTGCGGCAGGGGCGACTCACTCGGGGCGGGGCCGGGAATCGGAAGCTGCCAGAAACTGAGTTTCGGCTCGCTCTTCGCCATCCAGCGGATCGCTCCCGTGCGAGTCCCGGGTGCCGGCTCCGCCGGTGAAAGCACGCATTCGGCGCCGAAAGATCCCGCCAATTTATTCGCACCATCAAGCTCGATGAATTTGGGCAGGATCAGGGCGGTCCCGCGAGCGAATTCGGATTCGTTCCGGATTCTCAGCGCGTCACCTGCCGGCGGCAGTGGCTGGAGCTGACAGATCATTTCACTTCGGGGCAAGTTCTGGGTGACGTCGGTGTCCGCCAAACGGCGAGAGATCTGCTCGATATGCCGGTGGCGCGCCAGTTCGGCATGCTCTCGTGAACAAAACGTCATTCGCGAGATCCTCTGGAGTAGCGTCAAAGGATGTCCGCAGTACCGGCACTTCCCTCTGTTTTCTGGGCTCATGTGAGCATTATGAGTGCGAGCGGCATTAGGAACAAGGCCCATTGGTTCCATTTTCAGAACAAAGTACCGTCCGCACATCTTCGACATAGAGGACTTCGGAGGACCACAACAGCCGTGTTCTAGCCGTAACAGTACAGAAAATAGGGATTTTCTGGCGGGTTTTGCAGCATTCAAGAAGGCTTGATAACTTCAGTTATGAAACGGCCTCCACCGTACTCTGTTGTTCTGAAAACGGAACGAGGATGTCTGGGCAGCCTGTGGCGAAAACCGGGACCGACGATCGATCCCCAGCCACGAACCTGCAATCAGCAAGATACGGGTCGGTCCAGTAGACGAGCGCCTGTTCCCGATTTTTGGCACAGGCTGCTGGAGATGCGCGGCGGGACCGCTAGTTGCTCCTGCGACCGGCACTCGCGACCGGGTCGGATACCACCGGTACGCCCGCGGCGGCCATCACTTTGCGGAGAGCAGCTATGGTATCTGGAGAAGGTTTGAAGTTGCCGAAGCGGTAGCCCTCCGCGATGCGGAGGGGGGTCCAGCCGTGGGAGTTCTTTCGGTTCCAGACTTCGATCTTCGCGCCCTTCTGCGCCAGGAACAGCACGGCCGCGGGAGAGTTTTTGTAGGCCGCGCCGTGCATCGCCGTCTCGCCGTTCTGGTCGACTGCGTCCATCGGGACACCCAGATCCAGCGCCACTTGCAGGGCCTCGACGACCTCGCTATCCGTGCCCGCGTCCTCACCGGGGGAGCGCGTGCCCAGTCCTGCTGCTGCCATCAGGGCGGTACTACCGTCGACGTTGGTGATCCGGGGATCGGCGCCGAGCTTCGCGAATTCGCGCATTAGCTGGGCGTCGGCAGTCTTCGCAGCCAGGAAGAAGGGGGTCGCCCCCATCGTGTTCAGACTGGTCAGGCCGAAGTTCACTTTCCGCGTCATGCGCGCGTTTATGTTGGCGCCCATTTTGACGAGCTTCCGGACCATTTCCAGGCTCGTCATATTGCCCGAGCCTTCGGGCGGCGGATCGTTGTCGCCTCCGCCCGGTTTGCGGACGTTCGTGATCATGTGAAGGACCGTATAACCGGGCCCGGCGGCGTTCGGATCGGCACCGGCATCGAGCAGCACGGCCGCCAGTTCGTAATGGGCGTTGCCGACCGCCAGATGTAGTGCGCTGGTCCCGGTCGGCGGCGCTCCGCGGCCCTGGCTGGATTTCTTGCCGGCGGCGGGGCGCTCGATGATCTCGTTCACGTTGGCCCCAGCCTTCAGCAGCGCTTTCACGACGCCGATCCGACCCTCGCGCGCGGCAAACAGCAACGAGGTGAAACCGGAATCGAGCCGAACGTTCATATCGGCGCCGGCTTTGAGCAGCGCTTCGACGACGGCAACGTTACCTTCTGCCGCCGCCCACATCAGCGCTGTCTGGCCTCGCTTGATCTCCTTCAAGTTGACGTCCGCGCCATGCGCGAGCAGCACGTTCACCGCCTCCACTTTGCCCGTGCGCGACGCTGTCATGAGCGCCGTTTCGCCGCCGGGCAACGCGAAATTGGCGTCGGCGCCCGATTTCAGCAGTAGTTCGATCATGCCCGCGCTGCCGTTCGTACATGCCAGGGATAGCGGCGTCACGCCATAACGATTCGCCGCTTTGACGTCCGCGCCGCTCTGGATCAGGCGCCGCGCCGCTGCTACATCGTCGCGGTAGGCAGCCTCATGCAGGGGAGTGGTACCGTCGGGCGAGGCCGCTGCCAGCCCGCAGGCTGTCAGCAGCGATGTTACCAGAAGTGCGCGGCAGCGCCTCATCACACCGAAAGCGGCTCGAGCAGTTCCTTCACCTTGCCCCGGCTGTCGGCGAACCTGTCGAGGTGGACGCCCACTTTGTCGAGCAGCGTCAGGTGCAGATTGGCCAGAGGCGCCGGTTCCGCGTACTTGATGTGCCGCCCGCCCTTATGCCGCACCGCGGCGCCGCCGGCCACCAGGATGGGCAGGTTCACATGATCGTGCACGTTCGGATTGCCCATGCCGCTGCCGTAAAGATAGAGCGAATGATCGAGCAGGGAGCCGTCGCCATCGGGCGTGGCCTTGAGTTTCTCGAGGAAATAGGCGAACAGCGATACGTGAAAGGCGTTGATCTTCGCTACCTTCGCCACCTTCACGGGATCGTTGTTGTGATGGGTGGTGGGATGGTGCGGATCGGGTACGCCGATCTCGGGATAGGTGCGGGTGCTGGTCTCGCGCGCCAGTTGGAAAGTGATGACGCGCGTCACGTCGCCCTGAAACGCCAGAACTTGCAGGTCGAACATCAAGCGTGCGTGATCCGCGTACGCCGCGGGAACGCCCACCGGACGGTCCAGATCGGGCAGCGGTGAATCGGCGCTGGCGGCCTCGGCCTTCTGAATGCGCCGCTCCACCTCGCGCACGGTATCCAGATACTGGGTGACGCGGGTGCGGTCCGACGGGCCGAGATTCTTTTGCAGCCGCGCAATATCCTCCATCACCCAGTCGAGCAGGCTCGCATTCTTGCGCAGTTCGGCGTCGCGCTCGGCCGCGCTGCCGCCGTCGCCGAATAAACGCTCGAATGCGATCCGCGGATGCGCTTCGGCCGGCAGCGGCGTCGTGGGTGACGACCACGACAGGTTGTTCTGATACACGCAGGCGTAGCCGTTATCGCATTGCCCCACCGTGGTCAGCAGATCCATGGCGAGTTCGAGCGAGGGCAGGCGCGTTTCCTTACCGATGTGCTGCGCAGCCACCTGGTCAACCGTCGTCGCCAGTTCGTAGTCGGTCGATTCGGTCCACTTCGACGTCGCCGCGCTGAGAAAGGCGGCGTTCGACGTAGCGTGCGTGCCCGGATACGCGTTCCGCAACTCCGTGTTGGTGACCACGGTGAGATGATCCATCACCGGCCGCAGCGATTCCAGCGTCGGCGAGAGGTTTGTGAGCGGGCCGGCTTCGCAGCGCGGCGTCCACTCCGCGATGGTCGAGCCCATGGGGATGTAGACGAAGCCCAGCCGCCGCACCGGGTTGGCCGGGGTGGCGGCGAGCGCCGTCAGAGGCGGCACCATGGCATCGAGCAGCGGCAGCGCGAGTGCAGCGCCGGCGCCCCGCAGGAAAGTGCGCCGCGGCAGCGCTTTTTTCGTGACGATCATTGGGACCTCCTCATCTGAAACGGCGTGCTCTTCGCGATACCCAGAATCACGGACGAGAACCGGTAATCGTTCGACCGGGCCTCAGCTACAATTCTACGCACAGCCGGAGCGTCATAATACTCCACCCCGCGTCCCAGCGCGTACGTCAGCAGCTTCTCTGTAAATGTTGACACAAAAAGCTCGGGCCGGCGGAGCAGGGCCTGCCGCAGGCCGGCGGCGCCTTCGAATTTGCTCCCGTCGGGCAAACCTCCGGCGGCGTCGATCGGAATGCCGTCGTCCGTGGTACGCCACCGGCCCACGGCGTCGTAATTCTCGAGCGAGAATCCCACCGGATCCATGAGCTTATGGCAGCCGGAGCAAGCCGGATTGTCGCGATGTTGGGCCAAGCGCTCGCGCATGGAAACAGCCTTGCCGATCCCAGCGTTTTCCTTAAGTGCCGGGACCACGGCGGGCGGCGGCGGGGGAGGCACGCCGAGAATGTTCGAAAGAATCCACTTGCCGCGAATCACTGGCGACGTGCGCGTCGCATAAGAGGTAACGGTCAGGATGCTCCCCTGTGCCAGGAGACCGCCGCGAACCGAGCCGTCGTCGAATGTGACTCGGCGGAAGCGGCTGCCGTAGACGTTCGGAATGCCGTAATGCTTCGCCAGGCGTCCGTTGACGTAGGTGTAATTCGCGCGCAGGAGGTCGAGCACGCTTCGATCCTCGCGCATGATGCTCTGGAAGAAAAGTTCCGTCTCTTCGCGGAAGGCCTGCCGCAGATTGTCGTCGAAATCGGGGAACAAGCGCATATCCGGCGTGATGGATTCCAGGTTACGCAGATACAGCCACTGGTCCGCGAAATTAGTGACCAGTGTCTTGGAGCGCGGGTCGGCCAGCATGCGCCGCACCTCTTTTTCAAGCACTCCCGGCTGGCTGAGTTTGCCTTGTATGGCGGCGTCCAGCAGTTCGTCGTCGGGAATACTGCTCCACAGGAAGAACGACAGGCGCGTGGCGAGTTGCAGATCGGCGACGCGATATGCGGAATGGGGCGCGACTCCGGCTGGGTCCTGCTCCACACGGAACAAAAATTCCGGACTGACGAGCACCGCCCGCAACGCCATCTCGATGCCGTTTTCGAATCCGCCTTCCGCGCGACCATCCTTGTAGAACTTCATTGGAACCTGCAGGTCCGCTTCGGTCACCGGCCGGCGGTAGGCGCGGCGCATCAGAGCGGTCAGAATCCTGCGGGCGCACGGTTCTTCTTCACCCGGTGACGACGGCTTGCAGACGAAAATCCGGCGGCGGCTCGGCGTATCACCCGGGCCTTTCGCCTCATACGGCCCGTTGATCGAGATCGAATAAACCGCCGTGTGGATGCGGGGATGCCGGTCCATGTTGAAGTGAGCCTGGTAGGGCTGGCGTTCGGTTTCGAGCAGCAGCGACGGCGGCTTGGGAAAATCGGCGGCCACCGCGTGCGGTCCGGCTTTGACTGCGATGCGCGCGTTCAGCCCCTGGTCGACGGCGTGGTGATCGTTGCCTCCCGGGGGCGGCTTAACGGTGAACAGCCCGACGCGCTCGTCATCCAGCAGCAGTTCCACCTGCTGCGGCTCGGCGAGCCCCTCCACGTGTTCGTTGCGGTCGCGCTGAAGGCGAATCTGCACTTCGTACTCGGCGTCGAGCGGGAACGTGTAATGCACCACCAGGCCGCCGCGCGTGCCGAACGGAAGTTCCTCGAAGTGCTCCTCTTGTGTCAGGTCGGGCGGAAGCTGGATGGTTTCGCCGCCGGGCGAACGTATGGGGCTGCCCACGGCCAGACGGCTGATCTTGCGCGCGGCATTTAGGTAGCGTTCGAGCAGCGTGGGCGAGAGGTCCCCGGCCGTCCCGTTGTCGAAGCCGTGGCTCGATTCGTCGGACGGCAGCAGCGACGATACGTCCACATCGACAGCCAGCAGGTCGCGAATCGCGTTCTGATATTCGGTGCGGCTGAGGCGGCGGAAGGCCTCGGTGCGCCCGGGATCGGGATGCGCGGCCGCCGCGGCGTCGAGCGCAGTCTCGAGCGAGGCAACCGTAGCGTCGTACGTCTGTTCGTCGGGACGCGGCAGTCCGGCCGGCGGCATATAGCGGCCGCGCAGCTTGCGCACGGCCTTTTCCCAGACCTCCGGATGCGACGCTACCGGATCCGCGGCGGCGTCAAGCGCCAGCCCGCCGGTCTTTACCTTCGAGTTGTGACAGCCGAGGCAGTAGCGGTCGAGAACGGCTCGCGTCGTCGGCGGCTGCGCTGCCAAGCAGATGGATGCGCCTGCCAGCATCAGGACAGGCACCCTGCGGATCATGATCGGCCCTCCGGCAACTGGACCCAATATAGTGCGTCTGGACAGGGGGGTGCAAGGGCGAAAGAAGAAACCGGTGTCAGACACTGGTTTTGCGGAGCTACATTGGAAGACAGAAGAGAATCATGACAAAGTGGCGGCACGTTTGGCTGGGTACGATTTCGTTCATTGTCTGCTTTGCCGCATGGGGGCTCATCGGCGCGTTCGCACCCCGATTTCGCGACACTTTTCACCTGACGGCTTCCGAAACGGCATTCCTGGTGGCCGTGCCTGTCGTGCTTGGATCGCTGGCTCGCCTTCCCATGGGCATACTGACGGACCGCTTTGGCGGCCGCGCCGTCTTTTCGATCCTGATGGCGGCGGTCGCGCTGCCTGTTTGGATTGTGCCGGATCAATCGACGTATGCCGCGCTGCTGACGGTTGGTTTCGTGCTCGGTCTCGCCGGATCGTCTTTCGCGATCGGTGTGGGTTACGTCTCCCGTTGGGCCCCTCCCGCACAGCAGGGCAGCGCGCTCGGCGTTTACGGATTGGGAAACATAGGGCAATCCGCCGCGGTATTTCTCGGACCGGTGCTGGCGGCGCGCGTCGGGATGCCCAGCGTATTTCATGGGGTGGCCGTGCTGCTGGTCATCTGGGCTGCGGTGTTCGCCCTGGCCGGACGCAATGCTCCGAGGCCCGCCGCGGCGCCGCAACAAGGCGTCGGCGCGATGGTGGCAGTGCTCAAGCGCGAGAGGCTCTCGTGGCTGCTGGCGGCCTTCTATTTTCTTACGTTCGGCGGATTCGTCGCGTTCTCGATCTATCTACCCACGTTGCTCAAGGATGAATTTCGGTTGACGCCGGCCGACGCCGGATTTCGAACCGCCGGTTTCGTAGTGCTGGCCACGCTGCTGCGGCCGCTGGGCGGGTGGCTGTCCGACCGGATCGGCGGTGCGCGCGTGCTCTCGGCCGTATTCATGGGAGTCGCGCCGTTCGCGATGCTGATGTCCTGGACGTCGATCGTCCCCTTTGCGGTAGGGGCGCTCGGCTGCGCGGCGCTGCTCGGCCTCGGCAACGGTGCCGTGTTCAAGCTCGTGCCTCAATACTTTCCCGGCCAGACCGCTACCGTCACCGGGCTGGTCGGCGCTATGGGCGGGTTGGGCGGATTCTTTCCGCCGCTGCTGCTGGCGTTTTTCCGGAGCCACACAGGCGTGATCTGGCCCGGCTTTTTGCTTCTCGCCCTGACGTCGTTCGCGCTGTGGTGGGCCAACCACCAGGTATTCGTGCCGAGGCAGCAAAATCTGGAGTCCACCCTTCCGGCCGATCTGCGGCGCACGGCCGACCGGCTCCGCGCAGGCGCGTGGGCAACGCTATGGACCGCCTTGCTCATCGCTGCTATCGTGGTGGGATCGCGCAACCTGCAAAGCTTCGATCCGGCGCTGGTCATCTACACTTTCGCCGTCGTCTTCGCCACCTGGGGCGTCGTGTACCATTACAACGTCTGGCTGGAAAAGCCTCCTACGCGCGTGTATTGGGATCGGGGCTGGGAACTCTTCCGGCGCCGCGGCATTCTGCGCAGTCTCGGGCGCATCGGGTCGCTGGTGGCCACGCACCTGGCGGCGCAGCGGTTCATCGCGCATCGATCGCGCCTGCGCTGGTGGATGCACCAGTGCCTGTTCTGGGGATGCCTGCTGGCCGTCGCCATCACTTTCCCGCTGGTTTTCGGCTGGATCTACTTTCGATCGGCGCCGGGCGACCAGTTGACCTACGTCACGTACTTGTTCGGCTTCCCGGCGGGCAGTTTTCGTCTGCATACCCTCACGGCCTCCCTGCTCTTTCACGGACTGGATATTTCGGCGCTGCTGGTGCTGGCCGGAATCGCGCTCTCCCTCTGGCGCCGCATGACCGACAAGGGAGCGCGCGCCTTGCAGCAGTTCGGCATGGATTTTCTGCCGCTGATCCTGCTCTTCGCGATTTCGGTTACCGGCCTAGCACTGACCGTTTCGCAGGAGTGGCTGCGCGGATCGGCCTACAGCTTCCTGGCGATTCTGCACGCTATTACCGTAATCGCCGCCCTGCTCTACCTGCCCTTCGGGAAGTTCTTCCACATTTTCCAACGGCCTGCCCAGCTTGGCGTCAAACTCTACCAGCAGGCAGGAGATGAAGGCGAGGGAGCGATCTGCCCGCGCTGCGGCGAGCGTTTCGCGTCGCTGCTGCACGTGGAGGATCTGCGCGCCGTCCTGCCCCAGCTCGGTTTTGATTATGCAGTTTCCGGCCCGGCCGGGCACTGGCAGGGGCTGTGCCCGGCGTGCAAGCGCAAGACTCTTTCGGTGGCACAAATGAGGATTCGGGAGGCGTCGCGTGGCTAAACCTCCGGCGCCGATCGACCAACTCGTCGACCGTTACGGTCCGCATCTCAACTATGTCCCGCCAGGCGGTTGGGGCGAGGAATCGCGGAATCCACCCGATAAACTCGTTAAGACTCACTGCTGCTTCTGCGGGCAGCAATGCGGCATTCAGCTCAAGGTGCGCGCCAACCGCGTGATCGGATTCGAACCGTGGGAGGATTTTCCTTTCAACCACGGCATGCTGTGTCCTAAGGGCGTGAAGCGGTACTTGCAGGGCAGCCATCCCGACCGCCTGCTCGATCCGCTGCTGCGCACCGACGCGGGTTTCCGCGCGGCAACTTGGGACGAGGCGCTGGGCTTCACCGCGCGCAGGCTGCGCGAAATCCAGGAGAAGTACGGGCGTGACGCGGTGGCGGTGTACGGCGGCGCATCGCTGACCACCGAGAAGGCTTACCTGCTTGGCAAGTTCGCGCGGGTGGCGCTGGGCACGCGGCATATCGATTACAACGGCCGCCTTTGTATGGTTTCGGCCGGCACGGCGTATAAAGGCGCGCTCGGCGTGGACCGCTCGCCGAATCCCTGGAGCGACATCCCGAAGGCAGAGGTGCTGATGGCGATCGGCGCCAACATCGGCGAATGCGCGCCGATTACCACGGACTACATCTGGCGGGCGCGCGACAACGGCGCGAGGCTGATTATCGCCGATCCGCGATTTACGCCGATCGCGCGGAATGCCGACCTGTTCCTGCCGGTGCGTCCCGGTACCGACCTGGCGCTGCTGATGGCGATGCTGCACGTGATCATTCGGGACGGACTCACGGATGCGCAGTTTATCGAGGCACATACTACGGGCTTCGAGAAAACGGCCGAATCGGTCGCGGCGTGGACGCCGCGGCGGGCCGCCGAGATGAGCGGCGTCGCGCCAGAAGCGATCGAGCGGGCGGCGCACTGGATCGGCGAATCGCGGCGGGCGATGATCATGCACGCGCGCGGTCTGGAGCATCAGTCGAAGGGCGTGGAGAACTGCGAGGCGGTGGTGGCGATCGCGCTGGCCACAGGCAACATCGGACGCGAGGGCGCGGGGCCGTTCATGGTGACGGGCCAGGGCAACGGGCAGGGCGGCCGCGAGCACGGGCAGAAGTGCGATCAACTGCCGGGACAGCGTAGCCTTACCGATCCGGCGGCGCGCGCTCACGTCGCCGGGGTTTGGGGCATTTCGCCGGACGATCTGCCCGCGCCGGGCTACAGCGCCGTCGAGATCATGAACGCGATCCATGCGGGCGAGATCAAGGGGCTGCTTTCGATCTGCTTCAATCCGATGGTCTCGCTGCCGGACGCGAATTTTACGCGCCAGGCTCTGGAACGGCTGGAATTTTTCGGCGTGATCGATTTCTTCCTCTCCGAAACCGCCGCCTTTGCCGACGTCGTGCTTGCAGGCAGTCTGCAAGAAGAAGAGGAGGGAGTCACCGCGAGCGCCGAGGCGCGTGTGATCCACATCAACAAAGCGGTGGATCCGCCCGCGAACGCGCGCGCCGATTCGGCAATCATCTGCGACCTGGCGCGCCGGCTGGATCGCGGAAAGTACTTCCCTTTTCGCGAGCCGCGGGAGATTTTCGAGGAGCTGCGGCTGGCATCGCGCGGCGGCATCGCCGATTACTACGGCATCACGTACGAGAAGATCGACGAGCACAAGGGCGTCTTCTGGCCGTGTCCGTCGCTGGACCATCCGGGCACGCCGCGGCTGTTCGAAGGCGGACGCTTTTACCATCCCGACGGCAAGGCGCACTTCATGAAACTGGAGTGGCGCGAGAGCGGCGATCCGGTGGACAGCGATTTCCCGGTGTATCTGACGACAGGGCGGGTGGTGAGCCAGTATCTCTCCGGGACGCAGACGCGGCGCATCGGCGCGCTGGTGGATCAGTACCCCGAGCCGAAGCTCGAGATTCATCCCAAACTGGCCGAGCAGTATGGCATCCAGAACGGCGACCGGGTCACCATCACGACGCGGCGCAGTTCCATCACGCTGCCGGCCATGGTGGTCCGCACCATCCGGCCCGATACGGTGTTTATTCCGTACCACTGGCCGGGGGATCGCAGCGCCAACCGGTTGACACATCGCACGCTCGACCCGCGCAGCAAGATCCCGGAATTCAAGGTATCCGCCTGCCGCCTGGCGAAGGCCGACGGAGGCCGCGGCTGATGTTCGGCATGGAGTTTTATGTCGACCCGTCGCGGTGTATCGGGTGCCAATCGTGCGTCAAGGCCTGCGAGGAGTGCGAGACGCATCGCGGCGTTTCCATGATCAACTTCGACTTCGTGGATCGCGCCGACACGATCGCGACGGCTGCCTACGTCTGCTGGCATTGCGAGAATCCGACCTGTGCACAGGTTTGTCCCGCCGATGCGATCAAGAAGTACGAGGACGGCATCGTGGGATCGTCGCTGAAGCCGCGCTGTATCGCGTGCTCGAATTGCGTGCTGGCGTGCCCGTTCGGGATTCCGAAGATCGTGCCGGAGAGTACGAGCAGATGATGAAGTGCGACATGTGCTACGACCGCACCTCGGTGGGCAAGCGTCCGATGTGCGCGACCGTGTGTCCGAGCCAGGCACTGGCGTACGTCACGCCGGAGACGATCGCGTCGGCGCGGCGGGAGAAGCCGGTCAATACCTTCTGGTTCGGCAATCAGAAGATCACGACGAAGGTTTACATGATGGCCCCCGCCGCGGCGGAGAGCATCGCGATCGACGTCGCGGACTACACGTGGGAGGGAGAGAATGAAGTTGTTCCGGCGGCCTTCTAGCACGCCGCTGTGGCAGGACGAGTTTTCCGTCTTTACGGCGGACGAGCGGTACGTGAACCGGCGCCAATTCACGAAATTCCTGACTCTCACCAGCCTGGCGATGCTTGCTGGCAATCTGTGGATCCTGGCGCGGTCGCTGTTCCGGCGCGAGCCGGCGTATCCCGCGCAAACCGTAGCCACGCTGGACGAGGTGCCGGTAGGTGGCGTGAAGCTGTTTGCTTATCCTGCTGCGAACGATCCGTGCATCCTGGTCCGCACCGGCGCCAACACTTACGCGGCATATAGCCAGAAGTGCACGCACCTCTCGTGCGCCGTCTACTACGCGAAGGAGCAGAATCGGCTGGAATGTCCGTGCCATCAGGGCTACTTTTCGATTGCAGACGGTTCGGTGCTGCAGGGTCCGCCGCAGCGTGCGCTGCCGCGCGTAATCATCGAGCAGACGGACGGACGTCTGGTAGCGGTGAGAATGGAAGGCGAGGGCGCATGAACATCGATCCACGGCAGACGCGCGGGCTGACGGCGATCGACGGGGCCATGGTCCTGATGATCGTGCTGCTGATCGTGCAGATCTGGCTTCTTTCGGCGACGCTGGAATCCTACCTGGGCGGGCATCGGGAGGCCGCGCTCCCGGGCGCTATCATCTCGGCCATTCTGTTTCTGGCGTGTCTCGGGCTGTATCTGTTCGTGGATCGCGTTGACGCCGATGTGCGTCGCGGCTGAACGGGAGAGTTATTTCCACGCTACGACAGCTACCGAGCAACTTGTCGGTATTGCGGATTCGCCGCCTCTAGCTCGGCGCTAATCCTGTGGGGATTTGCTCACGCCGCGCCTTCTCGTATTCCCGCCTCGCTTCCTGCGCTAACGGAAGATCGGCGTCGGCATCCTTCCAGAGTGCAAAGAAGTCCTGGTAAGCCTGCCGGCTCTTAACGTCGTCACCCGCGAGATGTTGCGCGCGCGCCAAACCCAGGCGGGCGAGCGAGTACCCAAGTGAACCTCCGACAATTCCCTTGTGCGCGATGATCTTCTGGAACTCACCGGCGGCCGCGGGGCCATTCGACAATCGAAGGTAGGCGGTGCCACGAATATACACCGCGGTCATGCCGAGATCGGTCAATTCAAACGCCGAGGCCGGTTCCAGCAGACGAATGGCTACAGCAGGCCGGCCGCGCTGAAGCTCGACGATAGCGTGAAACGTCGGCAGGAATACGTTGTTCGTCAGTGTGCTGTGCGGCAATTGCCTGCTGATTTCATCGATCAGCGGCGCCGCCTGGTCTCCAGCTCCCAGTAAGGCCAGGGCGGTCGCTGCATTCGCCAGAGTTTCCGCCGTCCGTGCGATAGCGAGAGCGCGAGCCGCCTGCTCGCGAGCGCGTGCCGGGCTTCCCGTTACCGCTTCTGCGACCGCCTCTCCCGACATACTACTCGCCGCGGTTTCCCGGAAATTGTAGCGTTCCGCCATTTCGGCCGCCTGCCGTGTCAACTCTCGCGCTTGCCGAAGTTTTCCCTCGGCGGCCGCGGCACTGCTGCGGAATGCCAATAACGAAAACTCTTCAGGACGGCCGATGAGATAGCCGGCCTGTTTCTGCATTTCCGCAGCGTCTCCCTCCAGGAAAGCTATCTTGTAAAGGGTCAGATGAAAATCAACGCCGCCGGTTTTCCGGGCCAATCCCTGTTCCATGACCGACTTGGCCTCGGCGAACTTATTCAGGCCGACATAAGCGTCCACCAAGGCCGAGTAGGGAAATGGCTGGTCCGGCTCCCGGCGGATCGCCTCCTGCGCGTCCGCCAGGCATTTGTCGAATTGGCCGATCGAACAGTATTGGATGGCTCCGTTGCTGTAGGGCGTCCAGTCGCGCGGATACAATTGCTTCCACTGGTTGTAGGTTGCCAGGCTCCGGTCAACTTCGCGCGTTACGACATCGTAATAGCGCGCCGAGATGTAGAGCTTCTCGCGTTCACTCACCCTCTCGCGCCGTTCGAACGCCTTCTGCAGGTATTCGGCGGCGCGGTCGTTCGCGCCCGCATTGCTCCAGATCGTGCCCAGCCTCGCATAGGCCATGGCGAAATTGGGATCCAATTCAGTAGCCCTCGAATAGAAGGGGATGGCCTGGATCTCTTCACCCTTTGCACGCATCGACTCGCCCACACTGAACGATTTCACCGCCTCCAGCGACGAGGTGGTAGCCTCCACCGGCATATCCATCTTCTGGATCGAGCCGAGCGACTCGCCTAGCTTCCGGCGCAGTCTGGACGTGGCGGCGCTCACAGACTGCAATACTTTCTCCTTGCTGGCGGCCTCAACCTGCTCCGTGGCAATCGAGTCACCCGTCCTGCAGTTCACGGCGTCGAGCCTGATTACGTAATGAGAGCCCAGAGCCGCGATCGAACCCTGCAGCGCGGCCTTGGTCCCCATGCGCTCGCCGGCCTCACGGGCGATAGTTCCCGCCACGTGCTCGTCCGGCCGCCGGCCCATCAGCCCTAGCATCTTCCGCACCCGTTCCTCGGGCACGATGTTCAGATAGGGCGACTGTTCTAATTGCAAGGCCACGGCCTCCTTCAGCGTGCCGTCGAAAACGGCTTCGCCGGTCGTATTAACGAAGTCAGCCAGCAGGATCGAGTCCCGTTCCGTGAACGCGTGAACGCTTTGGTGGCGCACGAACAGTACTACGGCTGCCGCCAACGTGAGTGACGCCGCCAAGATCAACACCTTCGCGGACAAAAGTCTCCGGCCCGCACTGAGGGAAGCCTTCGCCGCAGCCGCCGCGGGAACGGCAACCCTGGCTATCGGTTCCGCGCTGTCCCGGTTCAGGCGCTTCAGATCGCTGCGCAGCTCGGCGGCAGTCTGATAACGCAAGCCGCGGTCTTTTTCCATCGCCTTCCCGATAATCCTGGCCATTTCCGGCGCGAGATTCGGGTTCAGCAGCGACGGCTCGGCGGGGCTGCGGTTGAGGATGCCATCGAAGATCAAGGCCGAGGTAGGGCCGCCGAAAGGTGGGTGGGCGGTGGCCATTTCATATAGGACCACGCCGAACGAGAAGAGATCGGTACGCGCGTCAACTTCTTCGCCGCGCGCCTGTTCGGGCGACATATACGCCACGGTGCCAAGCACTGCACCGGGACAGGTCAGGAACTCCGCCCCCATCGCGACAGTCTCGGCCTTGGAATTTAACGGCGCGGCGTGCTGTATAGCCAACCCGAAATCCATTATTTTGGCCTGCCCGCGGTTGGTGATGAAGATGTTCGCCGGCTTGAGATCGCGATGGGTGATTCCCCTGGAATGCGCTGCCTCCAGGGCATCCGCGATTTGCATGGCGTAATCGAGCAGTTCCCCGGGATTGAGTGGCCCCCCACGAATCCGCTCGGCCAGAGTTGCGCCTTCCAGATACTCCATGACCAGGAACGGCCGCCCCTCCCATTCGTCGATCTCGTAGATGGTGCAGATGCCCGGATGATTCAGCGCCGATGCGGTGCGCGCTTCGCGCTGGAACCGGGCGTAAGCCGTCGGGTCACCCGACCACGAATCCGGCAGAAACTTGATGGCGACGGTCCGTCCCAGCCGCGTGTCCTCGGCTTTGTAAACGACGCCCATGCCACCGGCGCCGAGTGTCTCCACAATCCGGAAGTGCGAAACCGTGTTCCCGATCATGGTCCCTGCTGTCAGTCTAGCAGGGCATTTGCGCCCCGCTCCAAGACAAAATCTTCGCCCAGCGAAGATACTCCCATTGACAAGATCGCGGACGCACGATTTATTGGTTGGGGGACGAAGGAGAGCAAATGCAGATCGGGAAATGGAGCCGGCTCCGAATGGCGCCGAAGGCGTTGGCACTGCTGATCGGACTGGCGCCGTATTCAATAGTCGGGGAGTCCTCCAGCGCGACGCTGAAGGTGGCAATCCGGGATAAGGCGAACGGTCAGGTCGTGCCGGCTATGATCTGCATTACATCGCTCGCCGACAAGACATGGCGTATCCCTCCGGATGGGACGAAGCCCGCGCCTTTCATGCGGAATGTAGACTTTATCGCGGGGCGGCAGAAGGCCATCGAATATATAGCGGGCGATCAGAAGAAGTGGTTTCCGGGTGATCCCGGTCCCGCGGTCATCATGAACGGGACCTTTCCCGATAATCCCACGCGCGACCTCTGGTACTACGGCGGGCCGGCCATTCCGTTCTGGAAGGAGCCGGCGGCTTACTTTGTTTCGCAGCCCTTCACGATTACCCTGCCGCCGGGCAAGTGGCGACTGGCCGTAATGCGCGGGTTCGAATATACGCCCGTTTATTCGGAATTCACGCTGGCCGCCGGCCAGACGCTGGAACGCGACGTGACGCTGGTGCGCTGGATCGATATGGCCAGGAAGGGATGGTTCTCCGGCGATCCGCACGTACACTCGTGGCGCATCGCGCCGCTGCACGACAAGTACATCACTACGTTCGCCAAGGCCATGGACGTCCACATGACCAACACGATGAACTATTGCGCCGCGCCCATGTGCGATGGCGCCCCGCAGGCTCAGTACGGCAGGGCCGGGCGTTATCACGAGGGCGATTACTGGCTGGAGTCGGGCACAGAGGACCCGCGGGAAGGCATTAACGAGGAGGGCCATGTCTCCCAACTCGACATCCAGGAGCAGGTGCGCGACATCACCCGCTATCAGCAGTACAGCTATGTCTTCGACGGCGTCCACGCGCAGGGCGGACTGGTCGGCTACGACCATCTGGCATGGTCGAAGACGTTCTATCCGAAACAGGATCCCAAGAGCGTAGAGCAGCACCCCTATCCCGGCTGGGACGTGAACATCAATCCGATTCGCGGGAAGGTGGACTTCTTCAGCATCCTCCAGAACAACAACCTGGGGCTGGAAGATTATTACGACATGCTGAACCTGGGGGCGAAGATCACCGCCACGGCCAGCACCGATTATCCGGCGCCCGTGGTGGGAGAAGAGGCGACCTACGCTTACGCGGGAACGGGCGGCACTTTTACGCCGGACGCCTGGTATGACGCCGTCAGGCGCGGGCGCGCGTTCGTGAGCAACGGGCCCATGATTCTCCTGACAATCGGCGACGCCATTATGGGCGACGAGGTACGCGTCTCGAAGGGAGCGAAGCTGCACGTACATGCCGAAGCGCGCGCTCCGGAGGCGATCGGCACGCCTAAGGTGCTGGAAATTGTGGCGCACGGGCGCGTCATCCGCAAGACGGACTCGCCCGGTCCGAAGCAGGACAAACTGGTTGTCGATTTCGATATGCCGGCCGCCGAGAGCCAGTGGATCGCCGCGCGCACGACGGCGTTCAACGGGGCCGTCGCGCACACTACCCCGGTGTATGTGATCGTTGACAACAAGCCGTTTCTGGATCACGCCCACATCAAGGAGAATGTCGCGAAGCAGTTGAAGGTGCTGGATTGGATAGAACAGAAGCGGCTCATGAGTCCGCAGTTTACGCGCACATGGCGTCCGGAGTTGGTGGCGGCAGTGTGGAGAGATGTGGAGGACTCGCGGTCGCGGTACGTGTCGCTGGCGGCGGCGCCGGATCGGCCGTTCATCACCGGCGTAGCAAACATTGCATTCAAGGTGAGCAATGTCGAGGCGGCGCGCGACTACTACGAGCACGTGCTCGGGTATGAGCGGTTCGCGGTGACGACGAGCCGGTCAAACGATGCGCCGGAGATGATGTACTTCAAGGTGAACGACCGGCAGTACATCCAGATTCTGCCGGGGCTGCGGGACCAGAAAGAGGACAAACTGATTCACATCGGCTTCGAGACTGTCGACGCGGAGCGGCTGCGCGATTATCTGGGCAGCCACGGCGTCCAGGTCCCGGCCAAGGTCGAGACTGACCTCACCGGAAACCTGAGCTTCGAGGTGAAGGATCCGGACGGGCACACGGTGCAGTTCGTGCAGTACCTGCCTGACTCGATCGAGGGACGCAATAAGGGCAACATGATGCCGGCCAGCCGGATTTCAGATCACATCCTGCACGTGGGGATTCATGTAACGGATGTGGCGCGGGCGGATAAGTTCTATAAGGACATCCTGGGTTTCCGATGGCTGTGGGAGGGTGGACCGGCGACGAATCCTAAGGCGTGGATTTCGTACCTGACGCCGAATGGAACCGAGTGGGTGGAATATATGACCAGCGCCAATCCGAATCCCGCGCAATTGGGCGGCATGCACCATGTTTGTCTGGAAGTGGCGGATATCCAAAAGCCTTACGAGCTGGTTCGGTCGCGCGGATATACGCCTCCGCAGCGGCCGGTGGTGGCGCGCGACGGGCGATGGCTGAATAACTTCTTCGATCCGGACGGGTCACGCACGGAGATGATGATCCGGAAGCCCGTAGAGAAGCCCTGCTGCACGGATCTGAAGGATCCTTATATCTTCCAGTAAGGAGATTACACGATGCGACGCGTTTTTTTGCTTCTTCTATGCCTCGCCGGTGACGCCTTTGCCCAGGCTCCCCTGGAGCTCAAGTGCGAGAACGCGATCAACCCGAAGGGGGTCAAGGCACAGCAACCCCAGCTCAGCTGGGTGATGAACACGCCGCTCACGCTGCACGGCTATCAGGTGCTGGTGGCCAGCACCGAGGAGAAACTCGCGGCCAATGAAGGCGACCTGTGGGATAGCGGCAGGGTCATGACCTACAAGAATAAGGTTGAGTATCGGGGCAAGCCGCTGACGTCGCTGCAGAAGTGCTACTGGAAGGTGCGAATATACGGCAATTACTGGTCGCCGACCTTCTACAGCGAGCCGGCGACCTTTCAGATGGGCGTGCTGCCGTACGGCGGTAGTGGAAAGTGACTAGCGAGTCTCGTCTCTGCGAACTTTCTTTACCGCTCCCTCGCGGCCGCGGCGCTGTTTCGGAGCCGCGCGCGTAAGCGACCGCGAAGCTGAGTTCTGAGACGCCACATAACCGGCTACGCGCCCGGCAGTAACCGGCTGATCGCGATCAGAACGAGCAGCAGTCCTGTTCCCAGCAGGAGGCTCCAGACGATCAGTTTTTTTTCGGTCGGCAGGAGCGGCTCGTATTCCATCTTGCGGAGTTCTTCCGCGAATTTTGCTTGTCGGGGGTTCTGTGGATCTCTTGCAGGTGCGGGGGACATCAAATACTCCTTGTTAGACAACCGGCGGTTTCACTCCGTGGAAGAACAGCCACGAGATTACCAGGCCGATCCAGATAATAAAGCCGAACAGGCAGAGCACATAGACCATTGCCAGTTTGGCGATGCCTTCTTCCCAGAGCTTGCGGAAATTCGATAGCACGCCGATGGTGAAGAAGGTCATGACGAAAAAGATGCCGCGGAAGACGTTGGCCTGCGCCATGGCCGCCTTGGCTTTTGGGATTAACGACGGGGCCGCGAGTCCGATCGTCAGTATGATGAGGAACGTCGCCACGTATCCGAGGATGAATTTCGGGAAGCGCTGCCAGATCTCGCCGGTTTTGACCTTGTCGCCGTCTCTGGGCTCGATCTTCATGGACCAGATCCAGGCCAGTACGAACGCCCAGATGCCGATGAAGACGTCGATGAAGACCTTGACGGTCGTGGCCGCGCCCATGATCCAGCCAGGTTGATAGCGAATGCCCGTTTCGGCCAGGGCTTTGGCGCGGATGAGCGCATCGGCCACGGCGCCGCTGGTCACCGCCGCGCCGTCGGTCTTGACCGCCAGACCCATCCAGGCGCCGGCGACCATGGGCTCGTGGTAGAGAAACGTCTGTGCCATGAAGGGCAGCAGGATCATCTCGACGACGGCGAAGATCACGACCAGCGAGGAGACCATCACGGGCACGACAGGCCGGGCGCGGATCGCCGAACCGGTGGCGATCGCGGCCGAGACGCCGCAGATCGAGATTCCCGAGGCCAGCGGCACTGACCATTCGCGGCTGAATTTGAAGAAGCGCCTCGCGACGTAATAGCAGAGGGCCCAATAAATGAGATAGGCCTCGACGATGGCGCAGAGGCCGCGGAACATCACGGAGGTTGCGAGCCCCAGTTGCTCGGCAGCCGTCACGCCGAGAAAGCCGCCCAGGATCACGATCGCGGTTTTGACGTAGAGCTCGGGGCGGATAGCCTCTTTGATGCGCGACGCCAACGCGGGCAAGAAGTTGCCGACGCCGAGGCCCGCCAGCAACGCCACGATGAATCCGGCTTCGTTCGTCAGGTTCAGCGACCAGCCGATATGAAAAGCGCCGCGTTTGTCGGGTGTAGCGGCGATATAGGCCCAACTGCCGAGAATCCAGGAGAGATAGGCGGCGAAGAATACGAAGGTGAAACCTTTGGCGAATCGGCCTACGTCCGCGCGCAGGGCCCGCGCGCCTAGCGTCATAACCAGCAGCAGAAAGACGTAAGTGGCGAGTAGGGAGACGACACCGGATAGCGGGGCGTACTGCTTCGACGCCGGCGCCAGGGCCTTGGAGAGGTTCGTCCAGACAGAGGTGGACACGGCCCACCCGAGCACATCGGCCCCGGCGAAGGCGGGCAGCGAAAGCGCGAAGAGCGCCAGGCCGACCAGCACGGCCAGCCAGTCTTCGTTCAATTTGGCTTTCATGGAAGCAGCGGCTCCTCACGGACGGCGATCGCAATCTTATAGAGGACTGTCAGAATCAACATGCCGACAGCCCACACCGCCAGTGAAATCAGGATTTCCGGCAGAGAGGGGGCATATTCGGTCACCACGCCCACGGGCGAGGGCACGAATGCGGCAACGATCAGACCGATGCCCTTGTCAATCCAGAGTGATAAGAATACCATGCTGCACGCCGTAGCAAGCAGCTTTTCGTTATGGCGATAGCGAGGGACGATCAGCAGCACCAGGGAACTTACGGCCAGGATCATCGAGGTCCACATCCAGGGCGCCATGCCCGCGTGACCGTCGAGGCCGGCGAACATGTAGCGGAACGGTTCCATGTGCTCGGGTATCTGGCTGTAGAAGGCCGTGAACCACTCCATGCCGACGAAGAATACATTGATCACCATCGCGTAGGTGACGATCACGGCGAGTTTTTGAGTGGCTTCCTTAGCTTGTTTCAGCGCCATGCAGAGCAGGATCAGCAGCGCGGGTCCGGAAGCGAACGCCGACGCCAGGAATCGGGGAGCAAGGATCGCGGTGAGCCACAGGGGCCGGCCCGGCAGGCCGCCGTACAGGAACGCGGTAACGGTGTGGATGCTGACCGCCCAGGGGATCGAGAGCAGGACGACCGGCTTGATCCAGTGCGGCGGCGTTGTGCCTTCGCGCTCGGCACGCAGCGTGACCAATGCGATCGTGGCATTCAGCAGCCAATATCCGCCGAGCGAGACCATGTCCCAGAACATGATGGAGTGCGGCGTCGGGTAGAGCAGGACGTTGAAGACGCGCGAAGGCTGGCCCATATCGACGAAGATGAACAGCATGCACATCGTGACTGCCGCGATGGCCAGGAACTCGCCCAGGATCGTGATTCGCGCGAAGGCTTTGAAGTTGTGCAGGTAGTAAGGGAGGACAACCATCACGGCTGATGCCGCCACGCCGACCAGGAAAGTGAACTGGGCGATGTAGAGGCCCCAGGTGACATCGCGGCTGAGGCCCGTGATCCCGAGACCGTAATCCAGTTGCCTCAGATAGCAGAGCAGACCCGTTGCCATCGCCGCGAAGAGGCACAGGATCCAGAGCCAATAACGGCGGCTGCCTGTGACTGCCTTTTCAAACATGAACATATTCGACCCCTCATGTGGGGCAGCCTTTCAGGCTGCGGACTCCGCTTTCGAGCGGCTCCGGCCGGCTCACAGCCGGCTGCAGGCGAGATTGCCTGCCCCACATCTCAAACTATGTAGAAAACATCCGGGCCCGTGCCCAGCTCCGGCTTCCTGCGAATGTGATCCTTCGACGCCAGCACGCGGCGGATTTCCGAGTTCGGGTCGGCCAGATTGCCGAAGATCAGAGCCTTTTCCTTGCACGCCTCCACGCACGCCGGTGCTTTGCCCACCGCCAGCCTCTCGGGGCAGAACGTACACTTCTCTACGACGCCCTTGGTGCGCGTCGGAAACTCGGGGTTTGGATGCGCGATGTGCGGGCGCGGGTCGGACCAGTTGAAGCTGCGGGAGCCGTACGGGCATGCCGCCATGCAGTACCGGCAGCCGATACATCGGTGCCAGTCCATCGCTACTATGCCGTCCTCCCGCTTCCAGGTGGCGCCGGTCGGGCATACGCGGACGCACGGGGGATTCTCGCAATGGTTGCACAAGACCATTGCCGGCGCCGCGCTCACGGTCGAGTACTCATCGATCTGTCCGCGAAAGGCGCGCGCGAACGGCTCTTTCCAGATCCATTTGACGCTGCGGCGCGCGTCCGGAATGGCCGGAACATTGTGCGCCAGGTGGCAGGCATCGATGCACTTGGTGCAGTTCGGCTGCGCCGCACATTTCGCGGTGTCGATCGCCATACCCCAGCGGATCTGTCCCGCCATCAGCTTGCGCGCGGTAGTCGCCAGGAAGGAAAACCCGCTCAGCCGGAGGAAGGTTTTTCGGGTGAAGGTCATCTCGCGCTCCAGAGGGTCGCCTTGGAATCCACGTGGCAGTTCCAGCATGGCGCCGAAACCGCCGTATAGTTGTGGCAGCGGTCGCAAAAATCGGCTTTGCCGCCATGGCATTGCTTCAGGCAGGTCGAGGTCAGGCTCATGTTGTAGTGGCGTCCGTCGGCGGTAACAAACTCGCGCGTGTTGCCGCGGACGACGCTTTCCCGCCAGTCGAGCAAAAGGCGCATGTGATTGCCCTTCATGAAGGCTGTCGGGGCTACGCACTGCTTCTCGCGCGCCGGCAGCACCGGGTTCGGACCCTTTCCGGTAACGCTCGCGCTGAGGTTGTGCCAGACCGGCATAGTGACCAGCACCACGAAAATCGCCAGCGCCGTCCAGATGATGCCGCGATCACGCATTTGCCACCTCCTCGGCACGCACCAGGGGCTCGCCGCGAAGATCGGTGGTGCGCTCCTTTTCGCCGGTCATCACGAGCGCGTTGCCCAGCAGTTCGTGTACACCCGCGACTTCCACGCCCGGCACCCAATAGTCCAAGAGCGGCGGCAGCGTGGCTTTGTCGATGGCGCAGATGCAGGCAAGCAGGTTTACGCCGTGCTTCTCGTGCACGTACTTGACGGCGTTGGCGCGCGGCAGGCCGCCGCGCATCCGCATTTCGAAATTCTCGTCGGTGCCCAGGCCCGATCCGCTGCCGCAGCAGAACGTCTTTTCACGGATCGTATTCTCCGGCATCTCGTGAAACCGACGGCAAACCTGCTTGATGATGTACCGCGGCTCCTCTATTAGTCCGACCGAGCGCGCGGGATTGCAGGAATCGTGGAAGGTCACGTTCCATTTGTCATTGCGCGAAGGGTCGAGCTTGAGCTTACCCTGGTGCAGCAGGTCGGCGGTGAATTCGCAGATGTGGATCATCTTGGTGGACCGTGCGTGCTCGAACCGCGTCCCGGTCACGGGCGACACCGGCACTTCCAGGAAGTCGGCCGGACCGTTCATCGTGTCCATGTACTGATGCAGCACGCGCCACATATGGCCGCATTCGCCGCCAAGGATCCACTTCACTCCGAGCCGCTTCGCCTCGGCGTAGATCTTGGCGTTCAGCCGCTTGATCATCTCGTGCGAGTTGAACAGGCCGAAGTTGCCCCCCTCGGATGCGAAGGCGCTGAACGTGTAATCGAGTCCTATTTCGTGCAGCAGCGACAGGTAGCCCAGGAAGGTGTAGTAGTGCGGGGTTCCGAAGTAATCGGCCGAAGGTACAATGAGCAGCACCTCGGCGCCTTTGCGATTGATGGACGCTTCTACGCGCACGCCGGTCAACTCTTCCAGTTCATCGACGGCGAAATCGACAGAATCCTTGAATCCGTGCGGCTGGATGCCGAGGTGATTGCCCGTGCGGAAGCAGTTCGCCGCCGGTTCGAGCACCCAGTTGATGTTGCAGCCGACCAGATTGAGCAACTCGCGGCCCATCATGGTGATCTCGGCCGTGTCGATGCCGTACGGGCAGAAGACCGAGCAGCGGCGGCATTCCGTGCACTGGTAGAAGTAGTAGAACCACTCCTTAAGTACGTCCTCGGTGAGGTCTCGCGCGCCCGCCAGGCGGCCGAACAGGCGGCCCGTCCACGTGAAATAACGGCGATAGACGGAGCGCATCAGTTCAGCGCGCAGGACCGGCATGTTCTTGGGATCGCCGGAGCCGATGTAGAAGTGGCACTTGTCCGCGCAGGCGCCGCAGCGGACGCATATATCCATGAAGAGGCGGAAAGAGCGGAATTTTGCCAGACGCTCGCGCATCCCGTCCAGAATCGTCTGCTTCCAACCGGCCGGCAGCTTCCAGTCCTGATCGAACGGCTGCCAATCGCGCGGGTTGGGCAGCCCGAGGTAATTCAGATTCTTCGCCAGCGCGCTGTAACAGAACGATCCCTTGCGGAATTCGACGGCCGGATCCATCCAATCCTTGCGCGTGGCCGGATACTCGATCTGGACGAGTTGTTCAGGTTTCGGATTCTCCATGCGCTAGCGCCTCTCCAGCGGCAAGCCGGCCGCTGCGATCTTATCCCGGAACTCGTCTTCCCATTCCTCGTAGGTGTGGGTCTTGACCGGATAGTCCCACGGGTTGATGTGACGTTTCATGCGATTATTGTTGGCCAGATTCCGCGTCGGGCTGAGAAATACACCGCCCATGTGCACCAGCTTGCTGAATGGAAAGTACGCGGCGAGAGTGCTCACGAGCGTGAGGTGCAGGAGCAGCAGCCAGCTTGCCTCCTTGGGCACGACCGGCGCGAAGACGGTCAGGCTGAGAGCGAGTTGCTTGATGGCGACGACGTCGGTCTTGGCGAAGTAACGCATCGCCACGCCCGAGAGCGCAATCCCGAGCAGCAGGGCCAGCGCGAAGTAATCGGTGAACAGAGAGATGTAGCGGATCTGCGGGTCGCGGAGCCGGCGCTGGAGCAGATAGAGCAGAGCGGCGACAATCGCCACGTCGGTCATATAGAGAGCAGGCGCGCCGATCTGGAAGAAGCCGTCTACCGCATCGAGCAGCGTGGCCAGCCGTGGCACGGGCTCGATGAAGAATCGCAGGTGCCGCAATAGAATCACCAGGAGCGACCAGTGGAACGCCAGCGCGCCCAGCCAGAGCAACTTGTCTTCGGCGTAGCGCAGGCGCGGCCCGCCGTCGAGCTTCGATCGCGTATTGCGAAAGAGACTGCGGAAGAGCAGTACCTCGAGTGCCATCCGGCAGACGGCGCCCGCGGCGGTCCAGGGGCTTTCCAGCCAGCTCGATTGGAGCCAGGAGAGCGATTTCTGCTGGCCGCAAACCGTCGGAATGCGGAATGGCACGGGCGCCAGCGACCATCGCACCACGCGCCAGGCAAAGCCGGCCAGAAAGATCGCGAAGCCGGCGTAGGGCAGGAATACTGTGCAGAGCCAAGCCATCACTTTTCGCTCCGGACCTCCCAGGGCGTGGATTCGCCGGGGCGCATAACCCGCTCCAGCACGAACACGCGCCGGCGGGTCTCATTCATCCGCGCGGTGAAAGTCCGCTCCCGGTACTTCACGTAGAGCTCAAAACCCAGGAGCGCCATTTCGTCAATGCGGCCATCCAGGAGTTCGAGCACCGGCCCCGGCTGCTGATCGCGCAGAATGCCCTTTAACTGGAAGAGGAACTCGAGCGCCCGGGCGGGCGTGAAATCCTGCACCGCGCGGATCTGCATGATGGAATCGAGCGCGGCCGTGACCTTGTCGTGGTCCATGGCCAGCAGCACCTCTTCCACCAGAATGCCGAGCGCCTGGCGGATAGTCGCGCCGATCGGGTTGCGGAACGGATCTTTCTCTTCGGCCAGAAAGTGAGCGGTCTGGGTGGGATATGTCCGCAACACGCGGGCGAGCCATTGCTCGGCGATTGCCTCCTTGGTCTGCATGGGGCCTCCTTTCGATGTGGCGCAGGCGGTCTTGCCTGCCGCGCCGGGAATCGTCTTAGGGTTCCGGCAGGCACGAGTGCCTGCGCCACAAAACTCACTACACGCAGCCGGTCGGCTTCGGCAGTCCCGCCAGCTTGCAGGCGCCCTTCGCCGGGCCCGACGGGAACATCTGGTAGATCTCGTTCAGCTTGAATCCCGTCTCCTTGCACAGCTTCCGGATCATGGGAGCGATGCCGAACTGCAGATAATAATTCCGCAGATAGTTGATCACTTTCCAGTGATTCTCGGTCAGCGCCTCGACTCCTTCGCTGGTGGCGAAATCGCGCGCCACCTCTTCGTTCCAGATCCCCGGTTCCTGCAGGAACCCGTCTTCATCGACGTCGTATTGATGTTCGTTTACCGCAAATACCGGCACGTTTGGCCTCCTTAATTAGTTCCGGGCAGGGCAGGCGGAAGCGCCTGTCCTACCACCAAGTCCTCTCTCAACTCAGCTCGATATACCCGCATGGGCAGGCTTCGGCGCACTTCTTGCATCCGTTGCACAGCTCCAGCTTGACTTTGTAATGCTCGCCTTTCGGCAGTTTCACAAAACAGTTATTGGTGCAGTACATCCAGCAGGTTTCGCAGTCCATACACATGCCGCACGACATGCACCGTTTAACTTCTTCCTGAACTTCGGCGTGCGCCAGGCCCACCTGGACCTCGGTATCGGGCTGGCGCTCGGCTACCGCAACGTGTCCGCGATGGTGACGCTCGGCGGGCTTGTACCACTCCGGTTTGACGCGATCCGGTCCGATCAGGGCTGCGGGCACAACCGGCTCCAGCGGCTTGCCTTGTACCCACGCGTCGATCGCTTCCGCCGCGAATCGGCCCTGCGCTATCGCGATGGTCACCAGTCCTAACTCAACGTCGTCGCCGCCGGCGAATACACCTTCCACTCCATTGACCATGCCGTCGCGCACCTGGAGCCAGCCGCGGGCAGGTGCGGTGCTTTCGAGACCTTCCAGATTCGGCTCCTGGCTGATGGCCGCAATGATCGCGGTCGCCTCAATCTGGAATTCGGACCCGGGTCGCGGAATGGGCCTGGGGCGATTGGAGGCATCGGGCTGCCCCAGGTCCATCCGTGTGCACACCACGCCGACGGCCATCCTGTCCTTCAGCAGGATTTCTACCGGCGCGGTGAGAAATTCGATCTTGATGCCTTCCTCTTGTGCGTCGTCAATTTCGGATTGGATGGCCGGCATTTCGGCGAGCGTACGGCGGTACAGGATGGTGACCTCGGCTCCCAATCGTCGGGCCATGCGCGCCGAATCAATGGCAGTATCGCCGCCGCCGACCACCAGCACCTTATTGCCGAGCTCGACCGGCTTGCCGCTGTTGGCGCGATTCAGAAATGCGGTGCCGCTCAGCACGTTGGGCGCATCTTCTCCCGGGACGCCCAGCCTCTTTCCCTGGTGCGCTCCGATGCCGACGAACACGGCTTTGTAATCGCGACGCACCTGGTCGAACGGAATGTCGCGGCCCACGGCCACGTTGCATTCGAGCTTGACTCCCAGATCGACGATCCGCTGGATTTCGGCGTCGAGCACCGCTCGCGGCAACCGGTACTTCGGGATGCCATAGCGCAGCATCCCGCCGGCCTGTGCGAACGCTTCGAACACCGTCACGCTGTAACCGCGGCGCGCAAGTTGATAGGCACAGGAGAGTCCAGCGGGACCCGAACCGATCACGGCGATACCTTCCGGCCTCGTTTCGGTCGTCAACCGCGCAAGCCGCATGCCCTGCCCGATGCCATAGTCGCCGATGAAGCGCTCGAGCGCGTTGATCGCGATGGCGCCGTCCTTCACCTTGCGATTGCAATTGTCCTCACAGGGATGAGGACAGACGCGGCCGCAGACTGCCGGGAACGGGTTCTTCTCCGTGATCTTCTCCCACGCGATACGATACGCGTCCTCACTGCGGCGCCCGTAGGCTTCGGCCTGGGCGATAGTAGTGAGCCATCCCCGGATATCGGTCCCGCAAGGGCATCCGTTGATGCACGGCGGCGTCTTGGCTACATAACGCGGCCGCAGCGGGCTGATCTCCGCTCCTGCCGGCGCCGCGGCCTTAATCACCGGTTTCTTGACTTCTTTGAACAGACCCATGGCTGACCTTTATGCGTACGGATAGATGTTGCGCTTGAAATCCTCCAACTGCCCGAGCAGGCGATCGTGCTTCTTTTCGTCCTCGATCAGGTAAGTAAGCAGATGGCGCTGCACGAACAGCCGGCAATTGGAACGCGCCTTCTCCGCCAGTTCGATGGTGGATTTCTCCATCTCCGCGTGCTTCTCGATCATTTCCCAGATGTCGCCCAGTTCGTCGGGCGTCAGCGTGAAAGCCTGTTTTTCCAGACTGTCGAGCAGCACCTGCTGGACTCGATGGTGCATCTCGGAATCGCGCCGGATGATCTCCATCACGAGCTGGATGAGCGGGTTCTTCGTCTTCGCGATAATATCGGTGGTGTGCGCGATGGTCGCGGTCTCGAGACCCTGCCAGGTCTTGAGCACGGCTGCGAGTTCTTCCGGATTCTCGGCTGCTTTCGGGATCATAATCTCATCTCAGCCGCAGATGAACACGGACGAAAACAGATGGTTTGGTGGCTTTGGTCTGCGTTCATCTGCGGCTAATCCTTTCTCTAAAATCGGATGTGCGCCGAGCGGTTGAACGTCTGGCCCGCGTTCTTGAAGTCGTCGATGTGGTAGCGCGTGAATTCGATGCCGGTCAACTGGAAGAACTTCGCCCAGCCGATTCGTTCGATCCACTCGCCCATACGCTCGAATTTGCGCGCATGGGCCGCATACACGTCCACGATGTTCTTCACCGCGTTCACAACCTCGGGCCAGCGCGGCGGATTGTTCGGCAGGAACGGAATGGCCAGCTTCGTGAATTTCGGCGTGGTGCGCGCGTTGCTCACCTTACCGCCCACCCAGATCGAAATGCCGTCGTTCTCGGGGTCATTGAGCGGCATCGCCGGGCAGACCGTGTAGCAGTTACCGCAGTACATGCACTGCTCTTCGATCACCTCGACGGAATTCTTACCGTCGACCGACTTGGGACGAATCGCGCCGGTCGGACACGAGGCGATCAGGGTCGGAACTTCACAGACCTTGGGCAGCACATCGTGCCTGATCTTCGGCGGCTTGCGGTGCACGCCCAGGATGGCGATGTCCGAGCAGTGCACGGCGCCACACATATTCAAGCAGCATGCCACCGCCAGGCGCAGCTTGGCCGGCAGCTTCTCTTCCGCGAAATAGGGGTACAGCGCGTCCATCATGCTTTTCACCAGACCGGAGGCGTCGGTTGCCGATGAGTGGCAGTGTACCCAGCCTTGCGTGTGTACGATATTGCTGATCGTCGCGCGCGTGCCGCCGACAGGATAGCCGGCCTTTGCAAGATCCTGCTTCAACGGCTCGATGTTGGCCTGGTTCTCCAGCAGGAATTCGACGTTGTTGCGGCTGGTGAACCGCAGGAACCCGCCGCAGTATTTATCGGCGAGATCCGCAAACAGGCGGATCGTGAGGACGCTCAGCAGGCGCGGCGAGCTGGCCCGCACCGTATACAGCTTCTCTCCCGA
>Ga0070741_10004465_pt1 | contig 32622 bp, 31 predicted proteins | sample Coa_R1_4_FD_66440 | JGI IMG/M metagenome (GOLD analysis project Ga0070741, IMG submission 66440) | Surface soil microbial communities from Centralia Pennsylvania, which are recovering from an underground coalmine fire - Coalmine... | ecosystem: Environmental > Terrestrial > Soil > Unclassified ... | reverse complement strand
CGGTGAGCGCGATGACCCGATCATACAGCTCGTCGGCCGAGCGGCTCTGGATCACCTCGTCGGCGCCGAGCGCGCGGCCGAGCTCCGCTTGATAGTCGAGCAGCACCAGCTGCGTGACGCGCGCCTTGTGCCCGAGCAGCCGGATCGCCGCCAGCACCGCGTAGGCGATCATGCCGCCGCCGATCACCAGCACGTCGTCGCCGTCCTTCGGCTCGTGGCGCAGGACCGCGTGCACGCCGATGCCGAGCGGCTCGGTGAGCACCGCGCGCGCGTCGGGCACGCCGTCGGGCACGCGCACGAGCTGCGTCGCGTGCGCCACCATCGATTCGGCGAACCCGCCGCCGAGATCGCGGTGGTAGCCGATGCAGTTGCCCGGCGCCAGCGTCGAGGAATCGCCGGCGCGGTGGCAGGTGGCGACGTGGCCGGTGGCGCACGCTGGACACTGCGGCAAAATGCCGCGCACCGCGCAGCCGATCGCCGGGTTTACCGCCACGCGATCGCCCTCTTTGAATCCCGCCGCGCGCGCGTCGGCGCCGACCTCCGAGAGCCGCCCGAAGATTTCGTGGCCGAGCACCGCGGGAAACGACGAGAACGGCGACAGCGCCGGCGACATCTTGAACAGCAGCGTCGCGATGTCCGAGCCGCACACGCCCGCCGCGTCGACGGCGATCTTGGCCCACGCCGCGCCGGGCAGCTTCGGCTCGGGCACCTCGCGCAGGTGCAGGCACGACGCGCGTCCGTAGTGCAGCGACGGGATGCGCTTGCCGAGCGCCTTGCCGAGCGCGTAGCGCGGGATCGAGAGATCGAACACCACCGCGCGCATCAGTGGCAGCCGCCGTTCGCCGGCACGCACGCGCCGGGGCCGGTGGTCGTGATCACGCCCATGTTGCAGCAGACGTAGCCGGGGCGGCACGGGCCGGGATTCGCCGGCGAGAGGCACGTCGGCATGCACAGGTCGCCGCCGTTCACCGGCACGCACGCGGCGGCGCCGAGGCCGTAGTCGCTGCACGCCGCCATGCCGCCGGTGCAGCCGCGCGTGCACATGGTGCCGGGCAATTCGGCGTGACACATGAGCGTGAAGGTGCCGAGCCCGTGCTCGCACGTCGTGCCCGGGTTGCACGGCTCGCCGAAGTTGCCGGTCGCGATCGCCAGGTCGCCGCCGAGATCGTCCGCCGCGCTCGCGTCGCCGACCTGGAACTTTCCGAAATCGTCGACGGCGGTGCAGCCGGCGAGCGAGACCGCGAGCGCGAACGCGATCAGCGGCGCGCGCATCAGAAGCTCACCTGCAGCCCGCCGCCCGCCGGCGCGAGGCGAGCCGCGGCGCGCGGCGGCCGCTTGAGCTCGACGATCAACAGCACCACGCCGGTCGCCAGCGCCGCCAGCCCGACGCCGAGCAGCACGTCGGAGGCGACCGCGAGGTCATAGCCCTGGTCGCGCTTGCTGCGCAGGCTCGAGTCGACGCACAGCGAGTTGGGACACGCGCGATCGAGATCTTTGTGGATCTGATCGGCCGCGAGGCCGGTGCCGAGCGCCGCCGCCAGCACCGCCACGCCGACCGATCCGACGACCAGGCTGGCGGTGTGGCGAAACTTCTTCGGCGGCGTCGCGCTCACCGTCACCGTCGTCACCGTGCGCCGCTTCTCCAGGTTCTGGATCCGCTCCTGGATGACGTTGCCGTCGGGCGCGTTCTGCTTCTCGCTCAAATATTGTTTGAGCGCGGCGATCGCCTTGTCGTACTGCTCGAGCCGCTCGTAGCAGAGCGCGATGTTGTAGAGCAGGTCGGGGCGCTGCGACAGCCGGTGCGCCTCGTTGAACTCCTTGACCGCGTCGTTGTAGTTGGCCTGCTCGTAGTAGGCCGAGCCGGCGAGGAAGTGCGCCTTGGCCGCTTCCTGATCGTCGGCCGACTGCGCGCGCGCGGCGGGTGAGAGGAAGCTAACGAGCGCGGCGCACCCAATCGCCGCAATCAATCGCATGGACCATGATCCCACGCCGTCCGTCGCTGCGTCAAACTCGCGTGCTAACCCCAGCCCAATCGCTTCGACAAGATCTCTTTCATGATCTCCGACGTGCCGCCGCCGATCGTGATCAAGCGGGCGTCGCGCCACTGCCGCGAGATGGGAAACTCGTCGGAGTAGCCGAAGCCGCCGTGCGCCTGCAGGCAGCGGTCGGTGACCTTGTTGAGCAGCTCGCCGGCGAACAGCTTCGCCATGGTGATCTCTTTGGTGGCGTCCTCTTTGCGGTTGAAGAGATCGCACGCGCGGTAGGTGAGCCAGCGCGCGGCTTCGATCTCCGACGCCAATTCGGCGAACGTGTGGCGCCAGACCTGGAACTTGAGGATCGGCCGCCCGAACACGCTGCGCTCCTGGCAGTACTTGATGGTGTTGTCGAGCGCCCACTGCGCGCCGGCGACCGCCTTGATGGCCGCGATCAGCCGCTCGCCCTGGAAGTTGGTCATGATGTAGTAGAAGCCGTGGTTCTCCTCGCCGAGGAGGTTGCGCGCCGGGATGCGGCAGTCCTCGAAGGACAGCTCGGCGGTGTCGGAGGCGTGGTTTCCCAGCTTTTTGATCTTTTTTGAAACTCTGAAACCTTTGACGTCCGTCGGGAACAGCACCAGCGAGATGCCGCCGTAGCCTTCGCCGCCGGTGCGCACCGCCAGCGTGATGAAGTCGGCGCGCGTGCCGTTGGTGATCCAGCACTTCGCGCCGTTGATGACGTACTCGTCACCGACCTTGCGCGCGGTGGTGCGGATCGACGCGACGTCGGAGCCGCAGTTGGGCTCGCTCACGCCGAGCGCGGCGATCTTCTCGCCTTTGAGCGCGGGCACCAGGAACTCGTCCTTGTGATAGCGCGTGCCGATCTCGTTGATGATCGGCGTGGCCATCGTCGATTGCACCGCGAGCGCCATGTTCACGCCGGCGCAGCCGGAGCGCACCAGCTCCTCGCCCCACACCACCGTGTACCACCAGTCGCCGCCCGAGCCGCCGACGTCCTCGGGATAGCTGGCGCCGAGGAACCCCATCTCGCCCGCTTTGTTGAACACCTTGCGATCGAACAGCTCGGCCTCTTCCCACTCGGCGACGTGCGGCGCGAGCTCCTTCTGCACCCACTCGCGCAGCGTCTTGCGAAAGATCTCGTGCTCCTCGCCGAAGAAAGTAGTTAGCATGCGAAATATTCACCACACTAAAGACTTGGGGTCAAGCGCCGGGAGCGCGTACAATCCCGCCGTGGGGGGCCGCGCGCTCGTCTGCATCGTGGTGGTGGCGCTGGCCCAGCCGGCGGCGGCCGCGCCGTCGGAGATCGAGGCGGCGGCGCGGTTCGAGCACGGGCGCGCAGCGTACCAGCGCGGCGAGTACCAGGGCGCGTACGACGACTTCAAGCAGGCGTACCTGCTCTCGTCGCGGCCGGCGCTCTTGTACAACATGGCGCGCGCGCTCGAGGGGCTCAAGCGCTACCGCGAGTCGGCCGACGCGCTGCGCGCCTACCTGCGGGTGCGCGCGAACGATCCCGAGCGCGCGCAGATCGAGGAGCACATCCGCGCGCTCGACGAGTCGGAGCGGATCCAGTCGGCGAGCGCGCTCGGGCTCCAGCCGGGGCCGCTGCGCGCCGAGCCGCCGCCGCGGCGACGCACGCGCACGCTGGCGATCGTGCTGGCGGTGTCGGTGGTGGCGGTGGCGGGGCTGGCGGTCGGGCTCGGCGTCGGGCTCGGCACGCGCGGGCCGGCGTATTCGAGCGCCGACGTGGGGCCGCTCAAGAGCACGCCGTGACGCGCGCGCTCGCGGTTCTCGTCGCGCTCGTCGCGCTGCTCGCGTTCGCCGCCGGATGCGCGCCGCACGCCACCGAGGCGATCGTCACCCTCTCCAACGCCGACCTGGTCGTCCCCGCCGACGTCGACACCATCAGCATCGAGGTCCACGAGAACGACGCGGCCGGCGTGCTCCTGTCGAGCGCCCAGGTCAAGCCGTGCGCGCCCGGCGAGCACGGCGACGGCTGCAAGACGTTCCCGTTCACCGTCCTGTTCGTGCCCGGCGATCATCCCGACACGCCGGCGTGGATCGGCGTGCGCGCGCTCGCCGGCGGCGCGACCGCGATCGACGACGCGTTCGTACTCGCGTTCGTGCGCGGCTACACGCTGCGCTACGACCTGGTGCTGTATCGCGTCTGCGAGCGCACGCACTGCGCCGACCAGGGCCAGGTGTGCAAGTCCGACGGCAAGTGCGCGCCGCTCGACGCCGCAAACGCGCCCGACCTCGGCGTGCCCGGCGATCTCGGCGTCGGCGGCGATCTCGCGAACCCCGATCTCGAGCCGACGCCGCCGCGCCGCGTGTTCCTCACCCGCGCCGCCACGTTCGGCAACTTCGGCGGGCTCGCCGGCGGCGACGCGCTGTGCGCCAAGGAGGCGGCGGACGCCGGGCTCAGCGGCCGGTTCATCGCGCTGCTCGGCGCGAGCACGATGGCGCCGAAAAATTACGTGGTGCTCGACGGCGGCAGCCGCCCGATCGTGCGCACCGACGGCAAACCGGTCGCCACCGACGCCACGTTCTGGCAGCCGACGCACGCGAACCCGATCGACGTCGACGCCACCGGCGCGCAGGTTCCGCCGAGCAACACGCTGAGCGAGAACGCGTGGACCGGCTTCGACTACACGGGCGCGACCGTCACCGGCGGCACGTGCGTCGACTGGACCGGCGTCACCAACGGCTTCTTCGGCGATCCCTACGGCGTCGCGCCTCCGTCGATCACCGGCGCGTGGGCCGTCTACGCCGCGCAGGGCAACTGCACCTCCAACTATCCGTGCCACCTCTATTGCATCGAGCAGTAGCGCCGACGGACCATCGATGGGCCGCCGATTGACCGGTTGATGGGCGCTCGCTAAACTGCTCGGATGCCGCCCGAGCGCATCCTGATCGTCGACGACGACCCGTGGATCCTGCGCATGGTGTCGACGCTCCTCGAGAAGCGCGGCTACGGCATCTTCACCGCCGAGGACGGCGAAGAGGGCGTGCTCAAGGCCGACCAGGCGCGGCCCGATCTGATCATCACCGACGTGATGATGCCGCGCATGGACGGCTGGCAGATGGTGCGCGCGCTGCGCTCGCGTCCCGAGCTGGCGTTCATTCCGGTGATCTTTTTGACCGCGCTCGGCGGCGAGGAGGATCGCATCAAGGGGTTTCGCCTCGGCGCCGACGACTATCTCGCCAAGCCGTTTCGCTTCGAGGAGCTCGACCTGCGCGTGCACAACGCGCTCAAGAAGGGCAAGCAGAAGCCGCAGAAGATCGAGCCCGAGCCCGCGACCACCGGCAAGAAGACGCCGTCGGGCGTTTCGTTTCCCAAGCAGGTCGGCATCCACGGCAACCTCGAGCAGCTCGGCGTGTCGAGCCTGCTGGTGATCGTCGAGATGGAGCGCAAGAGCGGCATGCTGCGCATCGAGCGGCCGGGCGCGACCGGGCGCATCTTCGCGCGCGACGGCCGGGTGGTGGCGGCGCGCGTCGACGGTGACGCCGCGCCGAAAGAGGCGCGCAAGGGCGCCGAGGCGGTCTATCACATGCTGACGTGGTCGGCGGGGCGGTTCGACTTCGCCGCCGTCGACGTCGACATGGAGGACGAGGTGCAGTCGACCACGACGCACCTGCTGATGGAAGGAGCGCGCCTCATCGACGAGGGCAAGCGCTGATGGCCAGGCCCGAGCGCGCCGAATCGGCCAAGTACAAAGAGGCCAAGCTGCAATATCTCTGGGCGCCGGTGATCACCGGGCTCGTCGGTTTGATCACGGCGGTGGTGCTGCACTTCATCACCGATAGTCGACTGGTCGACGCGTCGAACAACTTCTCCAAGCTGAGCGACTCGGTGCAGGCGATGACCGCGGAGGTCCAGGTCAACCGCGAAGAGCTGGATCGCCTCGATCGAATGGTCGAGGACTTGATCGATCACCTGCTGGTGGCGCGCGGCGAATCGTCGACGGCGGCGACGCCCGCGGCCGTCGCGCAGCTGGAGAAGCTCAAGGGCCTCAAGCAGGAGATCGCCACCGCGCGGCTGCGCACGCAGGCGGTCGCCACGCCGGCCCTGCCGCACTCGCTGTTCGATAAAGGCACCGTCAAGCCGCGCGCCGCGCCGACCAATTGACGAGCGCGATTCCAAAACCGATTAAAAGCCCGCCAATCAACGTTGCAATCGTCGAGGTCTCATGGAGCCATTTGGCGGCCATCAATGCGCCCATGACCGGCTGCAAATAGATGTAGATGGCGACCAGCGAAGAGGGCGCGCGTTTGAGCGCATACGAGTTGAGGAAGTAGGTTCCCACCGTCGGGAAGATGGCGATGTACGCGACCGCGAGCCAGGTGGTCGCGTGCAGCGCGGGCGCGTGCTCGATTAGGCCTTTGGCGCCGAATGGAATGACGCCGATTGCGCCGAATATGAACGTCCATGTAATGACCGTCAAAGTCGAATAACGCGCCAATAATGGGCGGCTGATTACCAGGTAGATCGAAAACGAGAGCGAATTGCAGACAATCAGGAGATTGCCGAGGAGGCGCGTGCCGCCGGCTTCGAAGCGGCCGGCGCCGACGATCGCCATCGCCCCCGCGAACGCGACCAGGAGCCCGATGAGCCTGGCGGCGGTCGCCCGCTCGCGCTTGAGCACCAGCGCCACACCGACGGTAAAAACCGGGATGGTCGCGCCGATCACCACCGCGTTGGTGGCGGTCGAGCGCTCGAGGCCGGCGATGAAGATGAGCTGGTTGGCGATGATTCCGAAGAACGCGTAAACGAATAACGTCGGTAGATCGCGCCACGCGACTCTTTGCCAACCGCGCAATGAATGAGCAACGCAGAGAATCGTGGTGGCGAGGATCGCGCGCGCGGCGATCAATGAAAACGGGGGCAATTCCTTCAAAGCGATCTTCGCGACGACCGATAGCGATGCAAACATGACTTGCACCGCGACCAGCGCGACGTGGACTTCGATCTCGGCCCGTGAGGCCGGCGCGGGGCGATTCACGTGATGGTGTCGCCTTCGTCCTCGTCGGCGCCGCCCTCGATCCCGTACTTGCGCATCAGCTTGCGGAAGTACTTGCGGTCGATGTCGGCCTCGCGCGCCGCGTGCGAGATATTGCCTTTATTCTTTTTCAATAACGTCAAAATGTAATCGCGCTCGAACGTCGAGACCCAGCGCTCTTTGGCGTCTTTGAACGTCGAGTCGGAGTCGGCGTGCCCCATCATCTGCATCGGGCTCGAGCCGGTCTGCGGGCGCGCGCTCGACGGGGGCGCCTCTTCGCCGCGCACGGTCTCGGGCAGATCGCGCGGCTCGATCAGCTCGCCCTCGGCGAACGACACCGCGCGCTCGACGGTGTTGACCAGCTCGCGCACGTTTCCCGGCCACGCGTACGCCTGCAAGAGATCCATCGCCGCGCGCGAGAAGCCGGAGATCTTGGCGTTGCCGTCGGCTTTTTTATTGTAGGTCGCGTCGGCGAGGAACTGTTTGACGAGCAGCGGAATGTCCTCGACGCGCTCGCGCAGCGGCGGCAGGAACACGCGCACCACGCTCAGGCGGTAGAACAGGTCCTGGCGGAAGCGGCCCTGGCGCACCTCGTCCTCGAGGTTGCGGTTGGTGGCGGCGATGATGCGCACGTCGACCTTGATCGGCTTGTTCGAGCCGACGCGGCGGATCTCGCGCTGCTCGAGCGCGCGCAAAAGTTTTGGCTGCAGGTCGAGCGGCAATTCGCCCAGCTCGTCGAGGAACAGCGTCCCGCCGTGCGCCATCTCGAACAGGCCCTGGCGCGTCATGATCGCGCCGGTGAACGAGCCCTTCTCGTGGCCGAACAATTCGCTCTCGATCAAGTTGTCGGGAACCGCGCCGCAGTCGAACACCATGATCGGCCCCGACGCGCGCGGCGAGAGCTTGTGGATCGTCTGCGCGACGACCTCCTTGCCGGTGCCGGTCTCGCCTTCGATCACCACCGTCGTCGACGTGGGCGCGATCTTTTCCAGCACCGCGTACAACTCGCGCATCTTGACGTGGCGGCCGACCATGTCGCCGAGCCGCTCCTTGCGCGACGGCACGATCTCCACTTTCTCGTCGGCGGCGTGGAACTTCACCTCGGTGTTGCCGAGGCCGATGGTGCAGCCCGGCTTGAGGTACGCCTCCTTGATGCGCACGCGGTTGATGAACGTGCCGTTGGTCGAGCCGAGATCGACGAGCAGGTACGCGGTGTCCTCCTGCACGATCTTGCAGTGGTAGCGCGACACCGTGTCGTCGGAGACCACCAGGTCGTTGTCCTCCATCGCGCCGATGGTGACGGTGGCCTTGTCGAACAGGTGCTCGCGCGCGCGGCCGCCGACCTGCGTCACCAGCTTGCAGCGGCGGAGGTGAACGGTGGCGGGGCGCACGCCGTCGTAGTGCACCTTGGTCGGCGGCACGTAGTCGGGGAACTTCTTCGCGCCGCCGCCGGGAGCCTGCGAGCCGCCCGCGGGATCGGGTGGGGTCATTCGACCCCTCAATATCCAACGGATTTACCGGTTGGTCAAATCACCGGGGACAGCCGTTCCTTTCCCGTCGCTGCGGATTCTGTTACGATGACCGCGCGTGACGAAAAATCCGGATCGACTCGAGCAGATCCGGCGCGCTGTGGAGGAGGCGGCACCGGGGGACGCCAAGGCCGCGCTGGAGTCCGCGCTCGCTGAGCAGTTGATCGCGCGCGGCGAGTACGCCGAAGCGCTGGTGCACCTGGGATCGGCGCGGCGCGGGGCGGCGGCGCAAGCGCTGCGCGAGCACGTCGAGCGATCGATGGGCCTGGCGCTGCTTCGCCGCGGGGAGATCGATCGCGCCGAGCCGCACCTCGAGCGGGCGCTCGACACGGCGCGCGCGCGCGGCGACGAGCCGCTGATGGCGACGGTGCTGGTGCTGCTCGGCGAGGCGTACCGGCGGCGCGGCGAGCTGGAGCGCGCGGCGAACGCGTTCGAGGCGGCGCGCGCCGGGCTCGACAAGCGGCCCGACGTCGAGCTGAAGGCGCGCTGGCTGATCGCGCGCGCGGCGCTGGCGATCGCGCGCGAGCAGCTCGACGAGGCGGAGTCGCTGGCGCTGGCCGCGTGCGACCTGGCGACCGGCGACGACGCGGCGGCGGCGCGCTCGGAGGCGCTGCTGGTGCTGGCCGACGCGCGGCGCCGCAAGAAAGATCTCGAGGGCGCCGAGCGCATCTGCCGGCAGGCGATCTCGACGGCGTTCGATGCGCGGCTGTCGCGCGAGCTGGCCGAGGCGTACTTCGCCTACGCGCACCTGATCGGCGGCGGCGGTGCGGCGCTGCAGGCGGGACGCGAGCCGCCGGCGGCGTGGCTGGCGCGCGCGCAGGAGCTGTTCCGCGATCACGGCGCGCTGTCGGATCTCGAGCGCGTGCGCGAGGCGTTCCGCAAGTTCGGCCGCCGCGCCACCGACCACGTCGCCGCCGTCGAGGTCAAGGGCATGATCGACGACCTGCGCGCGGCGCGCCTCACCGTCGCGCGCGAGGCGCACCGGCTGGTCGACGCCGTCGACGTGGCGGTCCACCGCGTCGAGGACGATCTGTCGCCGCAGGCGCGCGGGCGGCTCGGCGAGCTGACGCGCACCGCGGTCGCCGCCGAGCAGGCGGTGGCGTCGAGCGTCGAGACCATGTCGTCGGCCGAGGGGCGCGTGTTCGCCGCCATGCAGTCGGTGATCTCCGAGCGCGAGAACATCCGCACGCTGCTCGATCTCTGCCGCTCGCTCAACGAGCTGCACGACTATCACCGCCTCGTCTCCGAGATCGCCAAGATGGCGGCGCAGCTCACCGGCGCCGATCGCGCGCTGGTTGCGGTGATCGCCGAGGGCGGCGCGATCGAGGTGAAGGCGGCGTGGCACATGCCGGTGCTCGAGGGCGAGACCGACTGGATGGCGGCGGTCGAGCGCGTGGTGCGCGGCGGCGGCGGGCCGATGCTGGTCGAGGGCGATTTGTCGTCAGCCAAGCGCGGCGCCGAGGAGCTCAAGCTCGGGCACGCGCTGGTGACGCCGCTACGCCAGGCGGAGAAGTTGTTCGGCGCGGTGTATTGCGACAAGGAGTTGTGCGGCGGCGTGTTCACGCCGCACGACCTCGACCTGCTGGCGATCTTCTCGACGCAGGCGGCGACCATGCTGGAGAACGCGCGCGCCGCCGAGCAGCTCCGCCTGGCCGCGCGCAGCCGCGCCGCCACGCTCGAGGCGATCACCGACGGCGTCTTGTCGTTCGATCGGCACGGCGCGGTCACGTCGATCAACGCGGTGGCCGCGCGCATGCTCGGCGCCGCGCCGAGCGAGCGCACCACGCTGGCGTCGATGCCCGACCTCCAGTTCCTGCGCGCGGTGCTCGAGCGCGGCGAAGATCTCGACGGGCGCGTCACGCGCGTCGGCGCCGGCGAGTACCTGCTGAACCTGCGCGTGGTGCGCTCCGACACCGGCGAGGTCGTCGGCGGCGTGGCGACGCTGGCGGAGATGAAGCGCGTGCAGTCGATCGCGCAGCGCATCGTCGGCTCGCAGGCGCGCTACTCGTTCGGCGATCTGATCGGCCAGGCGCCGCCCTTGCGCCGCCGCCTGCAGCTCGGTGAAGCGGCGGCGCGCTCGGACTCGAACGTGCTCATCACCGGCGAGAGCGGCACCGGCAAGGAGGTGCTGGCGCAGGCGATCCACAACGCCAGCGCGCGCGCGTCGGGGCCGTTCGTCGGCATCAACTGCTCGGCGATCCCGCGCGAGCTGCTCGAGAGCGAGCTGTTCGGCTACGAGGGCGGCGCGTTCACCGGCGCGAAGAAGGGCGGCCACCCGGGCAAGTTCGAATTGGCCGAGGGCGGGACGATTCTGCTCGACGAGATCGGCGACATGCCGATCGAGATGCAGGCGAAGCTCTTGCGCGTGCTCCAGGAGCGGCGCGTGACCCGCATCGGCGGCGCGCGCGAGGTCACGCTCGACGCGCGCGTGATCGCCACGACCAACCGCGATCTCGACGAGACGGTCGCGCGCGGGCACTTTCGATCCGATCTGCTGTTTCGCCTGAAGGTGATTCACATCCCGCTGCCGCCGTTGCGCGAGCGCGCGAGCGACGTGCCGATCCTGGTGGCGCACTTCCTGTCGCTGTTCGCGGCGCGGCTCGGCAAGAAGGTGCGCGCGCTCTCGCCCGAGGTGATGGAGGCGTTCGTCAACTATCCGTGGCCGGGCAACATCCGCGAGCTCGAGAACGTGCTCGAGGGCGAGGTCAACCTGGTGGAGCCGGATCGCGAGCAGCTCGAGCAGATCCCCGAGTCGCTCAAGCCGCGGGCCGGAGCGGCGGCGGCGCGCGAGGCGTCGGCGGGCGAGGCGGTGATGCGCACGCTCGACGAAGCGGAGAAGGAGCTGCTCACGCGCGCGCTCACCATGCACGGCGGGTCGATCCCCGACGTGGCGCGCACGCTCGGCATTTCGCGCGGCACCGTCTACAACATGATGCGCCGCTTCGCGGTCGACGCCGGCGCATTTCGCGCCAAGCAGTAGCGAATTCAAAGTCGGCGCGGCCGGCGCTGGCGACTGTTGACCCGCTTCGCCGGCTAGCGCGGTAGTCGCCCGCGTCGATCACGACGCAGCTCCATGGCTTTTCGATCGGCACACAAGCTGCTCTCCGGCCGGTTACCGGACAGGAGGCAGTCGTGAAAAAGTTCCAGGCAGGGTTGGCGTTGGTGTTCGCGGGGGGGCTCGCCGCCTGTGTCTCGCCGGATGCGTCGGGCGGGTTCGAGTTCGAGGACGGCGTCGACGACACCGTCTCGGCCGACGAAGGCAAGGCCGACAGCTCGAGCTCGAGCACCTGCAAGGCGGTCACCGCGCCGGTGCGCGCGCTCGGCGGCACGATCATCACGCCGAACGGCCCGATGAACGGCTACGTCGTGATCCAGAACGACAAGATCGTGAGCGTGGTTCAGGCGCGCGCGCAGGTTCCGGCGGGCGCGACGATCGTCGACACCGGCGGCGTGATCTCGCCCGGCCTGATCGATCTGCACAACCACGTCGCCTACGACTTCCTGCCGCTGTGGAACTCGGGCAAGCGCTGGCAGAATCGCTACCAGTGGGCGCGCGCCGCCGCGTACCAGCCGGCGGTGAAGACGCCGTACAACGCGGTCAAGAACGCCAGCAACATGTGCGAGGCGGTGAAGTACGGCGAGTTCCGCGCGCTCGTCGGCGGCACCACCACCGTGCAGGGCTCGGCCGATCTCGCCTGCACGCGCGCCTGGGTGCGCAACGTCGAGTTCTCGAACTTCTGCCAGGACAAGGTGCGCACCGACGTGCTGGCGATCAGCTCCATCTCGCAGACCGACGCGGCCACGCTCAACGCGCAGTTCGCCAGCGGCGCGACCAAATCGTTCATCGTGCACCTGGCCGAGGGCATCGACGATTCGTCGCGCGCCGAGTTCGAGCAGCTGCGCGCGCTCGGCTTGCTCAAGCCGCAGGTCGTCGGCATCCACTCGACGGCGCTCACGCCGGCGCAGCTCGAGGAGATGGGGCAGATCGGCATGAAGATCGTCTGGTCGCCGCTCTCGAACCTGATCCTCTACGGCAAGACCACCGACATTCCGACGGCGCTCAAGGCCGGCATCAAAGTTTCGATCGGGCCCGATTGGTCGCCGTCGGGCAGCGCCAACCTGCTCGGCGAGCTCAAGGTCGCCGACCGCGTGAACAAGACGCTGTTCGGCGGCGTGATCACCGATCAGCAGCTGTGGCAGATGGCCACGGAGAATCCGGCGGCGGCGGCGGGGCTCGACGACAAGATCGGCAAGATCGCGCCGGGCTACTACGCCGACCTGCTGGTGGTGCGCGGCGACGTGGCGCATCCGTATCGCGCGATCATCAACGCGCAGCCGAGCGACGTGCTGCTCACCGCGATCTCGGGGCAGGCGCTCTTCGGGCAGACCAGCTTCCTCGACGCGATGGGGCAGGCGGGGCAGTACACGACGGTCGACGCGTGCGGCACGCCGCGCGGGCTGCGCGTGACGGCGGCGATCACGGGCGGGACGGAGCAGCTCGCCGACCTGACGGGCACGTTCGCCAAGGACGGCGTCACCAACGTCATTCCGCTGTTTCAGTGCGGCGCGGCGCCCGAGTGGGCGTTCGCCAACATCTCGCGCTAGCTACTTCGCTTCGCAGCCATCCATCGATTCGGGCGTATCGCTCTCCAGCGCGCAGCGCACCTCGGCGCGGCTGAGCTGGCTGCGGCATTTTGCCGCAAAGTCTTTTTCGATCGAGCCGCGCAGCGCGCGCTTCTCCTCGACCAGCGCCTCGGTCATGCGCTCGGTGAGCCCGCTGAAGCCGCGCTCGGCGTCGCGCGCCTCGACGTCGAGGAAATGATCCAGCAGCCGGCCGCACTCCGCCTCCGACGGGCCGCACGCCGACGCGCCGAGCGCCGCGCTCAGCACCAGCGCGCGCATCAACAGCGCGCGCATCATTGATGAGCGCGCGAGCCGGCTCATCGTCCCACCGACGGGCGCGCGGGCGGCGGGCCGACCTTCGCCGCTTTTTCTTCCGGCGTCGGATCGGCCTCGGTCGGCATCGCGCCCGCCGCCTCGGGCGGCATCGGCACGCCCGGCGCAGACTCGGGCGAGTCGGGATTCTCCGGCGCCAGCATCTGGTCGAACTGCTGATCGCTCATGCCGAACATCTTGTTGAACTCGGCGGTGTAGTCCTTCTCGAAGGTGTGGATAGCCGCCCAGCGCTGCTCCGGCGTCTCGCCTTGATCCACCTGCGCGCGGATCGTCGACTTGATGTCGGCGTCGGTCTTGTCGACCAGTCCGCCGAGCTTCGCGCGCTCGTCGTCGGAGAGCTTGCGGCCGAGCACGCGCTCGACCACGTGCGGCTGCGTGGTGCGCATCGCCACCAGCGAGAAGAAGGTCAGCTCGCGCACCTCGTCGACGGAGATGCCCTCTTTGTGCGCCTGCTGCTTGGCGGCCTCGAGGTTGAGCTCGACGAAGAGATCGCTGTCGGCCCGCAGCGCCTGCGCGCCCGGATGCGTCGCGCCCGAGGCCAGCGCCGATTTGTATGCGGCCACGCTCGGCGGCGGGCCGGCCGGCCGCGGCAGCGACGGGATGCCGGTGATGCGCGCGCGCGAGTCGGCGTCGCCGCGCGTCGCCAGCGCGATGGCTTTTTGAAAGCGCGGCGCGGTCACGCGGCGGAACTGCGGAAAGAACGCGCCGTGCGCGCGCGAACGCCACCAGAAGATCGCGAGCACGGCGGCGGCGAGGAAGAGGGCGACCAACCAGACGCGGGCGGGCGCGCGGCGAGCGGGCAAAGTGCGTTCAGCTTACCAGCAGGGACTGGCGATCGAAACCGACGAGGCTTTCGGCGACGCGGTGCCGCCCTGGCGCGTCGAGAAGTCGCGCATCCAGCAGTCGCTGTTGCAGTTGGTGAGGACGTTGTAGCTGCAGTTGTTCGGCTCGCCGCCGGCGCCGCGGCTGTTCATGCCGAACGTGTCGTTGTTCGAGTAGTTGGTCTGCCACGAGTGCGCGTACGAGTGGTAGTCGGACGCGTTCGACGTGCCGGCGAGGCGCAGGCCGTAGCTCCAGTTGGAGTTGCCGTAGTAGTAGCCCATCCACGCGTCGCTCGACGCGTAGTTCCAGCCGAGGTACGTGTCCTGCGCGTTCACCCACGAGTTGAAGTCCTGCCCGTTGCTGCAGTACTGGTTCGCGGTGAAGCCTTGATACGTGTTGTTGCTCGTCAGCGTCGGCCCGTTGTCGAGGCAGCCGTAGCGGTGGTACGCGAGGCCGAGGAAGAGATTTTTTCCCGCGTAGTCGACGTACGGCGAGTCCGCGCGCGCGACTGATGTCTGAAGGCTCACCCCGCCCATCCAGAACATCCCGCCCACGATCGCCGTCACGAGGAGCTTGCGCATTGACATGACTCCATGCGTTGTTTTCGTAAGCCCCCTTAAGCAGGCAACACGCCAGCTCATAAATGTTTGAAATCAAAGTGCAGCAATTGAATTTGGCAGCCGCCGATCCGTTCAAGTTTTGGACTTTGAACCCAATTTTTGAACGACGGCGGCGCGGGCGGTTCGTGCTAGAAACGCGGGAGATGGCCGAGCGCCCCACCGAGATCGAGCACTCGTTCGTCGTCGAGGGCGAGTGCCACGGTTGGCGGCTCGATCGTTTCCTGGTGAAAAAGATCCCGCGCCTGTCGCGCACCCGCGTGCAGCGCGTGATCCGCGGCGAGTGCTGGATCGACGGCCGCCCCGCCAAGCCGAGCCAGGTGGTCGCGCCCGGCCAGGTGGTGACGTTCCGCCGCCCCGCGCCGATCGAGCCGGACGCGCCGCGCGAGCTGCCGGTGCTGCTCGCCGACGACGCGTTCTACGTGCTCGACAAACCCGCGGGCATCGCCATGCACCCGACGGCGAAGTTCCATTTCTCGACGGTGACGTCGGTGCTGCGCGAGCGCTTTCCCGGCGAGCCGCTGCAGATCACGCACCGCCTCGATCTCGAGACCTCGGGCGCGCTCCTGATCGCGCGCACGCGCGACGCGGCGGTGGCGCTCAAGCGCGCGTTCGCGCGCCGCAAGGTGCGCAAGCGCTACCTCGCGATCGTGCGCGGCGAGCTCGACGGCGAAGGCGTGATCGATCGGCCGCTCGGCCTCGACGTCGGCGGGCTGACGCGCGTGAAGATGGCGGTGCGCGCCGAGGACGACGGCGGGCTGCCGGCGCGCACGCGCTGGCGCGCGCTGGAGAAATTTCCCGGCCACACGCTGGTCGAGTGCGCGCCCGAGACCGGGCGGCAGCACCAGATCCGCGCGCACCTCGACGCGATCGGCTTTCCCATCGCCGGCGACAAGCTGTATCCCGACGCGCGCATCTTCGTCGACTACCAGGATCGCGGCTGGGACGCGGTGGCCGAGCGGCTGCCGCTCCGGCGCCACGCGCTGCACGCCGCCGGGCTGGAATTTCCCCATCCGTCGACGGGCGAGCCGGTCGCGGCGTCGAGCCCGCTGCCCGCCGACCTGCGCGCCTTCCTCGACCGCCTGCCGACTCGCTGACGAACGTCAGCGAAACTCACTGACAACCGTCAGCGAAAGTCTCAGTTCACGATCGGCTGCTCGTCCATGCGCGCCTGCGGCGTCGACGGCGCCAGCACCAGCGACGCCGGCAACGCCTTGAGCAGCCGCACGAGCGGCTCCGGAATCGGCAGCGCCGCCTCGCTCTCCTGCGCCCTGCTCTCGAACCCGAGCAACTGCAACAGCTGCCCGAGCACCGACGGCTGCTGCGGCTCGAGCGTCACCTCCACCGGCTCCTTCTCGTCGAGCCCGGCGCGGTGCTCGGCTTCGGCGATGGCGTCGCCGAGGCTGCCGAACTCGTCGACCAGCCCGCGCGCCTGCGCCGCGCGCCCCGACCACACGTGCCCGCGCGCGATCGCGTCCACCTGCTCGACGGTGAGCCCGCGCCCGCGCGCCACCTGCGCCACGAACCGCCCGTAGAAGTAGCGCATCTTGTCCAGCATCAGCGCGCGCTCCTCGTCGGTGTACGGCCGCCACATCGACTCGATCGACGCGTGCGCGCCGCGCTCGTAGCGCTCCACGCTCACGCCCAGCTTGCCGGCCAGCCCGGTGACGTCGAACTTGCCGGTGAAGATGCCGATCGACCCGGTGACCGTCGACGGCGCGGCGAAGATGCGATCGCACGGCGCGGCGATGAAGTAGCCGCCCGACGCCGCCACGTCGCCGAGCGAGCACACCACCGGCTTGACCGCGCGCGTGCGCTCGAGCTCGCGCGCGATCAGATCCGACGCCAGCGCCGAGCCGCCCGGGCTGTCGACGCGCAGCACGATGGCGCGCACGCGCGGATCTTCGCGCATCCGCGCGATCGCCGGGATCAGCGTCTGCAAGCCCACCAGCTTGATGTCGACGAACGGGATGGTCGCCGACTTGCCGTCGATGATGTCGCCCTCGACGACGAGCACGCCGATCTGCGGCTTCTGCCACGTGCGCCCGCGCTCCGGCGCCGTCGGCAGATCGCGCAGCGCCAGCGGCCGCCCGAGCCGTTCGGCGATCGCGCCCTCGACCTCGTCGCCCGCCTTCAGCTCGTCGACCAGCCCGGCGCGCTGCGCCTCGTCGCCGGTGTACGGGCCGCGATCGATCCACTCGCGCACGCGCGCCTCGGTCACGTGCCGCGACGCCGCGATGCCGCTCACCAGGTTGCGGTACGTGTCGTCGACCAGCGCCTCGCGCTGCTGGCGCGCCGGCTCCGTCGAGGATTTGCGCGTGTACGCCTCGGGCGCGCTCTTGTACTCGGCGATCTTGACGAAGTCGGCCTGCACGCCGATGAGGTCGGCGGTGCCCTTGAAGAACAGCACGCTCGAGCCGAGCCCGACGAGTCGCACGCCGCCCGCCGGATCTTGATAGATGCGCTCGGCGGCCGACGCGACGTAGTAGCCGCGCGTGGTCGACTCGGCTTGATAGACGAACACGTGCTTCTTGGCGCGCCGCAATCGCAAGAGCGCCGAGCGCAATTCTTCGGCGGTCGCCCAGCCGCCGTCGAGATCGCCGAGCACGATCACCACGCCGGCGGTCTGCGAGTCGCGCTCGAGGCGGCGCATGCGCACCAGCAGCTCGAGCAGCTTGCGCCCGGCTGTGCCCGGCCCGAGCTCGATCTTCGCCAGGTGCACCGGCCCGTCCCACACCGCCGCGTAGCGCTCGCCCGACACGCGCGCAGCGACGGTGAAGCCGTGCCCGCGCGTCACGCCCTCGTCGGTGCCGAACAGCCCGTACACGCCCGCGCCGATGCGCTCGAGGTTGACCTCGAGGCCGATCGCCACGCGGATGTCGTTCTCGGCGATGCCGTCGAGATCGACGTCGCGCTTCCACTCGAGATCGCACTTGAGCAGCATCCCGCGGTGCGGCGCCACCCAGAGACGAAAGTGCGGATCGACGTCCGCGCGCCGCTCGCCGACGCGCACGCCGCCGGCGATCTCCAGCACGTCGCGCCCGAACGGCCGCCACGCCAGCTCCGGCTCGTACACGCGCTGCAGCGGAATCCCGTTCACCGACGGGCCGGGCACGTCGCGCACCACCAGCGCGAGCGCCACCTGCGAGCCGAGCCGCAGCGACATCGCCAGGTCGAGCGTGTCGAGCCCCGCCGCTACCGGCGCCTTCGCGCTCCACAGGTGCGCGTAGCTGAGCCCGAGCGACAGCGACGGCAACAGCCGCCACGCGAACGACAGGCTGAGCTTGGCCTCGTCGCCGAACGGAAACGAGATCGGCGGCCGGATGCTCTGCACGCCCGCGCCTACCATTAATGAGTGCAGGTACGGCAGCGGCGTGGCGGCGAAGAACCCGTCGCCGCGCCCGCCGACGAGCTGGTTGGGATCCAGCTCCGAGTGCAGGTACACCGCCGACCACGAGCGCAGGAAGCCGAGCCCCGCCGGGTTCTTCTCGATCGACGACGCGTCGCCGTCGCCCGCGACGCCGACGGTGGGATTGTAGACGCCCGACGTCGGCGGCTCGCCCGCGGGGATTGGCTGCGCGCGGGCGTGGGCGGAGGCGACGAGGGCGGCGAGGACGAGAGCGCGGCGCATGGTCGGCGATTATAGACACGTTCGCGTTCGTGTAGAGTCGTGGTCATGGATGGGGCGAACGTCGAGCTACTGCGTCAGCACCCGCTCTTGCGCCTGCTGACGGCCGATCAGATCAAGCGGTTCGCGCTGGCGGGCGAGCTGGAGCTGTTCAAGCCGGGCGAGGACATCGTCGTCGAGGGGACGCTCGGCGATTCGTTCTACTTGATCCTCTCGGGCACCGCGTCGGTGCAGGCGCCGGGCAACTCGGGCGGCAGCCCGCTGGCGACGCTCAAGCCGGGCGAGTTCTTCGGCGAGATGTCGCTGATCGAGCCGGCGACCCGTTCGGCGACCGTGCGCGCGAGCGAGCTGTGCGAGGTGTTTCGCGTGCCGCACTTCTCGCTCGCCAATCTGCTGCAGGACGATCCGATCGCGCTCAACCTGGTGCTGGTCACCATCGTGCGCGTGCTGTCGCACCGCCTGCGCCGCACCAACGAGTTGGTCGGCTCCGTCGAGAAATTGTCGGAGTGGCTGGCCGGCTCGCTGGTGTGAAGAGCAGAAAACGCCAAGACGCAAAGGCGCCAGTTTATATATTTAAAAATATTTAAATATATAAATTTCCGATTGGCGACTTGGCGTCTTGGCGTTTCAAATCAGGGTCGCGGGATCGAGCACCGTGGCGGCGCGCGGCAGGCGGTCGAACGAAAAATCGGCGATGAGGTCGCGGGCGCCGAGCGTGGCGTCGGGGCGGCAGAGGTTGAGCGTGGAGGCGAGCAGCGCGATCACCTGCTCGGGCGAGCGGCCTCGATCGCGCAGCGCGCGCACCGAGACGGCGCCGTGGCGCTTCGAGAGGCGCGCGCCGTCGGGGCCGAGCACCAGCGGCACGTGCGCGAAGCGCGGCGCCTCGAGCCCGAGCGCGCGGTAGAGCAGGAGCTGCCGCGCCGTCGAGCCGAGCAGATCGTCGCCGCGCACCACGTCGCTCATCCGCATCGCCGCGTCGTCCACCACCACCGCGAGCTGGTACGCCGCCACGCCGTCCGCGCGCCGCAGGACGAAATCGCCGACGCTCTCCGCCGGCCGATCGCGCCGCGGCCCGTGCACGCCGTCGCGCCATTCGATCACCTCGTCGTCGACGCGCAGCCGCACCGACGGCGCGCGCTGCTGCGAGCGCGCGGCGATGTCGTCGGGCGCGAGCGCGCGGCAGGTGCCGGGATAGCGCGGCCCGTCGTCGGCGGGGCCGTGCGGCGCGGCCACCACGCTCGCGCGCGCGAGATCGGCGCGCGAGCAGAAGCACGGAAACGCGCGCCCCTCGGCGAGCAGCCGCTCGACCGCCGCGTCGAAGCGCGCCGCCCGCTCCGACTGGCGATACGGGCCGAACGCGCCGCCTTGGTCCGGCCCCTCGTCCCAGTCGAGCCCCACCCACCGTAAATCGTCGAGGATCGCCGATTCAGCGCCTTTTACCACGCGCGGCCGATCGAGGTCCTCCACGCGCACCACGAACGCGCCGCCCGCCGCGCGCGCCGCCAGCCAGGCGACGAGCGCCGTGCGCGCGCCGCCGAGGTGCAGCTCGCCTGTCGGCGACGGCGCGAACCGCCCGCGCGCCACGCCGCTCAGAGCTTGATCGCGCGCGCGACCAGGTGATAGCGCAGCTCGCGCGGCGCGCCTCGCACCACCACCGGCACCACCAGCTCGAAGAGCTGCCGATCGTACGCCGCCGCCGCCGGGCCCATCTGCGGCAGCTGGAACGGCACCAGCCGCGCGCTCAGGGTCGCGCCCGGCTCGACGGCGCCCAGCCCGGCGTCGGGCTGAAGCGGCTGCTGCGAGCGATCCGGCATCAGCATCGAGATCGCGCTCCAGTTGATCTCGATGTTGCCGTCGGTCTTGTTGGTGACCTTGAGCATCACCGCCTGGAACGACGTCGGATCGATCAGCAGCTCGCTCTTGATGTCGGCGTCCTCGATGACGTCGTGCTGTCCCGGCTTCTGCACGTTGCGCGCGCCGGGATCGGTGAGATCGAAGCTGTACGTGTACGTGGCCGGAGCGCAGCCGGTGAGCAGGATCGCGAGGGCGAGCGTTCGCATGGCGCGCATCATAGCGCGGCCGGTGCGCCGGCGACCAGCGCTTCCAGCCGCGCGAGCGCGGTCTCGAGCGTGGCCATCGGCGGCCCGAACGAGAAGCGCACGTACTCGCGGAACCGCGACGCGCGCGCTCCATGCCCTCGCGAGCGGCGCTTGCCCGGGTTCACGTCGAAGAACTCGCCCGGCACCGTGATCACCTTGCGCTCGAGCGCCGCGCGAAAGAAGCCCATGCCGTCGGAGAGCGGCGCCGGCAGCGCGGCCACGTTTCCCCAGGCGTAGAACGTCCCGTCGGGCACGCGGTCGAAGCGCACGCCCAGCTTCTCCAGCGCCGGCACCAGCCGATCGCGCTTGGCGCGGAACGCGGTCTGGATGGCGCGCGTCTCGGCGATCACGTGCGCCTCGGAGAGCAGCGGAATGGCGGCGCGCTGCAGCGGGCGCGAGCCGCCGCCGTCGAGGAACGAGCCCGCCGACGCCAGCGTGTCGGCCACCTGGCGCGGCCCGATCGCCCAGGTGACGCGCCAGCCGGGATATCGCCAATTCTTGGTGAAACCGTCAAAGAGCACAATCGGGTCTTTGTCGACATTTTCCACGTAACGCGCGGCGCTCTCGACGGGGAGCATATTGGGACGCGCCCGATAAACGTAATGCGAATAAAACTCGTCGAATAACAGCGTGCAATCGAGATCGCGCGCGGCGGCGACCCAGCGCTCGAGCTCCTCGCCGCCCACCAGCTTGCCGGTCGGGTTGCACGGGTTCGACATCAGGATCGCCGACAGGCCGCGGCCGAGGATCTCGCGGCGCAGATCGTCGGCGGTGAAGGCGTAGCCGCGCTCGCCGTCGAGGAGAATCGGGATGGCGGTGAACGCCTTGAAGATGTCGAGCAGCTCCTCGTAGGCGGTGTAGTCGGGGAGGAAGTGGCCGAGGTTGATCGGGCCGAGGCTGGCCGCCGCGCGGGTGAGCGCGGCGCGCCCGCCGCCCGAGACGCAGACGTTCTCGGCCGAATATTGCGACTTCAAACCACGCCGATATAACGCGTTATATAAATCGGCGATGGCGGCGCGCAGCTCCATCAGGCCGGCGATCGGCGCGTACTCCTGATCGTCGACGGCGCAGGCCACCTCGCGCACGCGCGCCGGCGCGCCGGGCAGATCGCCGGTCTCGGGCTGGCCCTGGCCGAGGTTGCACCAGTCGGGATCGCCGGCGTGAAAGCCGCGCTTGACCGCCTCGCTGGTGACGTAGATGACGCCGGTGCGCGGCACCGGGCGAAAGCCGGCGATCGATTCTTCGGGCGGCGCGGAGCTCATGCGCGCGAAACTATCACTTCAGGAACCAGGCGAGCGCGCGATCGAACAGCGCGCGCATGCCGTCGGGCGAGCGCTCGCCGTTCTTGCAGAACAGGTGGCCGACGCCGTCGAGGCGCTCGGCGGTGACCTGCTTGCCGCGCGCGGCCAGCTCGGCGCGCAGCACGTCGAAGCTCACCACCGGCACCGACGTGTCCTCGGTGCCGTGGGCGATGAAGATGCGCGCGTCGGTGTGCAAAAGCCCGTCGAGCACCGACGAGGCGAAGAAGCTCGACCAGCGGCGGTACGGGTGGCCGCGCCAGAACCTGGTGGTGCTCTCCGGATCCTGCTGCACGTCGGCGAACGCCAGCCAGACCTCGATGGCGCGCGCGCCGGCGAGGGTGACGAAGTCGAAGAGCTGCGACGGGCCGCCGCCGGCGAACGACGCCACGTGGGTGATCGCCGGGTTCTCGGCGGCGACGCGCGCGGCGACGATGCCGCCCTCGGAGTGGCCGACGACCAGCAGGCGGCGCGCGTCGATCTGCGGCAATTTGCCGGCGGCGCGCACCGCCGCGCCCACCGCCTCCGCCCAGCGGGGCAGCGTGTGCTCGCGCAGGAACTCCTCGGAGCAGCCCTCGGCGGTGCCGCTCGCGCGCGACTCGTCGAGGAACTCGACGCCGGGCTTCTCCACCACCATCACGCGCGCGCGGCCGTGCGCCGCTTGCAAGAGCAGCGTCTGCATGCGGCCCTCGATCGCGCCGGCGTTCATGCGGAACTGCGAGTCGCAGCCCGAGCCCTGCACGAACACCGCGAGCGGCAGCGGCCCGGCGGCGTCGCGCGGCGGCGTGGCGACGTAATAGGTGATGGTGCGGCCCAGCTTGTCGACGGTGGTGAAGCGGCTGAACAGCATGCCGCGCAAGACCGGATCCGCCTCGGTGCGCGCGCGCGCGTGCGACGGAGCGAGCGCGATCGCGAGAGCCGCGACGCAGGCGAGACGCAGGCGCATGAACCAATCAGCGTATCAGACGTTGAAGCGGAAGTGGGCGGTGTCGCCGTCGCGCATGACGTAATCCTTGCCTTCGATGTTGAGCTTGGCGGCGGCGCGGCACGCGGCCTCGGAGCCGTACTTGACCAGATCCTCCCACCAGATGATCTCGGCCTTGATGAAGCCCTTCTCGAAGTCGGTGTGGATCACGCCCGCGGCCTGCGGCGCCTTGGTGCCCTTCTTGATCGTCCAGGCGCGCACCTCGGTCTCGCCGGCGGTGAAGTAGGTGATGAGCCCGAGCAGGTCGTAGCCGGTGCGCACCACTTTATTGAGGCCGGGCTCGTCGAGGCCGAGCGAGGCGAGGAACTCCGGCTGCTCGCTCTTGTCGAGCGTCGAGATCTCCGCCTCGGCGGCGGCGCTGATCACCACCACCGGCGCGCCCTCGCGCTCGGCCACCTTGCGCAGCGCGGCCACGTAGGGATCGCCGGCCGCGTTCGCCAGCTGCTTCTCGGCGACGTTTGCCACGTAAAAAACCTTCTTGCTAGTGAGCAAATGCAGGTCGGCCATGAGCGCGCGATCCTCGTCGCTGAGCGCCATCGCGCGCACCGGCTGGCCGTCATTTAAACTTTTAATCAAACGCGCGCATAACTCGTAAACCAATTTCTCGGTCTTGGCGTCGGGGCCCTTCATCGCCTTCTGCGCGCGCTGCATGCGCTTCTCGATCGACTCGAGATCTTTCAGGCCCAGCTCGGTGTCGATGGTCGCCACGTCGCCCGCCGGATCGATCCGCCCCTCGACGTGCACCACGTTCGAGTCCTCGAAGCAGCGCACCACGTGCGCGATGGCGTCGACCTCGCGGATGTTGGCGAGGAACTGGTTGCCGAGGCCCTCGCCCTTCGAGGCGCCGCGCACCAGGCCGGCGATGTCGACGAACTGCAGCGTCGTCGGCACGACCTTCTTCGGCTTGATCACGCGCGCCAATTCGTCGACGCGGTGATCGGCGACGGAGACCACGCCGATGTTCGGCTCGATGGTGCAGAACGGATAGTTGGCGGCCTCGGCCTGCTGCGTGGCCGAGAGCGCGTTGAAGAGCGTCGACTTGCCGACGTTGGGCAATCCGACGATGCCGCATGCGAAACCCATGCGGCGCTCGTTACCACAGAAATTGACCGTTGTCGCTGCGTCGTTTACCGTCTCGACCATGCGATCTCGGTGGGGGAGCCATGCCCTGATTTGCCTGCTGGTGCTCGGGTTCGCGGGCTGCGCGCACAAGAAGCCGCCGCCTCCGCCGCCGCCCAAGCCGAAGCCGGTGCCGAAGGGCGACCTGTTGCGCTTCAAATACAAAGAGGGCGAGGCGCCCAAGGCCAACGTCAAGCTCATCGTCGAACAGGAGCAGGCGGGTAAGCCGGGCGCGAAGGGCGGCGGGGTGAAGGTGGCGTTCACCGTGATGTTCTCCGAGGAGGAGCACGTGGACGTGGTGTCGCCCGACGGCACGGCGCAGATCTCGGCGCGGCTGGTCGACGCCGACGGCACCGCGGGCACCGGCGCGAAGAAGGACATGGTCGACGACTTCGCGCTGGCGCTCGACGAGCTGAAGATCCAGTTCAAGCGGTCGCCGCGCGGCGAGGTGAGCGCGCTGATCTTCAGCGGGCTGCGCAAGCCGCTCGAGGAGGCGACCGCGCGCGCCATCTTCAACGCCATCTACGCCGCCGGGCGCGGGCCGGTGTTCCCCGACGATCCGATCGACGTCGGCGGCACGTGGAAGGGCTCGACGCCGCTGCCGCCGTCGAGCGGGCTCGCCGGCGACGTGGCGTTCGAGTACACGTACAAGGGCAAGGACGGCACGGTCGCGACCATCACGTGCGAGGGCACGCTCGACGGCAAGGGCACGCAGGGCGCGGTGCAGCTCCACCTCGCGGGCAAGAGCTCGAACGAGCTGAAGCTGGATCTCGACGCGGGGAAATTGCTGTCGAACACGTTCGACGGCTCGACGCAGACCGAGACCGGCGCGACCGGGCAGCCGCTGCAGCCGGCGGTCAAGCAGCACCTGCACGTCGAGTGGAGCGCGCCGCCGATCGCGGCCGCGGCGTCGGCCACGCCCGAGCCGCAGGCCCAGCCGCAGCCGTCGGGCAAGGACGCCGACGAGGCGCCGACGCCCGCGCCCGCGCCCGCCGCCAAGCCGGCGGCCAAGCCTACCAAGAAGTAAGCTTCCGACGGAGGAGTCATGAGCAGCGCATCCAATCGTCCGCCGCGCGACATCGACGCGCATCGCTTCTTCACCGAGTGGCTGCCGCGCGAGTTCGCCAGCGAGTTCGGGCCGGGCAAGCGCGCCGCCATCGACATCACCGTCGCGGTCGATCTCGAAGGCGAGGGCGGCGGCCGCTGGATCCTCGACGTGAAGGGCGGCGCGCTCTCGGTGCGCGCGCACGGCTCGCCGGGGCCGGAGCCGATCGCCACCATGCGGCAGACGGTGGCCGACTGGCGCGCGCTCGCGGTCGGCGAGGAGGGGCCGGTCGATCTCGCGCCGCCGCAGGCGTCGCCGCTCGACGTGCTGTTCGTCGACGCGGCGTCGCGCCAGGTGATGTCGGCGGTCAAGGGGACCATCCGCTTCGAGGTGACCGGCTACAACGGGCGCACGTGGTGGATGCTGGTGAAGTTCGGCGCTCAGCCGGAGGCGGCGCAGCCCGACGCCACCATCGCCGTCGACGCCGAGACCTACTCGAAGATGCTGCAGCGCAAGATGGCGCCGCCCGAGGCGTACTTCTCGGGGAAGATCGTGCTGCGCGGCGACACGTCGCTGGCGATGCAGCTCGGCATGGCCATGCTGCCGCGTTTTACCGGGCAGTAAAACGGTGTTTTACCGATCGGTAAAACAGCCCGCGTAACGCCGGCGCAGGCGCGTGCGTATAATCCCCCAACGATGAAGCTCACCCGTCGAGAGCTGCTCAAGGCCACCGCGGCGTCGGGGGTGGCGCTCGCCGGCGGCGCGATCGCCGTCGGCTGCGGCAACGACGTCTCGCCCGCGCCGCTCGCCCCGCCGACGCGCGTCGACAACAGCGGCAAGCTGATCATCTCGGTCGCGATGTACCCCGACATTCAGAAAGTCGGCGGCGCGCTGACGGTGCCGCTCTTGCCGCCGCTCATGCCGGTGGCCGGCTTCGCGGTGGACAAATTGCCGCAGCAGATCCTGATCGTGCACCGGCCGAAGGACATGGGGCCCGAGTACGTCGCCACCACGTCGATCTGCCCGCACCAGGCGTGCCCGCTCGGCTACAACCAGCACGACGATCTGATCGAGTGTCCGTGCCACGCGTCGCGCTTTCGCTCGGTGCCCGATCCCAACGTGGCGGCGAGCTGCAGCGGGCAGGTGGTGCACCTGCCGGCGAAGGCGAACCTGCAGGTGTGGCAGGTCGACTTCGATCTGGTGCAGCTGAGCGTAAACCTGTCGTCGACGGGCGGGTGCAACGTGCTGCCGCCGATCGTCGGCGGAATGGTGACGGTGCCGGTGGCGAGCTTTCCGGCGCTCGGCAACATCGGCGGGTTCATCGTCGGCACGCCGATGGGGTTCAACGGGCCGATCATCCTGATCCGCACCGACGCGACCACCGTGATCTCGCTCGACGCCACGTGCACGCACATGGACTGCCCGGTGGCGTTCTCGCAGGGGAACAACGAGCTGGAGTGCCCGTGTCACGGCTCGACGTACGACTTGAACGGCAAGGTGACGATGGGGCCGGCGCGGATCGCGCTCACGAAGTACGTCACCACGTTCGACGGCGCGACCGCGGTGGTGACGATCCCGCCTCCGTAGCTAGCCGAGCGTGACGACGGTGACGCCGTCGCCGCCCTCGTCGGGCGAGCCGGGGCGGACGGCGGCGACGCCGGGGAACGCGCGCAGGTGATCGCGCAGGGAGTCGCGCAGCGCGCCGGTGCCGTGGCCGTGGATGACCAGCACGCCCTCCTGGCTGGCGCGTAGGGCGTCGTCGAGAAATTTTTCGGCGAGGCCGATGGCGGCGTCGACGCGCTCGCCGCGCACGTCGAGCGTCGGGTAGCGGCCGCGCGCCGAGCCGCCGCGCGAGGAGCCGTCGTCCGCGTCGCTTGCGCTGCCCGAGGCGCTCATGCTCGCGGCGTCGTCGAAGGCGTTGTGGCCGCGCGCCGCGCGCTTGGATTTTTGCGGCGCCTGCGGGCGCGCGCCGGTGACGCGCACCTCGTCGACGGAGACGGTGAGCTTGAGCGGGCCGGCCTGCACCGGCAATTTGCCGTTCTTCGGCGCCGCGAGCACCTGCGCTTTTCCGCCGAGCCGCGAGACCCAGATCTCGACGCCGGGCGTGAGCTCGTCGAGGCGCGCCGCTCGGCCGGGCGGCTCGGGCGGCGCCGGCGCGGACTCGCGCACCTCGCGCGCGGCGGCGTCGATCTCGCGGCGCGCCTCGGTGACCTCGGCGGGCGTGAGCTTGCCGCCCGAGCGGCGCAGCACCGAGCGCGTGCGATCCAATTCGGCGCGCGCCTTCTGCAGCGTCTCGACTGCCTGGTCGTGCGCGCCGCGGCGCGCCTGCTCCAACTTTTCTTTCGCCTCCACCGCGCGGCGCTCGGCCTCGGCGTGCGCCCGCTCGGCCCGGCCGCGCTCCTCGGCGATCGCCGCGCGTTCGTCGGCCAGCCGGCGCCGCTCTCGCTCCATCTCCAGCAGCAGCTGCTCGAGCCCGCCCTTCACCTCGCCGGCCAGCGACGACGCGCGCGCGCACGTCGCCTCGTCGAGCCCGAGCCGCCGCGCCACCACGATCGCGCCCGACGCGCCCGGCACGCCGAGGTGCAGCTCGTACGTCGGCTGCAGCGTCTCGACGTCGAAGCCGACCGACGCGTTCGAGAAGCGCGGGTCGCGCGCCGCCAGCGCCTTCAAGCGATCGTAGTGCGTGGTCACCACCACCGTCGCGCCGCGCTCGGCCAGCGTCTCCATCACCGCCTGCGCCAGCGCCGCGCCCTGATCGGGATCGGTGCCGACCGCGACCTCGTCGAGCAGCACCAGCGCGCCCGGCGCGGCGGCGGCGATGAACTCGCGCAGGTGCAGCACGTGCGCGGAGAACGTCGACAGGTTGCGCTCGAGGCTCTGATCGTCGCCGACGTCGGAGACCACCGCGTCGAAGAGCGGCACGCGCGAGCCCTCCTGCGCGGCGACGTGCAGGCCGGCGCGCGCCATCAGCGCCGCCAGCCCGGCGGTCTTGAGCGCCACTGTCTTGCCGCCCGCGTTCGGCCCCGAGATCACCAGCGTCTGCCCGACGGCGACCACCACGTCGCTCGGCACGCACGCGCGGCCCGACAGCACCATCAGCGGATGGCGCGCGCGGCGCAAGTCCAGCTTGGCGCCGATTTTACCGTCGGTGAGCTCGGGCGCGGTGGCGCGCAGATCGATCGACAGGCGCGCGCACGCGTCGAGCAGATCGAGCGTCGAGAGGATCTCCAGGTTGACCACGATGCGCGGCAGCGCGTCGGCGACCAGGCGCGACAGCTCGGCCAGGATGCGCCGCTCCTCCTCGTGCACCTCGAGCTCGGCCAGCTTCAGGCGGTTGTTGAGCTCGACGATCTCCTCCGGCTCGACGAACACCGTCTGCCCCGACTGCGACGTGCCGTGCACGATGCCGCGCACGCGCGAGCGCGCGTCGACGCGGATCGGGATCACGAACCGCTCGTCGCGCTGGGTGGCGAAGCGATCCTGCAGGTGCGGCGCGACGTGGCTGGCGTCGAGCAGCGATCCGACGCGCGCCTCCAGCTCCTCGCGGACTTTCTGCGCGCGGCGGCGCAGGCCGCCCAGCGACGGCGACGCGCGATCGGAGAGGCGCGTCGAGCCCTCGGCCGGCTCGAAGGCGTCGTCGATCGGGCCGGAGACGTCGTCGAGATCGGCGATCAGCGCGGCGCGCCCTTGCAGGCGCGGCGAGGAGCGGTGCGCCAGGTGGCGGCGCACGCGCGCGCCGGCGGTGAGCGTGGAGGCGACGTCGCGCAGCGCCTGCGGATCGAGCGCGCCGCCCTTGCCCGCGCGCTCCAGCGCTTCGTCGAGCTGGCGCACGCCGTCGAGCGGGAGCTGCGCGCCGGCGTCGAGCAGCGCGCGCGCCTCGCTCACCTCTTCGTGGCGCGCGCGCGCGGCGTCGAGATCGGCGAGCGGCTCGACGCTGCGGCAAAGTGCCGCACCTCGCGCGGTGTGCGCGCGCCGCGCCAGCTCGGCGGTGAGCGCGTCCCAGCCGAGGTCGGCGCGGGTCTTGGCGCTGAGCAGCATGGCCGCGCAGTCTACTCGATTCGCTGCTATGTTGCCGCGCATGGCCGAGCTGACCGCCGCCACGTTCCGCCCGCACGTCGACAGCCGCTTCCGCGTCCGCCTCGCGCCCGACCGCGCCGTCGAGCTGACGCTGTACCAGGTCGAGGAGCGCCCGCCGCATCCGCGCCTGCCGCGCGCGCCGTTCTCGCTCCTGTTCCGCGGCGACCGCGCGCAGCCGCTCGCGCAGCAGCGGTACCCATTCGAGCACGACGCGCTCGGCGCGCTCGAGATCTTCATCGTGCCCATCGGCCCCGACGAGCACGGGCTGCGCTACCAGGCGGTCTTCAACTAGCGCGTAGCTTCGGGGCGCCACTCCATGAGCGCGTAGACGCCGTCGCCGGCGCCCTCCACCTCGACGAAGCCGAGCCGCTGGTAGAGGCGGCGTGCGGCATTTTGCCGCTCGACGTGGATGCTCACCGTCTTGCGCCCGCGCGCGGCCTCGTCGAAGAGCTGGCGCAAGAGCGCGCCGCCGATGCCCGCGGCGCGGTGCTCGGGCAAGAGCGCGATGTCGACCACGCGGATCTCGCGCTCGCGCCGATCGACGTAGAGCCGCCCGGCCGGCCGGCCGTCGCGCAGGATGATCGAGAACGCCGCGCCGTCGTACGCCGCCGCGTAGTGGCGCCTCTGCGCGTCGAACTGCATGCGCAGAAACGCGTCCTGCTGCGCCGGCGGCCAGCCGAGCGGCGCAAGCTCCGCCTCGCGCGTCGACGCGTACACGCGGCGCAGAAACGGCTCGTCCTCGTCGGTGATCGGGCGGAGCGTGACGTTCAAGACGGCCGCGACGGAAAGATCCCCTGCAGCGCGATGATGTAGCTCATCGCCAGGTACGGCTGCATGTTGTTGTGCGGCGCGCCGCTGCCCGCCGGCGCGATCGACTGCGGCATGAGCGCCACCAGGCTGGTGTCGGCCGGCGACACGAACGACAGCAGCGCGGTCGACGTCGACGCCAACAGGTTGCCGGTCGGCGCGTTGGCGGTCGCGGTCGCCTCGGAGCACTGCATGTTGTGCGGGTGGTCGGCGCCCTGCGACGTGGCCAGCGACACCGTCGAGGTGCCGCCGGTCTCGCCGATGTAGTACGACGAGAGCCCGGCGCCCGAGCCCCAGCACATCGGCGCGGTGCCCTGCAGGTTGGGCAGCGCGAAGTTGGTGGTCCCGTTGCCGCCGTAGTAGGTGCCGAGCAGCGAGAACAGCGCCGAGTACTGCGCGATCGGGAGGATCTGCCCGTTGCAGTACGCCCAATCCTTGGGCGCGAAGCTTCCGGCGAAGATGCGAATCTCTCCAAGAAATGGATCCATGCGTCCCCCTCCTCTCTACTGCGTCGGGTAGATGCCGTCGGTGGCGATGATGAAGCTGATACAGAGGAACGGCTGGCGGTTCTCGTGCGGCTGTCCGCCGCCGGTCGACGAGCCGATCACCTTCGGGTCCATCGGCGTCGGTCCGGCGCCCGCGGGCGGGATGTAGAGCACCGAGGCCGCGTTCGGCGTCGCCGCCAGCAGCGTGTTCGAGCCCGGCTGCGTCACGTTGCCGACCGCGGTCGTGGCGTTGACCTGGTGGCTGTGCGACGCGACCTGCTGCGAGGTGAGCGTGATGCTCTCGCTGCCGGCCTTCTGGCCGAGCGCGTAGGTGCCGCCGCCGGTGAGCGTGCCCTGGTGATTCGCCACGCGCCCCTGCAGATCGGGGATGCCGAACGTGGTGCTGCCGTCGCCGCCGTAGGTGGTGCCGATCAAGTTGAACAGCGCCTGGTACTGCGAGATGGCGGCGAGCTGGCCCTGGCACATCAGCCAGCCGACGGGCGCGAAGTTTCCGCCGAACATCCGAATCTCTCCGATGTAGGGATCAGCCATGGCGTCTCCTTAGCTGCGGGATGGATAGATGCCCTGCAGCGCGATGCAGAAGTTGACCGTCAGGTAGGGCTGCAGGTTCGGGTGCGGTTGGCCGCCGCCGCCGCTCTGGATCGCGTTGTTGGCGAGCTGCGTGTTGATCGCCCCCTGGTTGTTGTAGATGGTGGTGCCGTTGGCGCAGATGGCGAGCGCCGGATCGTTGATGTTGCCGGCCGTCATGTCGCCGAAGAGCGCGTGCGAGTGCGGCGCCGATTCGTTGAGGCTGAGCGTGTGGTTCTCCTCGCCGCCCACCTGGCCGAGCACATAGCTGCCGTTGGTGGCGATGCTGATCGGCACGCGGCCGCGCAGGTCGGGCAGCCCGAAGTTCTGGACTCCGTTTCCGCCGTACGTGGTGCCGAGGATCGAGAACAGCGCCTGGTTCTGTTGGATCGACAGGAGCTGCCCGTTGCACTGCGCCCATCCCTGCGGCGGGAAGCCGAAAGACATCATTCTCACTTCGCCGATGAACGGCTCGGACATGTGCTGCCCCCTTTCTGTGAGCGATCAATCCGCCTGGTAGACGATTCGTTCGAACGTGTTGAGGTTGTTGAGCGCGCGGTTCGAGCCGCAGCGATAGCCGCCGCCGACGCCGGAGGTCTCCCAGCACAGCCGCAGCGTCGGGTCGGTGCCGACCGTGGTGTCGCAGGTGAAGTGATTGAACGTGTCGCCGACGGGCAGGTAGCCCCACGACCACGCCGGATCGAAGTACCACTGCACATTGTTGGCGGTGGTGGTGGTGAGGTCGGCCGCGCCCTGGCCGGTGTCGGTGGTGATCGACGCGCGGTCGGCCCACGCGAGCGTCTGCAGCGTGGCGTTCCCCGTCGGGCGGCAGGCGAGCATCAGGCGCGCCTTGGTGCACGCGGCGAGCACGGTGTTGGTGCTCATGATGGTGTTGTACGTGTCGAGGTAGCACTGCGACCAGCCGGTGAGGCTGGCGACCGGCACGCTGGCCTGCACGCCCGACGGCGCGTAGAGGCACACGCCGTCGGAGCAGACGCCGTAGGTCGAGCACACCGCGGTCGCGCCCGAGCACGCGCCGCAGTGGTTGGGATCGGTCTGCAGATTCACGCAGACGCCGCCGCAGTTGGTCTGCGCGGCGGTGCAGCAGATGCCGCTCTTGCACGTGGTGCCGGCGGCGCAGCCCATGTTGCAGCCACCGCAGTTGTTGTTGTCGGTGTTGGTGTTGGTGCACGCGCCCGAGCAGCAGGCGTTGTTGCCGGCGCCGCACGCGCTGCACGAGCCGCAGTGGTTGACGTCGGTCTGCTCGTTGACGCAGGTGCCGCCGCAGTTGGTCTGGCCGGTCGCGCAGCACTTGCCGGCCGAGCAGAAGTTGCCGGCGCCGCACGACGTGCCGCAGTTGCCGCAGTGCGCGTTGTCGGTGTTGGAGTTGCTGCAGCCGCCCGAGCAGCACTGATTGTTGCCGGCGCCGCACGCGCTGCACGAGCCGCAGTGGTTGATGTCGGTCTGCTCGTTGACGCAGACGCCGCCGCAGTTGACGGTGCCGGTCGGGCAGCACTTGCCGGCGGAGCAGAAGTTGCCGGCGCCGCACGGCGCCGCGCCGCACGCGCCGCAGTTG
>Ga0070741_10004464_pt1 | contig 32623 bp, 28 predicted proteins | sample Coa_R1_4_FD_66440 | JGI IMG/M metagenome (GOLD analysis project Ga0070741, IMG submission 66440) | Surface soil microbial communities from Centralia Pennsylvania, which are recovering from an underground coalmine fire - Coalmine... | ecosystem: Environmental > Terrestrial > Soil > Unclassified ... | reverse complement strand
TCTAGCTAGGCGACTCGATTCTACTATCGAAGTAGTAAGAAGCATCACACTTATTAATAAAAAGACATTGATTGAGCTGTGCGGCGAATCAGTAAAAGCTCTTTTGGAAATAGATAAATGTGAGAAGGTTATTATTGCGTGGGATCTTGAGCCATCCATGAGCAAACACCCCCCTTGTCGTTTTAATGATTGTCAGTCTATTAAAGCTTCTTTGGATGCAGCCCAACTAACTGCACCGCAATTAGAGTGTGTTCATCTTATTTGTGTTGAGAAGGAGTTAGAAACGTTATTGCTTGCAGACAATCAAGCAATAGAAAAATGTCTTTGTAAGATAACAGGACAATCTCACAACATTAAACTTCCCAAGAATCCAGAGTATCTTAGTAACCCAAAGAAACGTTTAAATCAGATATTTAAAGAACATACTGGAAGGATGTATGAAGATAGGAGACATGCTGAAGAGATAGCCAAGCTCGCTAAGCTCACTAAGCTTCGACGCTGCTCATCTTTTGCAAGATTTGCGGCTAAATTACAAAGTAAGACGTTATGAAATATATCGCTATAGCATAATAAAATAAAAGATCCTCAAAACGATAAAGTGTTAGCAACCTTCGAATTTGCAAAGCAGAGCATACCCTGCATATAATAAACGTATCGCTGAGTATAGAGATAGGCTCAGCGCGATTTTGTCCTCCTCAATTGAATACTACAGGCATCTATGCAAATATTATCAGAGCAGATTAAATTAGTGGCGATAGACATTGATGGCACCCTTCTTGACCCTCTGAGACAGATTACACCGCGCACGCTGGCGGCCATCCAGGCGGCGCAAGAGGCAGGGATTATCGTCACGCTGGCAACGGGAAGACGCTATTGCAATACGCTGCCCATCGCCGACGAACTGGGGATCGATATCCCCCTGATCCTCTGTGATGGCGCAATGATTATGGAGCATCCGCGCGGCAGCGTCTTGATGACCAATCCGTTGCAGGCCGAGATTGCTCAGCAGGCTGTCGAACTCATGGCAGGCCACAATCTACAGCCCGTTGTGCATCATATCAACGCAGGGATCGAGGAAATCTGGACCGGACACACGCAGTTCGATAACGAATGGTCGGCGACGTACTTCTCCGCCTTCCTTGAAGATACGATACGGCGCATGGATTATGGGGCGCTCTGCAACGGCTGGCCGGACCCGCTGCGCGTGGTCGCCTTCGCTTCCGAAGAGGCAATTTACGCTCTGATTCCCGAGGTGTCCGCACTCTCCTGCTCGTGGAACGCGGTCAGGAGCGGCAATTATGGCTGCTCCGAACTCGCGGTCATGGCACCGGCGTGCTCTAAAGCTTCGGGGCTTACAACGCTCGCCAGTTTGCTGAACATTCCTCTGACGCAAGTTATGGCTATCGGCGACAACCATAATGATCTGGAGATGCTCCAGGCCGCTGGCTGGGGCGTCGCGATGGGACAGGCACCCGAGGCGGTTAAGGCCGTGGCGCATGCTGTCACCGCCAGCAACCGCGAAGATGGCCTGGCGCTGGCGATTGAGCGTTATGCCTTACGCTGTTGATGCAGGGCCGTCTCGAATTCTTTCAGGCGCGCGATCTGCCTGTGATTGGGCGCCGCCTGCCAGCGTTTCTGCTGCACCAGCATCAGGGCATCGTGGGCATGCATACCGCCATATACCAGTACCGAGCATGTTAACAATACGCTCCGTCCAACGCCATGTTCGCAATGGATCAGGACGCGCCCGCCATTCTGGATATGCTCATGCGCCCAGGCCGCTCCCTGCCGCAGTTGCGCCACCGTCAGCGGATAGGTATCAGGAGTCGGCAAATGCAACAGGGCAATCCCCTCTTTTGCCAGCATCTGTTCGTCGTCGCAATACTCTGAGCGTGTATCCACAACATGCGTCACCCCTAGTAACCGCAGAGCCTTGACATCCTCAGGCCGGATACGACCGCCAACGGCGAGATGGCCGTGTACCCAGCTCAAGTTCAGGGTGTCGGGCAGGGGAATATGTAACGCCTGCGCAATGCGCTCACCCAGAGAATTCTCGGGGAAGAGATGCGCGGCGATACGCGTCCAATAGCGATAGAGCAGCCGCACAACGCCGGTAGAGGCCCAGCGGACCATAGAAAATTTAATATGAGGACGTTCTTCGGCTTCAAGCGTCTCTAGCTGAGTAGCTTCAGACAAATTAGTATCAGCATTCTCTGCCTGCTCTCCGGCAGGCGGAGGCGTTACAGGTTCTAATGACATATGAAAATTTCCTGTTCTACTGCGATAATGCTAAAGGAGGCTCAGTAGGGCTTCCGTGCTCGTTCGCGGGATTTTGCGGCTTATCATGAAACATCACTCGCTGCAATGCCATAATCGCGCACTCTATCATGCTATCGTCTGGTTCGCGCGTCGTCAACCCCTGCAATGCCAGGCCAGGAGCGAGCAGCCAGCGGACAACGCGATAGCGATAGTTGGCCGCCCCTAATCGCATCAATTCGTATGCCACGCCCGCGACCACCGGCACCAGGAGAATGCGCGAAAGCACTTTGATGATCAGAGAAGGAGAGCCAACGAGCGCGAAGACGAAGATGGAGATCACCGCCACCAGCAACAGAAAGCCCGTCCCGCAGCGGGTATGCACGCGTGACGCCTGGCGTACATGCGCCACGTCAAGCGGCTCCCCCTGCTCCATCGCATTAATAGCCTTATGTTCAGCGCCATGATAGCCGAAGACGCGCTGAATATCGGGTATGCGTCCGATCAGGTAGAGGTAGCCGAGCAGCAAAGCCAGGCGAATCACGCCTTCAAGCGTCAGATTGAGCCAGCCATCGCCGATCCAGTTGCGCAACAGGCTGGTGACAAAAAGCGGTCCCAGAAAAAAAATGACGATGACAAAGGCTAGCGAAACCAGCAGAGGAAGGATCAGCGCCGCGCCGCTCTGCGCAGGCTTCTCCGGCAATAGCGGCAAAGCTCCCGGCTGTTCACCCTCGACGGCTGGCTCGCTCCCCGCTTCAAAGGGTAATGCACTGACCTGCGCGTCGCCTATCGCCACATTACCGGAGAGCGACATCAGCCGCGAGCCTAGCACGAGCGTCTCCCAGAGCAGAAATACGCCACGGAGCAAAGGCAAGCGCAACAATTTGTTTTGATACAACCGTGGAGGAAGAGGCTCTTCATAGAGATAGATACTGCCATCAATTCTCCTGAGTGCCATAGCCACCGATGTACGACCACGCATCATTACGCCCTCGATGACTGCCTGGCCCCCGTAGTAGAATTTTGCCATACCTGCTCCTTTCTATATTCCGCCAACCAACGCCGCTGACGCGTTGTAGCTTCCCGATTCATCGTGGGAGCGCTCTGGCTGGCGGAAAGGAATTCCTTATCTATGTTCCTTTCGCTTGCTTTATCAGAAAGATTTATCTACCTGTTGCTGCTCTTCATCCGCAATCTGTCGCGAGCCGCGCCGGATAATGCGCTGCATCACAGGACGCTGCAACAGCGGTCTGGGGAGATGTGTGCGCAGTTTCCTGAGACGAATAGCCGATTGTAAGCGGCCCGACATCTTACGCTGGCGATGATGTGCATGCGGCTGGCTCCAGATGCCCATCTCATTACAGGCTGGCAGGTAACTCAAAATGCATCTGGCGATATCAAACGATGCGCCTGGACGACTGATGCGCCTGGCATTCTCCACCCACCTGCGCATCTCCGGCGAGCCAGGTTTAATGATCCGGCGTAAGGCATCGATCAGGGCACGCGAGTCAAGCGCCAACACGCCCACATGATTGCTGGTCACATATTCGACATTGCCCTCTTCCTGTCCCGGCACATAGCCACTGAGAATCACCGGCAGGTTGCAGGCCAGAGCCTCGCAAATCGTGCCCGGGCCCGCTTTTGTGATGATCACATCCGAGGCATGCATCAATTCGGGCATATTGTGAACGAAGCCGAAGATCTTCGCGGGTAGTCGCAGCTTCGAGCGACGGCTTTGCAGATTCGCATATAAGCGCCGGTTACGCCCGGTCACCACCATCAACTGTACGGGCAGGCGGGCCTGAGAGATTGCACGCACCGCCTGCTGCAAGCCGCCAGCGCCATCGCCTCCGCCAACCAGTAAAATCACCGGCAGACCAGGAACCAGGCCAAATTTGCGCTGCAAGACCTCTTTACTATCGGTCGGTCGGGTAAATTTGGGATCAATCGGCATTCCCAGCATATGCACACGGTCAGCGCCCAGCCCTCGCTTTAAATAAAGCTGTTGCGCCTGCTCCGTTGGCACGATATACGCGTCAACGCATGGAGCAAACCAGGCATAATGCACGCTGACCAGGTCAGTTACTACGGTGAGAAAGGGAATATGCATCCCTAGTTCCTGCAAAGCGCGAACGGTGACATGGTTCAGCATTGGATGGATCGAAACGATCACATCCGGTTGTACCGTGGTAAAGAGCCGCAACAAACCATTGAGGATAAGAGGGGTAGCGAGCGAGTTGACAGCAAGAACGGTATCTTCGCGATTGCTGCGATGAAAAAACTCGCCAAAGAGCTTGGGGTTATGGCGAATGGTGGGTCCATACAGCTTCACGGCTTCGCGCAGGGGGAAGCGGCTGTATTCTTCAAAGACATCGACAATCTCAATACGATAAGCAGGAGGAGGAGCTGCTGTATGATGATGGGTATGCCATGCTTCCTGCTCTTGTTCAGCAATAATCTTGATGGCATTACTGATTGCGTTGGCGGCGCTGCGGTGGCCAGCGCCGGTGTCGGCAATCAGGAAGAGTATTGTACGTTGTGTGACGTTTAGCAGTTGACTCACCCCCATACACCTATCTCGTTAAATGAAAAAGAGGGATAAAGGACCGTTGATCTGCTCCTTTATCCCTGGCATACCCTGATGGATTACTCATTTTCATCAAGGTTAAAGCGTTTGCGGAAACGCTCAACGCGACCGGCAGCGTCAAGAATGCGCTGCTGCCCCGTGAAGAACGGATGGCACTTTGAACACACATCAACTTTAAGCACCGGCTTGACGCTCAGCGTTTGAAAGCTATTTCCGCAGGCACAGCTTACTGTGGCCTCTACATAGTTTGGATGGATTCCCTTTTTCATTACGACTCCCTATTGTATTTCCTCTTGACATTTTCGGTTTTGACGCTATACTCTCCTCAAGGGAGGCGTCGGGAGCTACTGGCTCGCTCGACCCGCTTGAGGATACTGAAATTGTTGTATGGAAGGACTGGCCTCCCTCACCCCGCAGGCCCACCAAAAAGATTTATCTACAATGCAAGCATGATTGTACATGCCTGGCACGCGTACGTCAAGATGCTTGACTCTTATTCTTTATTTAGAACTGGCACCCGGCCCCGATCTACATACTGGGTCCGAGTGCCAGGTGTACTTTGAAACCATTCCATCTTAGATAACACGCTGCAACACAAATTTATGCCCACACCCCTCTATCAATCAGGGCGTATAAGGCTTCACGGCAAAGTCTGCCAGGCGTTGCATGTTACCGTATATCCAGACCACGCCGCCCTGCGCCTGGCCCGAAGACTGGTTAAGTTGTCCGGCATAGGCGGACTGCGATAGCGTGACCATATCGTTCAGCGTCGAGAGCGTCGTGGGCTGCGAAAATTGCTCATTGCTCATCTGTAGCAATTTCAGCGCATCACTCCGTACCTGTACCAATTCATGGGCCACATCCTCTAGCGCCGTATTAACGCGCAGAGCAAGGTTGCGCTGATCTTGCGTTACATCGGGAGAGAGCAACATGCCCGAAAGATGCAGCCCGATCAAATACACATAGCCCGGCGAGACCTCATTGTTGTACGCGTAGCCCGGCGGATCAGGATTTTTGGGGTCCAGCCCCAGCAAAGCGATATCTGCATTATGTTGACTGATCAGCGCGGGCGCGCCTGGTGGCAATTCTGAGCGGGCCAGGGTGTGGCTGTCAAGATAATCTAGCAACGAGACAATCTGAGCGCGCGAGGTGGCATAGTTTCCAGCTTGCCAGGAGTCTCTCGCATTATTCCCCAGATCAAATACGCGCTGCGTATTTTGCACCAGCCAGATGACCAGACCACCATGCAGGTTTCGCGCCTGTAGCTCTGGCGACTCCACCAGCAAATGGCGCAGGTGATCAAGCATGCTAAAGTGCAATTTATCGCCAGGGCTCGCCACCTGGGCCAGTTCCGCATAATAGCGCCAGGCATGCGTATCCGGCGTCGGGATCGTCGGTGTAATCGTAGCATCCTCTTCGGTAATCAGGAAGCGACTCGCCACATTTAGCAGGTTGATATGGCTCTTTCCCCCCGTATAGAGGTAATGGATAGTGCCATTGTTGACCGATAATTTCCCCAAAAAGATGGGTAACGCTTCTTCTTGCACTTTATCGGGCAGCAGCCAGGCATAAAAACTCTTCCCAGGCGCCGGGGCTGAAATACCGGAGAGATCTATCTGCAATTCATCATTAATGCCTTGCGTACTCAAATGCTCATTCAACTGCCCGCTGCTCACAAAGAATGCATGCCCGACAACGCCCGATGATGCAGCAGATTGATCGTGCAAAAGCGCGTAAGAACCAAGCCCGGTCACCAGCAGGGTGAGCACGAGCAAGAAGCCGAGCGCCATGTACGTGGCATTGTTTTTCCGGCGTTTTTCACGTCGCCGTCCTTGAGGAAATGTTGCGCCGACTGGCGATTGAGAACCCTTGCCATTCATCTCCTGCTGCTTTTCATCAAGGGAAACTGCTCTGGTCGAAGCAGTAGCATAACGGCTCTTTGAAGCAGAGGGCGAGGCAGAAGATGGAGACGCACTCCCCGCGCTTGCGTTTCTGAGCGGTCGATCATTCTCCGCGTGCTCTACCAGATGACCGAGCCGCTCAGAAACGGGAACGTGGAGCGCCTTCGCCATAGCAATCGTCATCGAGGAGGCGCTGGCAAAGCGTTCTTCAGGCTCTTTTGCCAGACTGCGCATCACCACATTTGTCAGGGCGGGAGGAATATTCGGGTTAACCAGCGCAGGTGATGGCGGCATCGCGCTCACATGCTGCATCATCAACGCCACCGGCCTGCTCCCTTGAAAGGGAACCATGCCGGTGCATATCTCGTAGAGCAAAATGCCGAGGGAGTAAATATCGCTGCGCTCTGTCGCTGGCTGCCCTTTTGCCTGCTCTGGTGAAATATAAAATAATGACTCTATCGAGCGATTTGGTAACAGGCCAGCCGTCATTCCCAGCATTCGGGCAAGCCCAAAGTCGGTGACTATCGGTGCAACGCCGCGCCCCATCGAATTAACTGGTCGCCCGATAATCACATTGGCCGGCTTCAAGTTCCCGTGGACCACTCCATTTTGATGAGCGTGATCGACCGCCAGGCCAACATACGTAAATAACTGCACGATATCGGCCCACGGTGGCATCATGCCCGAACGCGGCATGTTGCGCATGTAGGTAGCCAGCGTCTGCCCTTCGATGTAATCCTCCACAATATAGGCTAACGCCGTCTCAGGCTGCTGTATTGGAATAAGGTGCGCATCGTGGATCTGGGCAATATTGGGGTGATGCAGAGAAGCAATAACCTCAACTTCACGCGGGAAGAGCAGGGAGAAATTAGGATAATCGCGGGTATTGGCCGACAGGACTTTCAGGGCAACCTCGCATTGCTGCCTGGGATCGTAAGCCTTCCACATTCCCGAAAGATTATTACGCCCCAGGCGTGTCCGCAATTCGTATCTGCCGATACGCTGTAACTCTGCGCCGGTATTCGTCATTGTACATAAAACTCCTCTGCAAGTAAACAACGGTCCCCATGACAAAAAAAGAGATACGAAAGAATAGCACGCAGAAAATGACAGATGTATTATACAAAAGTTTCTCTAGTCTGAGACTTTCTATATGCTCATCTATAGGAAGAACGGGCTACCCAATAAGAGGGACTATCACCATTCCGACTCCCCTATAAAACAGGCAAACAGTCTCATCCAGAAAAATACTCATCCTGCGATATCTATCTTAATCCTACGAGCGCGAGTTACAGTCGTGTGGTACACTACAGCCAGAATAACTGTGCTTGTTTAGTACACCAAAAGGATACTTCATGATCGAACGATATACCTTACCAGAGATGGCGGCGATCTGGTCTGAGCAACATAAAACCGATCAATGGCTACAGGTTGAGCTGCTGGCCTGCGAAGGCTGGGCGCGCGAGGGCGTTATCCCGCAAGAGGTGATGGAGAAGATCCGCCAGGCCGATTACAATCTGTTACGCATGCATGAAATTGAAAAAGAGACCCATCACGACGTTATTTCGTTCCTGCGCTCCATTCAGGAGCAGCTCGGGCCAGAAGGGCGCTTTATCCATCTCGGCCTGACCTCTTCCGACGTGCTGGATACAGGGCTGGCCGCGCAGATTAAAGAGGCGGGACACCTGCTCACCGCTTCCTTGAGCAAGCTAGTAGAGGCTGTGGCAAAAGTTGCGCAGGCACATAAATATACGTTGATGGCGGGCCGCTCGCATGGCATTCAGGCGGAACCCATTACTTTTGGGCTAAAGCTCGCCCTCTGGGTGGATGAACTGCGCCGCCACCAGCAACGACTGACCGCCGCCCTTGAACAGATCACTGTTGGCAAAATCTCCGGCGCCGTCGGCACTCACGCAACCATCCCCCCCCAGATTGAAGAGTTCGTCTGCGAGCAAATGGGGCTGGGCGTTGCCCCTATCTCTAGTCAGATCGTGCAAAGGGATCGCCACGCCCATTTCATGACCACTCTGGCGCTGATCGGCAGCTCGCTCGAAAAGATGGCTCAGGAGATCCGTCACCTCCAGCGCACCGAGTTAAGCGAAGCATTCGAGCCGTTTGGCTCCGGGCAGCAGGGATCTTCAGCCATGCCTCACAAGCGCAACCCGGAACTGTGCGAACGCATTTGCGGGCTGGCGCGCGTCCTGCGTGGCTTTGCCGTCACCGCGATGGAAAACGTGGCCCTCTGGCACGAACGCGACATTAGCCACTCGTCGGCGGAGCGTATTATCATCCCCGATGGCTGCACACTGCTGCATTATATGCTGCACATCTTCACGCGCGTTATCAGCGGGCTGGATGTAGACCCCGAACGAATGCTGACCAATCTCAATATGACGGGCGGGCTTGTCTTCTCGCAGCGCATCCTTCTCGCCCTCATCGACAAGGGCGTAGGACGGCAGGAAGCGTATAAAATGGTGCAGCGTAACGCTAAAAAAGTATGGGGAATGGCCAGCAAGGGGATGATCCAGGAACCAGCCCTGCTCAACGCGCTTAGCAACGATCCCGAAGTTGCTAGCTACCTCTCGCGTCAGGAACTGGAGGAACTCACAAGTACCGATTACTATACCAGGTACATCGATACCTCGTTTAAACGCATAGGACTGTAAATCTTTACACGTCGCCCTCCTCGCTCTCGTACCATTACAGAGTATAGAGACACTTTTTGGAGGGCGCAGCGTTGCCAGTAATCGACAAAACTAAGGATAATACCTACTTGATTAGCTCTACCCAGGAAGCTATCAAATCGACATTTACACCGGGCAAAAAGCAACATCTATTTTCGCTGTTGCTGCTTTTTGTATGCGTTTTTGAGCTGTTCTATCTGCTACTAATAGCCCTTTCGCCGCTACCAGGGCTACGTTTAAGCGATTCGCCATTGAGCACCGAGTGGACATGGACGCTTTTTCCCTCGCAAATAGTGAGTGCCGCCCTTCATCCGCTGCTGACGCCATCTTCAAGCGCATGGCTCCCATCCCTGCTGCTTGGCATGCTGTTCATGACGGCAGCCGTCGCGTATGCAGCCGTTATTGTGCGCATTTACCGCTCTCGTACCGTCATGACGCCAGACCGGCGCTATCTCTACCTGCTGCTTGGCGGTACGGTCATCTTCGGGCTGACGCTGCTGCTCCAGCCGCGGCTGTTTTCAGACGATGTATTCACCTATATCTTCTCAGGCCGCATTCTCACGGTCTACGGAGCTGATCCGCTCAATACAGCGCCGATCCAGTTCCCCCACGATCCATTTCTGCGCTGGGTGATTTCCGGGCGCGCCAGCCCCAATATCTATGGCCCGCTCTGGCTCTGCATTGCTTCGCTGCTGGCAAGTTTGAGCAAGAGTGCGGTAATCACGCTGCTCGCCTTCAAAGCTACGGCCTTAATCGCGCACCTGCTCAATATCGCGCTGATCTGGGCCATCCTGGGCAAAATCGCCCCAGCGCGCCGCCTGACAGGCACGATACTCTACGCCTGGAATCCGTTGGCGCTGATTGAGCTGGCGGGTAGTGGACACAGCGAAGGGGTGTTGCTCAGCCTGCTGCTGCTGGCTATCCTGCTGTATGTGCAGGGACGAGAACGCCGCTATTACTTTGCATCTCTGGTTGTATTCGGGCTGGCGATTAGCGCCAACCTGATCGCCCTGCTGCTGGCCCCTCTCTACGTCTGGTTCGATCTGCGCACCGAGCAACATACAGCGCGCCTGCTCTGGGGCGTGACCTGGCGCGCGCTCGTGATGTTGATACCCGCCCTGATCATCTCACTGCCCTTCTGGCGCGGCTCATATACCTTCTTCGCCATCACTTCGGCGGTCGATCTGGATCACTTTGTGCATGCACCTGTTGGCACGCTGGCGATTCCTATTCGCAGCCTGTTTGTTGCGGTCGCGCAGTGGTTGCATTTCCCATCATTTCTGCATCCCATCATCGCCGCCGATACGACGTTGCGAGCTTCTGCCACTTTCATTTTCGCTCTGATCTATATCCACCTCTTCAGCCAGGTGCGCTCTGCTCCTATAACCGTTGCTGGCATGCGCTATAGCCCGGGCGCGGATCAAGAGATGCAACTGCCAGGGTTCGGCGTCTTGCTTAACAGTTGGGCCATGGGAGTATTCTGGTATATGGTACTGGTCTCTGGTTGGTTCTGGCCCTGGTACATACTCTGGCTCTTCTGGGCCATTGTATTGCGTCGCCTTGATGCCTTCACTGTCGCCATGCTGATATTGACAGAAACGGCGCTTTTTCTCTATGCGTTCGTGGGATTTACGAAAGACCCGATTGCGACGTACCAGGCTGCCCTGATCTTTGGCCTACCACTGATCTACCTTATTGTTGCGCAAAGCAGGCAGAAATTCGCTACGCAACCAGCAGAAAGGACGGCAGATTGGTATGAGCGAGGAAGATCTTGAAATTCCGCCCTCCAACGCCGCATTCGCGGCTAGCACTCCCATGATGAATCGGGGAGCTACGGCGGGCGGCGAGGAAGTGAAGCAGCGCAAGATTGAACACGTTAACGTCGCCCTGGGGCAGGATGTATCCGCCCCTCAACGCGCCAACTGGAGTGACATCCACTTCGTTCACCAGGCGCTGCCGGAGGTGGACCTGGACCAGATTGATACGTCAGTCACCTTCCTGGGCAAAACATTACGCTATCCCATTTTTATGTCATCTTTGACCGGGGGACACCCCGATGTTATCCATATCAATCGCAACCTTGCCCGAGCGGCGGAACACTATGGGCTGGCGCTGGGCGTAGGTAGCCAGCGAGCCGCTATCGTCAATCCAGATCTTGCCGAGAGCTATGCCGTGACCAGAGAATATGCCCCTGGCGCCTTTCTGATCGCTAACATCGGCGCGCCACAATTGATCCCGCAGGCGCGCCACGCCGCATTTACCTTAGAACAGGTGCAGCGCGCCATCGCTATGATCGAGGCCAACGCCCTGGCCGTTCACATGAATAGCTTGCAAGAAGCAACGCAGGCAGAGGGAGATCGCCGCGCTATGGGTGAGGCCGCTGCGCTAAAAGCTCTGGCCGCTCAAATCGGCGTGCCGGTGATTGCGAAAGAAACGGGGGCGGGAGTGAGCCGCGAGCAGGCGCTGCTCCTGCGCTCCTGTAACATCGCCGCTATCGATGTCGGAGGCGCAGGGGGCAGCAGCATGCCGATGCTGGAGGCGGCACGCTCGCAGGCGCGCGGCGATGAACAGACGATGAACCTGGGCCTGCTCTTTCATGACTGGGGCATCCCCACATCCATCTCACTGGTCGAAGCGGGCGTTGCTAACCTACCGTTGATCTCAACCGGTGGCGTACGCAGTGGTCTGGACGTGGCCCGCGCTCTTGCGCTCGGAGCGACGCTGGTCGGCATAGGCTTCCCATTCCTCAAAGCAGCCAGTGAGAGCTACGAGAAGGTCTGCGAACTGCTCGCAACGATTGTGACAGAGATGAAGGTGGCAATGCAGTTGAGCGGAGCAGCCAGCATCGCGGACCTGCGCGCTACAGACGTGGTGGTGACGGGCGCAACGCGCGAATGGCTCACGTTACGCGGCTTCGAGAACGATTTGAAGGAAATGGCGCGGCGGCGCTGGCAGCACCGCGATCTATCCTCGGATTAGCCGGAATAATCGGCCAGTTCCTGCGGCGTGTTCACATTCACAAACGAGCGCAACTGCGCATCATATGCGCGCAGTTGCGCCTCTTCAATGTAACGTACCTTTGCCACCGCCAGCAACGAGCGAGGATCGCGCCTCCCCTCGCGCAAACGGTCTTCAAGCAGCGGAATGATCGTACGCGGATACACAGCCAGCAATACCTGGGCAACGCCATGAACTATTGGCACCAGTAAATCATCATTCAGCGTTTGCGAAAGCAGAAACGACACGACAGCGGGCTGCACAAAAGGCATATCAACCGCCGTCACCAGCGCATGCGAAGCCCCTATCACCCTCAGGCCGCTATACAGACCCATGAGCGGCCCACCTCCAGGCGCTTCGTCGAGAACGACGCGTCTGCCTGGACCCGTTAGCTGGCCGGCCTGGGGGCTATCGCGGGCAACAAGCACCACTTCGCTGCAAAGTTCACCAAGCAATGTGACCAGGCGCTCCACAAAGGTGATGCGCTCATTGCCAGGAAGAGGCAGGAGAGCCTTATCACGGCCCATACGCCTGCTTTGACCACCTGCCAGAATGATACCAGCCGCAGCAAACACCGGCCCTGCTCTCCGCTCATGCATTACCTGGACGCCGCTTTAGCCTTGCGTTTAGTGCTACTCTTAGGAATATACTGCTGACGATTTTTATAGGCCAGATAATTCGCCCGTTCCTCAGGATATTTCTTGACCAGGTAGACAATCCAGGTAATGGCCCAGGCGACCAGGCCAAGCAGCCACAAATAGCGCCAGAAACGCCAGGCGAAGAAGTATCCATCCAGGAAGACACGCGCAAAGATAATTGGCAGGCCGATAAAGCAGATAATCGCCAGCCAGCCAAGATAGCGATCCAGCATATACTTCACTAGATGACGGCTCTTGACAAAACGCTTGCGACCCTCAAATGTGTAATAGAAGGTAATCAACAGGCCAGCGCAGCAGAAAATGAGCCAGGGCCAGAGGAAATGAAACACCTCCGGTCCGCCGTTGGGGCCGCCCCCCGCCGTCTGAGGATCATCAAACAACCAGTGATATAAGTCAATGTGCATGAGTATCAACTCCCTTTTTCGCATATCCACAATGTACGACTTGTCGATTATGATAGCATGGATAAGCGGCGGAGTCTAGAGGATAGAGAGCCTCCATCAGAGCTTTTCAGTTTTCCTCTCCTGCTGCCTGGGCTCGCGCCCCCAACGGGGCGCTGGGCAAGGGGAGAGAGGTGCCGGCAACGCCGCGTCGCGGCGTTGCCGGCACCTCTCTCCCCTTGTGAGCAGGGCTTGGCCCTGCGAGCATGACGAAAACTGAAAAGCCCTGGAGCCTCTATCCCCTATCATGCAATTATAGATGAGATGCTTGCTGCTCAGATAGCCTCTACGAAATTCAAGCCATCCGCAAGGAAGAACTTACCAGTGAGGGCGCAGGGCCGGCGGAGGAAGCGGGGCGGAGATAGCAATATGGCCGCCGAGCAGGTAAAACACTACAGCAGCTACCGCCAGAGCCACCAGCACCAGCACCACCGTCGAAATAAAAAAACGTGTCGCCATGTATAAGCTGCTCCTTTCCAAAAGCATAATCAACGCCTCACGACGGAACTCACCCTTAATTGTACAGAGTCGCGCCAGAGCGCAAGCTTGCATATAGGAAATAAGTCCCCAGCGATGGTAAAGAAAAACACAGTTTGAAACAAGGAAACAGCCCCTCTCTGGCGTTGTATAATAGAGGCACATCACCTATCATTACCATCTTTATCTTACGAGGGAGCGTTTACATGCGAAGAATAGCGATACTGGCGGAGGGTGCATTCACCTGGCGTACGGCCAAAACGGCCACAGGCGTCATCCGTTATGGCAAAGATCAGGTCGTTGCGGTAATCGATAGCACGCGAGCGGGCAAGGACGTCTCACAGGCTCTCGCAGCTCCGATTGGCGCCGGTATCCCTATAGTCCATGATATTCGCGAAGCCCTTACCTACCAGCCGGACGCGCTGATGATCGGCATCGCCCCTGTCGGCGGAGAGCTGCCCCAATCCTGGCGCTGGCAACTACTGGCCGCCATTGACGCGGGGTTGGACATTATTAGCGGCCTGCACTTTTTTATTGCCGACGACACAGAACTGCGCAAGGCGGCAGAGAAGCGCGGCGTGACCATCTGGGATGTGCGCCGCCCGCCCGATAAAAAGCTCGTCGCCCGCTTCGTACCGCACCGTCCAGGCAGCCATACCATCCTGGCCGTTGGCTCAGATTGCGCCATCGGCAAAATGACGACGATGCTCGAAATCGATCAGGAGGCACAACGACGCGGGCTTAGCAGCGTTTTTGCCGCAACCGGTCAAACGGGCATTATGATCGCTGGCTCTGGCTTGCCGGTAGATCGCATTATCAGCGACTTCGTAGCGGGCATGGTCGAAGAGATGGTGCTCGACCTCGCAGAGCAATATGATTGGGTCTTCGTCGAAGGCCAGGGAGCCTTAAATCATCCCGGCTATTCTCCGGTAACGCTCGGCCTCATTCACGGCTCCATGCCCGACGCAATGATCCTCAGCCACAAAGCTGGAGCCACCACCATCGATGGCTATAGCAACTGTCCTTTGCCTCCGCTCAACCGCGTCATCCAGATCAACGAAGAGGCTGTGAGCTGGTTGCGCCCCGACCGCAGCAGCAAAATCGTCGGCCTCTCACTCATGAATCCCACCATGACCGATCAGCAAATGCTTGAAGCCATCAAGCAGACCGAGGACGAGACCGGCTTGCCCACCACCGACGTCTTTCGCTTTGGGGCTGCCAAGCTGCTGGACGCGCTGATTGAGCATTTTGCTTAGCATATGACCCACCGGCATATTGGGGCTACCGGTGGGTCATATAGGCTTTTTCAGGTTGTATAGCGCTCTTTAATTGTTAACCAGGTTATAGTTCATTATCAGAGATCAACATGTTATCCAGAACAAAACACCTATAATGGATAATAAGTGACCCTGCGGCACATCACCTCCTTGTACAGAGAAATCCCTGTTCCATTTTTGTCACTTGCAGTAACTCCCACTTATAAACGTCTGATCGGACACTCCACAATCCGCTCAGAACGTCATGTTACGAGTATAAAATACGCAATGCACTGTTTCGCAGTGCATTTTGGCGAATTTTGCGCTTTTTCTTTGTGGGGAGAAATATTCGTTTTTGCTCCTATTGCTTCTCTACCTTCTCCGGTAATCTTTCTCAAGAGCGTCTGCCTCTTCCTGTCGTCCCATTTCTCGCAATAATGCAATATAGCTATCTCGCCTGTCTTGCGTTTTGGGATGATTTGTTCCCAGAGCACGTTCACTAGCGATGAGTGCCTGCCGATAGAAAGATGCAGCCTCCTCTATCTTGCCCTGAGTTCGTCTAAAGGTTGCGAAATCTTGCAATAACTCGGCAATATTTGAATGTGGTATGCCCGCATTATGCGTCTGAAGAGCGAATGCGCGCTGGAAGAAGACTTCTGCTTCTGCATATTTCCCCTGCTGATAGTAGAGCAGAGCCAGGCCATGCAGTGGACAAATTATGCTAGGATGCTTTGGGCCTAGAGTTCGTTCCCAAATGCCCCAGGCCCGTTGATAAAACGACTCGGCCTCTACATGCTTCCCCTGTACTCTATATATCTCGGCCAGATTGTGAAGTATTAGAGCTACTTTAGAGTGATCAGCGCCTAGAGCACGTTCCCAAATGCCCCAGGCCCGTTGACAAAACGACTCGGCCTCTACATATTTCCCTTGCTCATAAGCAAGGATAGTCATACCATTGAGCGAATGGGCTACGGTAGGATGTTCGGGACCTAGCACCTGCTCCTGGATAGACAAAGCTTTTTGATAAAGCCGCTCTGCCTTCTCATATTGCCTTTGAACCAGATATAAGTCGGCCATATTAAGGAACAGATAAGTCATTTGAAAATGGTCAGATCCTAATTCTTTTTCCCAGATACTCTTCGCTCGCTGATAGAATTCTTCTGCTTTCTCGTACTTGCCTTGCCCTACATAGAGCCCAGCCAGACCATACAGCGGATAAGTCACTTGCAGATGATCAGATCCTAGCTCCTTTTCCCATATATCCTTCGCTCGTTGATAGAATTCTTCTGCTTTCTCGTACTTGCCTTGTGTTCTATATAATTTGCCCAGACCATACAGTGGGTAAGCTGCTTGCGGATGTTCAGTTCCAAACGCTTGTTTCCAGATGTGCCACGCCCTCCGGTAAAATGCTTCCGCTTCCGTAAATTGCATTCTGACGGCAGAAGACGCTGCTGCTTTGACGAGGATAGAAGCTAGATCCAGATTCTCATGCTGCCAGGAGTTCGTTTGTATAATACAGGCAAGCACATGTGGTAACAAGCGATCATCTCGCTTCAGTTGTATATCCTCTAGCAGTTCTACTTCAGGAAAGATTCTATTGAGTGCGACTATCAGGCGTTCAATCCACATCCTCCGTTCCGCCTCCCCCATACCATCTTGCAGCACCGCCTGCACCAATCTATGCATCGAGAGCGTCTTCTCCCTCGGCTGCCGTTTCATCAGCGAGTACGCACAGACGGTCGCTACCAGCTTGTTCCAGGAAAGCATATCGGTACAGGCCGCGGCGAGTGTCGGACCCAGATGGTCCCCTTTCTCAAGAAATAGCTCTTCAGGGATACCATCAGGATGCAGCAGCGCACAGACCTTCAACAAGTCCACTGCTGCCGGATGCTGCTGTGCTATGGCTGTGATGGAGAGCGAGAGTGTGGTGACAACCGAGTCGGGATGGTCGGTGCTTTCTCTTCCTCGTTGCCCCAGCAGGACCGCACGATGCGCCTGGAAGAGTTGGAGATAGTCTTGCAAACTGCATTGCGTTTCTTCGATATAGGCTCCTGCCTGATCCAGTGCCAGTGGCAGCCCTTCCATCGCCTCGACGATCTTGCTCGCCTCCATCACCTCGGCAAACGAGCAGGCATCGAGCGGCTCTTCCAACGACAGCCTCCTGCTGCGATGCAACAGGAAACGGGTACCTTCCTCCTGGCTCATGCGCTCCACTTCCAACGGATAGGCTAGCGTGCCCAACGACTGTCTGCGCGTGGTGAAGAACAACGAGCCTTCGGGGCTGGTCGGCAGCACTGAGGCAATCAGTTCGCGCTCTTCGACATTGTCCACAATCAGCAACCAGTCACGATGGGTACTCAGCCAGCGATTGACGGCGGCAACCACCTTCTGCTGATCTGGCTCCTGTCGTTCCGGCAATTCAAGCAACAGCGCCAGCGCGCTATAGCTGGAGAGGATGCTCTCCATCGTATCGGCATTGAGCCAGAAAATCGAGGCGTACTGTTGCGCATAGCGATAGGCATACTCGATGGCCATCTGCGTCTTGCCGATGCCGCCCAGCCCGCTCAAGACCAACGATTGGGTCAGAGCGGCAGCTTTTTCTTGCCGCAACAACATATGGAGCCGTTGCATCAGCTCCTCGCGTCCGGTAAAGAAAGGATTGCGTCGATACGGCACATTCCAGCGCGTCGCGACTCCCGTTAAACTGGCCTCCAGCAGACGAGCGGTCTCCTGTTCATCCAGGTGCAAGCACTTTGCCAGTTCCAGTACCGTGCCTCGCGTATCGGGGAGGCGATCCCCGCGTTCCCAGGCGCCGATGGTATTGCGATGTACCGCGAGTTGCTCCGCCACCTGCTGTTGTCCAATTTGCTTCTGCTTGCGAAAGGCTTTGAGCAGTTCCCCAAATGAGGCGACATGTTCATATTCCATATGCAGTGAGTTCCTTTTCTAGAGAAAAGCGCGTTTTGCAGAATTGCATTGTTTTCATATACGCAAAGTTATTCACTTTATAAAACGCAAAAAAGCTCTTCAAGTCACACAAGAAGAGCTGCAAAAAGGTTTTCAGCTATAATTTGACATAATAGTTATATAACTATGCGCGCGGCTTTACTCCCAATCCGGGCGCGTCGGGCAAGATCAGTTTGCCGTTTTTGACGGTGACGCCCGTAAATGGATCATTATCGATGAGCAGGTTGCCGTCAAGGTCGGCATAATCTACCAGTGGGGTCAGGTGGGCGGCGGCGGTGATGGCGATGGCGCTTTCGATCATACAGCCGATCATGACGCGCAGGTTATGGGCGCGGGCGACGTGGATCATTTTCAAGGCGCGGTTGATGCCGCCGCATTTCATGTACTTGATGTTGATGCCGTCAACGTGCTCGACCAGCCGGGGGATATCGTCTACGGTGACGGAGCTCTCGTCAGAGATGATGGGAAGCGATACATTGTCGCGCACCAGCTTGAGTCCGGCGAGGTCGTGCGCGGGCACGGGCTGTTCCACAAACTCTATGTTGTATGGTACCAGAGCATTGATTTTGTGAATGGCCTCTTTGGGCGTCCAGGCCGAGTTTGCATCCACGCGAATCGTCGCCGTTGAAACCTCGCGAATGGCCTTGACGATCTCAAGATCGTGCCTGGTGCCAAGCTTGATCTTCAGGATGGGATACTCTTTGGCCGCTAATGCCTTTTTCGCCATCTCGCCCGGCGTATCGATGCCAATGGTAAAAGAGGTGGATGCAGCTCGCTCAGGGTTGAGGCCCAGCAACTTATAGAGCGGTACACCGAGCACCTTGCCCATGATATCGTACAGCGCCATATCTACAGCAGCCTTGACAGAGGGATTCAGGCCGATGATCTTATCGAGCTTCTGTAGAATATCCTCGATCAGGAATGGATCGTCGCCCAGGTTGCCCGCAAACAACGCAATGCAGGCCAGGGCCGTCTCCGGGCTTTCCCCGTAGTATTCGGTGGGAGAAGCTTCGCCATAGCCCGTAATCTCGCCATAAGTAATCTGGACAATGACATTAGACGAGGTATATTGTACGCCGCGTGAAATGCGAAAGGGCGTACTGAGTCTGAGGTCAACGGGTTTAGCATCGATATGCAGCATGGTACTTTTCCTTATTGCCTTTCCGCTTGACATCTTCGGGTCTGACGCTATACTGCCCCTCAAGGGGAGCAGGTGGGAGCAGGTGGCTATCTCGATCCGCTTGAGGATACTGAAATTAGCACAGCTTCAAATTCTTCTCCTCTATATTAGTAGATAGCCAACAAGATGTCTATAGGGAACATACACAAAACAGGGCTTTTCCGTGTTCCTCTCCTCTTAACTCCTGCCGACGGGATGCGCGCCCCCAACGGGACGCAGGGCAAGAGGAGAGAGGCGCAGGCAACGCCGCGATGTGGCGTTGCCTGCGCCTCTCTCCTCTTGCGAGCAGGGCTTGGCCCTGCGAGCATGACGAAAACGGAAAAGCCCTGTACACAAAAAGGTCTGGTATGTGTTAGATACCAGACCCGTGATAAAGTGAGGAGGGAGAAGAGCTATTTCATGACGGCCAGATCGGTTGTGGCCACGAACCATTTCCCGCCTACGCCTTGGCCATTAGTCTGACCAGGAGCTGTATCTTTAGCGAAAGTGTACAGTAAATGCCCATTGTACGTCACCTGGTTCCCGTTGGCATCCTGCAATACACCTAATGTACCTTTGGACAATCCCTCAGGCGTGGGCTGACCTGTTCCACTGAGGACTAAGGGAGGCCAAGCCTGAGCACAGCCACCGGTACAGGCGGTTGTCGTGGCGGTATCCGGTGTGAAATAGTAGAGGGTCATGCCTTTTTCGTCGGTCAGGATCGTCACGGTCTTGCCACCAACTGTCGCGGAGGCCGTTTTAAGGACCGGAGATGTCAGATCGGTCGTAGCAACGAACCACACGTTGCCTTTGCCCTCACCATTGACATCGCCAGGAGCCTTGTCACCAATAAAGGTGTACAGCAAATGCCCGTTGTAAGTGATCTGATTGCCTCCAGAAACTTGCAATGTAGCAAGCGTACCAGGCAACTGTGCAGCAGCAGTAGGCTGTCCCGTTCCGGTGAACACTGCGGCAGGCCAGTTGACAAGACATTGACCTGTGCAACTTTGTGTCGTAGTTGTATCCGGCGTGTAATAATAGAGGGTCATGCCTTTGGCATCGGTCAGGATCGTCACGCTCTTGCCACCAACGGTCGCCGAGGCTGTTTTAATGACGGCGGCTGGCGCAGTGGTAGGGGCGGCGGTAGGGGTCGAGCCAGAGCCGGTGGTAGTAGTGCCACCGCAGGCCGCAACCAGCAACAACATCACCAGTCCCATGATTGCGAGAGAAAAACGTTTTAGAAGTACCATGATACAAAACCTCCTTCGTGTTCCCCAATAAAAACAGGCAATATAGCAACGATCCCGATTTTAAACGAAGGGAGCTATCGCTATATTGTGATAAAACTTTACTGATCTGGACAAAGGCGTAGACGGCATGCCCCCCAGGTTCATCATTTATAAGTACGCAGGAGGTTACACTTAATATTTTTTTGAAATAAAAAATACAAAACATGAAAGGTATAGGTATGCGCACCAGCCTGTTAGCTATGCTATAATAACCCCACGAGCGCCAAATTTCGGTGAAAACAATCTGCTATACCAGCCGACCAACGCTCCCACGATGAAGCGGGGAGCTACATGCGCTAGCTTCGCTCAGGTCGGCTGCAAGGAATTGTATATAGTGAAGAGGATCAAGCATGCCAACACGCAATGATGCTTACAATTTGATGACCAGTCATGTAAAAAATGAGAATCTGCAAAAACATATGCTTTCTGTCGAGGCCGCGATGCGCTTCTATGCCCGCAAATATGGCGAGGACGAGGAGATCTGGGCGATGACCGGCCTGCTGCACGATTGCGACTACGAGGAGTATCCCGATCTGCGCAAGCACACGCAAATTTCTGCGCAATGGCTGCGCGCAGACGGCTACGATGAACGCATTATTTACGCCATTCTGGCCCATAACGATCTCAACCTGGACACCCATCCCCGCAGCGATCTGCTCTCAAAGGGACTCTACGCCTGCGACGAGGTCACCGGCATGGTTACCGCTACAGCACTGGTGAGGCCAAATAAGAGCATTATCGGGCTGGAGGTCTCTTCCGTGCGCAAAAAAATGAAATCCAAAGGCTTTGCCGCCGGCGTCAACCGCGACGACCTGATCAAAGGGGCGCAGGAACTGGGCGTTGACCTGGATGAGCACATCGCCTTTGTCATCGAGGCTATGTCAAGTATTGCCGATGTGCTCGGGCTGGCCGGCATTCCTGCGCCATTATCATAGGAGATTTGTATGTGTAGGGGCAGGGCTTGCCCCTGCCCTGCGTGTATCAACCAGCATACATTAAGCAGCATTATCATAGGAGATTTCTATGTGTAGGGGCAGGCTTGCCCCTGCCCTGCGTGTATCAACCAGCATACATTAAATAGAGCAGTAAAGTTAGCAATTATGCAACAGAGGCAGCAACAACAACAGCAATCGCAGCGCATTTTTACTGCTAGCGAGGTGGCGAGCTTCGAATATTGCCCCCTCGCCTGGTGGCACGAGCAGTACGAGCCGTTTGCCCAGGCCAACACCGAAGAGCTATTCGCGGAGATGGTCGCGCTGGAGCATGAGCACGGCCAGCAGGCGACCGCCCTGCCCGAATACCAGGTGATCGAGCAGCTTCTCTTGCGTCGCGGTGCCTTTGACGAGGGCCGAGAGCAACACGCCGAGCACGCCGAAGCAGTCGCTGAGGTCGAGGAAGAGCGCGTTGCCCTTCCCAGGAGCAGCGGCTATATGCGCCGCTTAGCCATTCTCGCCACGATACTCTTGATACTGGCCTTATCGCTGATAGCGATATCATATCTATTGATCATACGGTAGGGGCGGGGCTGGCCCCCGCCCTACAGGGCACCCGCAAGGGATGCCCCTACGGCGTACACGGTCCCATATCTATTGATCATACGGTAGGGGCGGGGCTGGCCCCCGTTCTACAGGGCACCCGCAAGGGATGCCCCTACGGCGTACACGGTCCCATATCAGTACGCGCAGGTAAGGACACCGGCAATCATGAACAACATTTTGCTTCCAATCGGGTTGGGTCTGCTTCTGCTGTCCTTAGCGATCTTTATCCTGCTGCTCAACGAGCGCCGTTCTCAGCGCAGGCGGCTGATTGAGGAATGGCACAGAGCGCTGGGCCTGCCTCCTGGCGAGCTGGTCTACGAGGATGCAGATGGCCAGGGGGAACTCTTAACCTCCAGCGCCTACCCGCTGGTGGGCAAGCCCGATTATGTTGTTCGCTCACCCGACGGTCGCCCGATCCCCATCGAACTCAAGCTCTCCGTGCAAGATGCCACCGCGCCGTATAGCAACCACATGGTGCAGATCGCGGCCTACTGCCTGATCCTCGAAGACTACTTCGAGCAGCCCCCAACGCACGGCATCCTGCGCTACGCCGACCGCGACTTCACCGTCGAGTACACGCCCGCGCTCAGAAAAAAGGTGATCCGTTTGCTCACAGAGATGGTCCGTTGTACGGAGCAACAGCCCCCTCCCCTCACGCGCCAGCGAGCCGCCAAGTGCCGCGTCTGCGTCTTCCAACCGATCTGCCCAGTGGGGCGGAAGAGATAAGGCGGGGAGCAATTTTGCAGCCAGGAAGATAAAAGGTTCCATCCCCAATTTGTGAGCTTTCAGCCCTGGAAGGCGTAATCTATACAATAAGATAAAGATTATCTATATTCTTGGAAGGAGAACTCCTGATGGAGCATGAGCCCTCCAATACCCTGACCTACCGCCGGCTCGATCTGCAACGCGATTTAACTGCTCTGGTCAGTCTGTTTCATGAGATCGAAAAGACAGATCAGACCGGGGAGCAGTTGACGGAAGCTGCCCTGCATGAACAATTGACCTGGTCTGGACAAGATCCGGCTCTTAATAACTGGGTTGCTACTCTCTCGGATAGTACCTCTTTGATCGGTTATGGCCTGATCCAAAAGACGCTCATCGATGCCAACGCCGATATCTATATAACGGTCCGCCCTTCCTGGAGGCGCCAGGGTATTGGCGGTCAGATCTTCGCTCGTTTGCTTGAACGTGCCACTGAACTCAACGCACAGGCTCTACGTACCTACGTTCCAGTCCAGCATGAGGAGGCCCGTCTCTTTGTACGCAAACATGGCTTTGAACCGGTCTCGACCTCTACTCGCCTGAGCCTGAGAGGCAAGCAGTCGTTTCCGACTCCGGCTCTGCCGCAGGGCTTTACCGTACAAAGTTACGATCAGATCGAACGGGTAGACCTGTATACCGAGGCGCTCAATCGCTGTTATGAAGGCTATTGGGGCCATCTGCGCTGTACCGAGGAGGAGGTTACTCAGTTCCTGCCCGGTCTCAATCATGCAGGGATATTCTTGCTCTTCGCCCCGGATGGCACCATAGCGGGCACCTGTCGCGCTAATCTAAGCGAACAACTCACTGAAGAGCGTAAAGTTCCAACTGGCCTCATCGATGCACCCGGCATTGTCGCGCAATATCGCGAGGCCAATCTTTCCCTTGCGCTCCTCCTGACAGCCATCCACTGGCTACTCCCCCAAGATCCTGAAATACTCGAAATCGAATCCTGGGGTGAATCGCCTGAGACGCTAGAGCACTATCGTTCGCTTGGATTTAGCACAACCAAAAAAGAAATTTCCTATCGACGGAGCCTGAACTGATTTCAAGGACGTCGCTTGAGAAATCAAGCGGCGCTCTGGCTTAGAGCAAGTTCTCTCATATTTGTGGGTGCTGTTGACGCGTTCAGCATTACAGACCCCACAAAGCAAATAACATAGCTATAATCCGAAAGCAAACAGAGAACCATCCTTATTCCCTATATAGAGCATCCCGTTAGAGATAGTTGGCGTTCCCCAGAAAAGCGAGACCGGGCTGGGATCATGGTATGAGAACAGCGTCGCTCCGGTCCTGGCGTCCAGCACATAGAGGAAAGCCCCGGAGCCAATCGCGACCACTCCCGGTACCACCATTGCCGACCCCTGCACTTTTCCCGGCAGACAATGCTCCCAGAGAATACTGCCGGTCGAAGGATTGAGCGCCCGCATGCTCCCCAGGCACCCTTGACTACCTATAGTCGTATGCGAATCACCGATATAGATACTTTTCTCATCCCACGCGCTGGACGAGATGCTTGACCGGGCATCGGGCGCGGGAGTGGAGATCCTGGTCTCCCAGAGCGGCCCCGCGCTAATGTTGGCGCGATCAAGAGCGTAATAGATGCCATTTTTGTTAACCAGACCGATCATGTTATGGACAGTGCCATTAATGGCAGCGGTAAAGAGCATTGGTGTGCTACCAAAATCATCGTCATTGCCCTGTTGAGCTTTGGGAACCTGCCAGGCATGGAGTAATGTGAGGGTCCTGGTGTCGAATTCGAGCAAGGCATACGCGTAAGATTCATAGGTTGAGCAGCTATGGATCGTACCGGTGGAAACATAAACGGTGCCATGCATCTCATCAATGGTCGGGGTCATCCAGATGCCTCCACCGATGCAGCCAGCAGGTACGGTCATAAATGAATGCTCAATCGCTCCGGTTGACGCGTTGATCTGAAAGAACTCGCCTGGCTCCAGAGGGCAGTCGCCATAGGATGCTCTGCCGATATAAAGGCTACCATTATAGATCGAAGCTCCGGCCCAGATCATCATATTGGGAGGAACGCCAAGAGCGGTTCGCCAGATGATACTCCCATTGGTAGCATTTAAGGCGTAGAACTGCGTATCCCCCCCGCCAACAAAAACTACCGGGGTCATTTTCCCCCGGATCGAGACGGTGCTTACCGTCGCAGGCGCGGTAACACCCGCGCTCGTAGGGAAACAGGCAGGAGGAGCGGTTGGTATGTTCCCTAGAAAGGTTCGCCAGAGCACCTGTCCATTAAGGTTCATTGCGTACTCATAACCGTCGGCGGACCCCCAGTAGAGTGTGCCATTCACTATAATCACCTGCGAACTGATCCAGCCGCCAGCTTTGTAAACCCAGTGCAGCTTCAAATTATGCGCGCTATTCGCATTCAGCATGGTTTCGAATTTGTTAAATCCTTTATGCTCATTGCCTCCCATATAGGTTGGCCAGTTGCCTGCCCCACCTGCCAGCGCAGAAGAAGATGGCTGCCTCAAGGACAGTTGCAGCCCGCCCGCAACCACCACAATCGCACTGATAATCCCCAAAATACGTACCAGAATACCACATCTTGTAGTACCTATAAGATACTTGGTCGTCATACGACACCCTTTCATCATACTAGAAAAATCTGGTAATCTCATCCTCATTTTGCATGAGTCCATAATTCTTAAATGGTATATGCACATGATAGATAATTATCGGATTGACAGGGAACGCGAAGCAGATTAGACTGGCATCATTATTCCGATCTATTTTTCCTTATCGCCATACCAAAGACAGCATATTAATAATGGGAGATACTCATGAGTACAGCACATGAAGTCATAGAGTTAAGCGGACATATTATCGACTCCTGGACCCTACCGCGCGCCTGGGATATCATCATGGACCGGGGCGGCAACTTCGAGGTAGAGGAGATGCAGGTGGGGGCCAGCAAAACAGAGACCAGCTATGTTCGACTCAAGGTTCTCGCGCCCAACGATGAAATACTCGACCGTATCCTCTCCGAGTTGCAGCAACTCGGCGCGGTGCTGGTCCATGCACAAGATATCCAGACTGAGACTGTGGAACAGCAAGGCGTCCTGCCCGCCAAATTTTATTCGACCACCAATCTGCCCACGCAGGTACGCCTGAACGGGCAATGGATCGACGTCGAAGGGATCGAGATGGACGTGATCATCGTCATAGACCGCGAAAATGGACGCTCCTATTGTAAGCCGATGCATGAAGTACAGGTCGGCGATCAGGTGGTTGTCGGCCACGACGGGATTCGCGTGCAGCCCTTTGAGCGCGCGCGCGACCGGGAAGCCTTTGCCTTTATGCAGAGCAACGTCTCCTCCGAAAAAGCGAAGGTCCTGGCAATTCACGAAATTGCTGAACAAATGCGGGAGACGCGCGCGCGCAATGGCAAGATTCTCTTTGTGCTCGGTCCCGCCGTCATCCATACCGGAGCGGGTCGCTATATCGCGGAACTGGTGCGCCGCGGCTACGTTCAGGTCATCTTCGGCGGCAATGCCATCGTCACCCACGACGTTGAGGCTGCGCTCTTCGGCACCTCACTGGGCGTTGATTTGCAGAGCGGCGAACAGGTCGAGGGCGGGCATCGCAATCATCTGCGCGCCATCAATGCCATACGAGCAGTGGGCACGCTGGAGAAAGCGGTCGAGGCGGGATTGTTGCGCGACGGTATTACCTATGAGGCAATCAAACGACATATCCCGCTGGTGCTGGCAGGCTCGATTCGCGACGATGGCCCGATGCCCGGCGTCATCAGCGATATGCAGGAGGCCCAGCGCCGCATGCGCCAGGAGGTCCAGGGGGTAGAAATGGCCCTGATGATTGCCTCGATGCTGCACGCGATTGCCACCGGCAATCTGCTACCCGCCAGCGTGCGAACTGTCGTGGTCGATATCAATCCGGCGGTGGTGACCAAACTCGCGGACCGAGGAAGCTTCCAGGCGGCAGGATTGGTAACGGATGCTGAGCTATTCTTGCGCGAACTGGTCGAGGCGTTAGCCGACTAAAAGACGTTGCTGGAGCGGGCTATGGTCGTTTCGCGCGCTCATGATGCTTGCGCGCTTTGGCACGGTTGCCGCAAGTTTTCATGTCGCACCAGCGCCTGCTCCGGTTTTTGCTCGTATCCAGAAAGAGCCAGTTACAATCATCCGCCGCGCAGACCCTCACGGCTTGTACCTCTTCCGAGGTGAGTATATCCGCCGCCGACCTGATCACCGGCCAGAGCGGCCAATCGAGCGCTCTCGGCTCCACGTCCCAGCGCCAGGCAAAGCCATCCCCGGCAGGTATAATGCGAGCATGAACCATCGCCTGCGCCAGCGCAACATTCAACAGGCGCAGATCAGCTTCCTGTGGCCTTTCACCGCTAGCAAGCATTAAAAAGATGCGGTAGAGGACCTCGCGCCAATCCCTGGCCCGTTGTAGAATTTTCTCGGCCTTCCCTTTGTGACTCTCTGCCTCCGCCAATAACTCCCGCGCCTGCTCACTGGTCACTATCTGCGCCTGCTCAGCCCATTCAATCAAATCATCATAACTTGTCAACAGCTCTCTGGGCGCATCAGAGGCGCGATCTTCAAGCGTATTAGCAAAATTCAGGCACAAACAATTGCCTGAAAAATCAAACACGATTTCTCTCATCTTCATCCTCCCCTAAAAATTTTATCACATTTCGTTCTAACCACTCAGGCTTTCTCAAACGTCGCTGCACGCTTTGACTCCTCGCGCCGAAGGCGCTCACAGGGAGAGGAAGGTGCTGGCGGTGGGCTACGCCCACCGCCAGCACCTTCCTCTCGAACGGCTCGCTTGCGAGCCGTTCTGGATGAAAAGACAACTTTTGGGAAGCCCTGTCTAACCTCTAAAATACACTTGACGGGTTAGTAAATAGTGGTTATAATATAACCATCAAAGTAATTTTAGCAGGTTATAAACAAAAGTGTCAACAGGCTGGCAACCTGTGACGGGGTAGAGCAGCGTCGAAAGGAGTTGCAACCGTGCATCCGCTTTATAGTGAAATACTGAGCCAGCAACGACGGCTGGAGATGCTACAGCAGGCAGAGCGTGAGCGTTTAGCGATGGCTGTGCGCAGACCAGAGCACTCTGACAGGCGACTACATCGCCCATGGGCTTACCAGCTTGGCAGCATGATGGTGAAATGGGGGTACAGGTTGGAGCGATTTGGAACGTCTCATAGAGTTGCCTGCTCGGCATCTCAGCAACATCACTAACTGCATGATCTCTCTTGTGAAGTAATCAAGCAATCAAGAGAGAGACTTGCCGGTCCTGAAAGGAGGACTAAGATGGACATTTTCTTCTTCTGGCTGATTGTATTGTTGGGATTGATTGCGCTTGATCTGGCGGCCTTATGGTGGGGCTTTGATAGCCGGGAAAGCATGAACAGCCCTGAGTGGGAGCGACGAAGGGTATGGTGGACGAGGGTACCGGCTCACCATTATTAATGCCGCATGAACGATGGAGACGGGCTAGCGCACGCGGTCCGCGATCACCCTGACCTCTTCGGCCAGTTTACGCAGGGCATCGCGCAACTCCGGCGGTTGCAGCACGACCAGGGGACAGCCCAGTCCTACCAGCAGCCGAGGTATCCAGTCCAGATCTGCTGCGTAGCAGCGCAGGATTACCCCTTCCGGCACCTGTTCCAGGGTGCCGAGCGCGGGCGAAACTCGTTGGCGGGCCTGTTCCAGCGGTATTTCGAGTAGCACTTCAACTAGCCAGGTGGCGGGCATCGTTGCCAGCGAGCGATTTACATGCTCAACGCAGTCGAAATCTGCCGGGCGTTCAAAGGTTTCGGCGCGCATCTCAGCCTGCACGATCCGGTCCAGGCGAAAGGTGCGCAGGTCGCAACGCAGGTGGCAGTAGCCTGCAGCATACCAGTAGCCGGAGCGACAGACGATACCATACAGGTCAACTTCGCGCTCCGTCTCAATATCTTTCCAGGCCCGGTAGCGCAGCCAGACGCGCCGCCCTTGCAATATTGCCATACACAGCGTCACGACCACCTTGCCTCCGGGGGCAATACCAGGAAAGGGATAGTTAAATATGAGCGTCTCCTGCACCGCTTTGACATGCTCTTGCAGGCTCAAAGGTAAGACGCGCCCGATCTTCGCCAGTGCGCCCTCAACGGCTGGTGCAGCACCGGCCAGACCGAGTCCGCGCGCAGCTACCAGACCAACGGTGAGCGCGAACGCTTCTTCATCGGTAAACATCATCGGAGGGAGCTTGAAGCCAGGGCGGAGTCGATAGAAGCCATAGCGACCGCGCACAGCTTCGATGGGAATGCCCAGATCTTGCAACATCATAATATAGCGGCGCACCGTGCGCTGATCGACCTCTAGCCGCTCGGCCAGCTCAGGACCGCTCATTTGATGGCGCGATTGCAGCAGTTCCAGTACGGTTAGCACGCGTGTCGCCGGAAAATACATCGATATCCCCTTTCTTTTTCTAAACAGGACGTATTATAACCGCTTTCTATGCTATACTCAAGGAGGTGATTGGAACAAAAGAGCTAAATGCGTTGCTTGGATATTTTTGACCGTAAAGTTGATAGGCGAGATGAAACGTTAAAGAAAGAGAGCGCGAGAGACACATGCAAGAACCTTTTAGCAAAGACAGATTGCTTGAATTGATGCGCAACGGCTTCGCGCAGTTTGAATCGCTCCTGGCCCCCCTTAGTGAAGAGCAGATGACCACACCAGGGGTCAATGATGCCTGGTCGGTGAAGGACAATCTGGCCCATCTTACGGTGTGGCAGTGGCATGCGCTCAAGCTGCTTCAGGCGGTGAAAGATCATGTCGCCCCGGTTGATCAGTACGAGGGTATGACGGAGGATCAGCAAAACGAGCGCATTTATCAGCAGAACAAAGACCGCCTCTTGAGCGAGGTCCAGAGCGAGTTCCGCTCCAGCTTTGAGCAACTGCTTGCAGGCGTGCAAAGCCTGACGCAAGAGGAACTGGAAAAGCCACAGAGCTGGCTGGGAGAGAGGCCGGTCTGGCCCTATGTTGTCGGCAATACTTATGGGCATTACGACGAACATACACAGATCATTCAGCACTGGCTGCAACGGAACAAGACCTCTGCGTAGGAGCGACATGTCAGATGATGCAAGCATTAAAATGGCAACAGGTTCATACCTGGCGTTTATCGCAACACGGCCTGACGCCGCGTTTGAACCGAGAAAATTTTGTTGAGATTGTGACGCGTACAGGTGGCATTCAAGCTCAGGTAATGTCGGCTGCTGAACTGGCGTTATTTACCCGCGTGGAAGGGCTGTCTCCCCAGGATGTCAGGTCTGCTCTCTGGCAAGATCGCAGTCTGATCAAGACCTGGGCCATGCGCGGCACACTACACTTGCTCTCGGCTGGCGAGCTGCCTCTGTATGTCGCGGCGCGTGACTGGCATGCTACTCCTGCCTGGTCCAACTATTTCGCCGAATTCGGCCTTACCACTCCGGCACAGCAGGAATCCTTCCTCTCTGCTGTGCCTCATGTTTTGGAGCAGGGGCCAATGACCCGCCAACAACTTGCTGACGCTCTCGCTAAGCACATAGGGATTTCCAAAGTACGCGACTTAATTATAGGAGCAAACTGGGGTTCTCCCTTGAAACCATCGGCCTATCGCGGTGATCTCTGCTTCGGACCAAGTCAGGGGCAAAGTGTCACATTCGTCAATCCTAAAACGTGGGTTGGCTCCTGGCAACCCGTCGAAACGGAGCTGGCTCTCAAGAAATTTGTCCGGCTTTATTTGCAGGCTTACGGCCCGGCTACCCCGGAAGACTTTGCTCGTTGGTGGGGAGGAAAAATTACCCTGGCGAAAAAGCTCTTTAAGTCAATGAGCGACGAGCTGGCAGAAGTTGAGGTTGAAGGCTGGCAAGCGTTTGCCCTGCGCTCAACGCTTGAGCCAATCCAACGCCTTGCAGTAGCGGAGACGATTCACTTTCTCCCACTATTCGATGCATATACCTTAGGTCTTGGACGTGGGATCGAGCCGCTACTCTCCCAGACCTACAAGAACCTGGTCTTCCGTCCTCAAGGATGGATCTCTGCGGTTGTCCTGCTCAATGGGTCTATTCAAGGCGTCTGGCAACATACGGCTCGCCGCCTCCAAACCGTCATCAAAGTTCGCCTGTTCTCTGCGCCCACAGCTCCTATCCGTAAAGGGATTGAAGCCGAAGCAGAACGGCTCGGCGAATTCTTTAAAAACCAGGTCTCCCTGGAATACCTGTAGGAGTAATGTAGCCAGATATGCACGATAATATCACGCTGCCAACAGACGAAATGGGTGTATTAAAAGAGCTAGAGCGGTTGCTGCGGGATCAGGGTCACCTCAATCAGGGAGAGTCGATCCCCATTGTACAGGATCTCCAGGGTAAGGCCGAAAATCAACTAAGCGTTTACGCCAAAGACAATACCATTGTTGCTTTATCACTCAGGTATTGCCAATTACCTGCTCTTCCTGAATCCCTCGGGCAGCTCGCCAATCTTCAGCATTTAGATGTAACTGGCAATCAGTTAACCGTTCTCCCCAAATCACTTGGCGAGCTGCTCCAGCTTAAAAGGCTCTATTTAGACAGTAACCGGCTGACCTCGCTCCCCGCATCGCTTGAAAATTTGCTTTATCTAGAAGAAATCCACCTCGATGGGAACAGGTTAACCGCCCTTTCCGAGAGTATCGGTCAGCTAAAAAATCTCAGGGTTTTGAACGTATATAACAACCAGTTAAGTTCCGTTCCCGCTAGCCTCAGTCAATTGGCACATCTCCAGGAGATAAGCCTGGGGAGGAATCACCTGACTTCTTTACCCGAGTCATTCTGGCAACTGACCGGCCTTCAATTGTTAAATATAGCGGAAAATCGGCTGTCTTCGCTCCCAGAAAGCATTGGTAATCTCACTAATCTCTCAATGCTGGATATAGCTCATAATGCTCTGACCGTCCTTCCTGAGTCTCTTGGCAATTTGAGCAAGCTCACTTCTTTTCTCTATCTCAGCAATAATCAATTAACCTCGTTGCCTAGATCTCTGGTGAATCTGCAAAACCTGATATATCTCAATGTCACCGATAACCAGTTGACTACTTTACCAGAGCAGATTGGCAACCTCGGCAATCTCCAGGAGTTGAGACTATACAATAACCAGCTTACGTCTCTGCCCATATCATTAGGGAATTTGAGAAATCTCAAAGAACTGCACTTGATGAACAATAGGCTAACTGCCCTCCCCGCATCTCTTAGCAACCTGACCAGTCTTAGAAAGCTAAGCGTGCGCAACAACAACATAACGTCTCTTCCTGAATCTCTTGGCAACCTGACTCATCTTATCGAACTAGACTTGAGAAATAACCAGCTCATGTCACTTCCCGAAACGCTTGGCAATCTATCCAGCCTCATGTATCTCGATCTGAGAGGAAACAGACTAATAGCTCTCCCCGCAAGCATCAGCAAGCTTATTAGACTTGAAAAATTAGATTTGCGCTGGAACAAGCTATTTTCTCTTCCTCCCTGGATACAGGAACTCGAACAACGCGGTTGCACCGTTTTCAAGTAGGGCGGCGAACCATCCGAGCTTGTGCAAAACGCGGTTGCACTGTTTTCAAATAGGTCAGCAATCTCTCCTAATTTGTGCA
>Ga0070741_10004463_pt1 | contig 32625 bp, 25 predicted proteins | sample Coa_R1_4_FD_66440 | JGI IMG/M metagenome (GOLD analysis project Ga0070741, IMG submission 66440) | Surface soil microbial communities from Centralia Pennsylvania, which are recovering from an underground coalmine fire - Coalmine... | ecosystem: Environmental > Terrestrial > Soil > Unclassified ... | reverse complement strand
CTTCACTCCGCGCCGTGAAGCAAACCATCGTTACCCTCGACATGGAGGGCGTCCTAACCCCGGAGATATGGATCGCGGTCGCCGAACGCACCGGCCTGCCCGAATTGCGCCGCACCACCCGCGACGAGCCGGACTACGACAAGCTGATGCATTACCGGCTCGATATCCTCGAGCGGCACGGCATTACCCTGACGAAAATCCAGGAGGTGATCGGCGGGCTCTCACCGTTGCCCGGCGCGGTCGAGTTTTTGGATTCGCTCCGCGCACAGGTCCAGGCAATCATTTTGTCCGATACGTTCGAGCAGTTCGCCCAGCCGCTTCTGCGCCAGCTCAAGTGGCCCACCCTTTTCTGCCACCGGCTGGTCACGACCGGCGACCGCATCACCGGGTACCAGCTCCGGATGTCGGACCAAAAACGGCATTCCGTGGAAGCGCTGCAGAAACTGAATTACAAAGTCATCGCGGTTGGCGACTCATTCAACGATACCAGCATGCTGGCCCAGGCCGACCATGGCATCCTTTTCCACGCGCCGGACAACGTGGTGAAGCAGTTTCCGCAGTTTCCCTCGATCAACGATTATCCGACGCTGCTACAGTCGATCCAGAGCCTGTTATAAAACGGCGGCTAGTTTTAACGCAGAGGGCACAGAGGCGCGGGAGGCCACAGAGTTTGATGAGCAATGACCACACCGCTACCATCTTGGGCCTTTTGATCAGCCACTAAATGCGAATTAAAGCACTTTCAGAGCTTCCTCTGCGACCTCTCTTTACCTCTGCGGTCTCTGCGTTTTGATCCCACTCATACTGTCGTCAGAAACCGTTCCATGCGCTGGAGCACGCGGTCGCGGCCGAGGACGCGGAACATGCCGGTGAGATTCGGCCCGACGTTGGTCCCGGACACCACCAGCCTGGCCACCGCCTGGTAATCGCCGAAGCCGAGGTTGTTTTTCGCCGCCAGATCCTTGATCGCCTGCTCGAGCGCGGCGTCATTTGAAAAATCGGCCGACTTCAGCACTTCGACCAGTTCGCGCAACCGCGTCTTCGGATCGCCCTTGGCCATGACCTTGTCGCGCGCCTTGGCGTCGACCGGAAAATCGTCAGTGAAAAAATAAACCGTGTAGCCGGGCAGTTCATCGATCGCCTTCACCTTCGGCTGGCTGAGCAGCATGACTTCGCGGAAATAAGACGCGTCCGCCGCCAGCGCCGGGGTCGGATTCTGCCGCTGAAAATAATCGCGCGCCAGCGCCACGAACCGGTCAGCCGGCAGTTCGAGCAGGTAGGCCATGTTCATGTGCGCGAGTTTTTTTTCGTCGAAGCGCGCATTGCTCTGGTTGATGCCAGGAAGATCGAAGAGCTGGATAATTTCTTCGGTGGGCATTTTCTCGCGGTCATCGCCGGGGTTCCAACCGAGCAGGCAAAGGAAATTCACCAGCGCCTCGGGTAGAAAACCGCGTTTTTGATATTCCTCCACCAGCGCGCCCTGGTCGCGCTTCGACATCTTGCCCGGGCCGTTTTGTTTCAAAATGAGCGGAATATGCGCATAAATCGGCAGGGGCGCGCCGAAGGCCTGGAATAGCTCGGTGTGCTTGCTCGTGTTGGAGAGATGGTCCTCGCCCCGGATCACGTGCGTGATCTGCATAGTGATGTCGTCGACGACGTTGACGAAATGGAACACCGGATTGCCGTCCGAGCGCACGATAACGAAGTCTTTTTCCTCGGTGCGCTCGACCCGTCCGCGGATCGCATCGTTGATGACCTGGGGCTGGCCGGAGATTTTAAAAAACACCGCGCCCTCCTTTTCGTAGGTGCGGCCGGCGGCCTTCAGTTTCTCGAGATATTCGCGATAAATCTCCGCGCGCTCGCTCTGCCGGTACGGCCCGAAGCTCCCGCCGGTTTTCGGGCCCTCGTCCCAGTTGAGGCCGAGCCAGGTCAGGCTGTCGTAGATGACGTTGAGAAATGCCTCGCTGTTGCGCTCCTTGTCGGTGTCCTCGATCCGGAGGACGAAGACGCCACCGGCGTGGCGGGCGTAAAGCCAGTTGAACAGCGCGGTGCGGGCGCTGCCGATGTGGAAAAAACCCGTGGGACTCGGGGCGAAACGGACGCGGACTTGGGACATGGAAGAGAATCGACAGACTGGCAGATTGGAGCGAAAAAGCCATTGCGGTGAATTCTTTGCCTTCTGTCAAAAACTCATCTGCCTTTGATCCGATGGCGCTGGCAGCGCAGTTTGATGCTCTCGGCGGGGTGGCCGGCTTCCGTGTGGAAAAATTCGGCGAGGTGGCCGGTTTCCCGCTTTTTTCGCTGACCAAGCGCACGCCGGGTCCGCGGCCGCGGATCTATCTCTCGGCCGGCATTCACGGCGACGAGCCGGCGCCTCCCCTTGCCCTGTTGCGCCTGCTCGAGCGTGGTTTTTTCGACGCCCGCGCGATCTGGTTTGTCTGTCCGCTGCTCAATCCCGTCGGCTTGGCGGCGAACACGCGCGAAAACGCGGGCGGCCTGGACCTCAACCGCGATTATCGCCACCTCGTTTCGGCGGAGATCCGCGCCCACATTACCTGGCTGCAGCGCCAGCCGCCGTTCGATCTCGCCCTGATCCTGCATGAGGATTGGGAGGCGAAGGGATTTTATCTCTATGAATTGAACCGCAGCGGACGGCCGGGACTGGCTGAGACCATCATCGACGCGGTGCGGGCGGTGGGGCCGATCGAGCTTTCCGAACAAATTGACGGGCGGCCAGCCAAGGGGGGAATCATCCGGCCGCCCGGCGACCGCAGACTGCTCGAGCAATGGCCTGAATCCGTTTATCTCCACGCGCATCACACCGCCGTAAGCTACGGCTTTGAAACTGCCTCCGGCTTTTCGCTGGAGGAACGCATCGCCGTACACTGCCTGGCGGTGGAAACGGCGGTGGCGAAGTTCGTTACGCCAGGCTAGAGCGGTTAAAAAATACTGCCGCCGTTTTCGAAGCCTATATATTTTAAGCGCACACCCCAAGAGCCGTTGGGACAACAGCTTTGGTTAAACCGTTCTAGGTTCCGTCCGTTTTCAGCCCGTGCTGCGCGCAGAAGGCCGCCATGTCCGGCGGCAGCGGGGCGTGGAATGACCGCTCCCCGCCGGCGGCCTGAAGATCGATCTCGGCGCAATGGAGGGCGTGGCGCGGGAGGAGCAATTTTTCCGCCAGCGCCGGCGTCCACCCCGCGGCGATGAATTCCAAAAACAATCGGGCATCCGGACCGTAGATCTTGTCGCCGACCACCGCATGCCCCAGCCATTGCGCATGGGCCCGGATCTGGTGCTTGCGGCCGGTCTCCGGCGCGACCCGCGCCAGGGTGAAGCCGCCGGCTGTCGCCACCGGCTCGAAACGCGTCACCGCCGGCTGACCGTCGGGACGGACGGTCGATTTGATGAAGACCGGCCCGGCTTCGTCGTCGCCGAGCGGCTGATCGACCGTCACGGCCTCGCGCAGCTCGCCGGCAAGGATGACAAAGTAAGTTTTGCGCACCTGCCGGCGCTGGACCGCTTTTTGCAGACGGCTCGCCGTCACCGGATCCTTGGCGAACACAACCAAGCCGCTCGTCTCACGGTCGAGACGGAAGATGAGGTGCGCGGCGGCCAAGCCGAATTCGGTCCGCACCGCCCCCACCAAGCTCGACCATGGACCGGCTTTGGACGGATGGCAAACGACGTCACCGGGCTTGTCGATGACGAGCAGACGTTCGTCTTCATGGCGCACCCAGGCACGCAATTCCTCCGACGCGATGAGTCGGACCGGCCCCTGGGGAAGGCGGCCCCATTGCGTACCCTCGCCCCGGACCATCATGGTGTTTTCGGCGGCAGCGGCCGGTGACGGGCGATGACTTTGCCGGCGAGGCGGGCCGCCCATGGCTTCGGCATTTTGGAGGAGAAAGCGGCGATCAATTTGTTGCGCGCGCCGGTCACGACCAGGTTCCTGCCGGCGGCGAGCGCGCGCAGCGACTCCATCGCCACCTGCTCAGATGTCTGGCAAAGGCGGTCCGGCAGCGGCGGCAGCGTCAGGCCGGCCGCCTTGGAAAAGTTCGTGGCGGTCGGCCCGGGACAGACGGCCAGCGTGCGCACGCCGCTGCCGCGCAGCTCTTCGTCGAGGGCCAGGCTCCAGTGGAGGACAAATGCCTTGGTTGCGCCGTAAGTGGCCATGCCCGGCGTGGGTTGGAAAGCCGCGGTCGAGGCGATATTGATGATCGCGCCGCCACGCGCGCGCAGCAGCGGGAGGAGCAGAACCGTGAGATGCACCAAGCCGCGAACGTTGACGTCGATCATGCCGAGCTGGTGCGCCGGGCCCGGCTCGGGAAACGGTCCGTATGAGCCGAAACCACTATTGTTAATGAGGAGAATTCTCCCCGGAAGTGTGCCTTGAGTAAGCGCTTCTTCTAACCGCGACGCTGCCGCCTCGATCGGGGCGGACTCGCTCAAATCACATGCAACATGGCGCAAATTAAGCTGGGAACCTTTTATGTCCGGAACGCGTCGAGAAAGATTGAAAATCACGAGTTCAGGGCATAATTTTCCCATCAGTTCAATGAACGATTTTCCAATACCGGAAGATCCGCCCGTCACGACGACGGCGCCGTATGCAGAGAAAGCTTCGCTTAGCGAGGCCATGGCGGCGGGGAAAATTTTTTCATCCGTAACTCAACCGAAAGGGAGAATCATGAACAGACAAAACAGCAACCACGATATCATCGTTTCCGGCATTCATCTCGAGCTGACTCCGTCCCTTAAAACCTTTGTCCATGAGAAAGCGCAGCGATTGTTCCGACACGAGGAACACATTGTCCGCCTGCGCATTGAGCTCGAATGCGATCCGAAACAGACCGTGGCTCACCGTTTTGCCGCCAAGGGGCACATCCAGATTCACGGCCCCGACATGAATGCAATCGTCGAGGCGGACGAATGCCACAAAGCCGTCAGCCTGCTGGTCGACAAACTCAACCGCATGCTCCGGCGGCGGGCACGCTTCTTCAAGGTCAAGCGCAAGCATACCCACGCCGTGGAGATCTCCTCCACCTTGCCGAAGGTGGCGGCGGCCTGACGCCCGACGGAGGTATTGTCTCCGGCCCGCCGCCCACCGCGGCGGGCTTTTTTCTGTCCAGACGGCACAAGGCTCGGCACAAAAAAACCGCACCTTCGGGAGGAAGGTGCGGTCGTGAGTTGGTTGAGCCGGCCTGGCGGCCTCGCCGGGCGTTACTGGAGGGAAATGGTGTTCGATGCGGTGGTCGCGGTGGAGAACTTCACCCAGACGATCTTGGCCGCGGAGTCGTAGAACCAGCCCTGGCTGGCGGACACCAGCGCAGACTTGGAACTGACCGAGCCGACCGGGACGCCGTTGAGGTTGACCCCGGCCGGGGCGGCGGTTTGCAGTTCGATCTTGAGGTAATAAGTGCGGTTGGCGAACTGGCCGACAAATGAGCCGCTGGCCGCGCCAATCGTCACCACTTCCTTGCCGCTGGTATTGTCGGAGGTGAAGGCGGTGGTGGAAAACTCGTTGTCCGTGATATAAAGGTCGCTGATTCCGTCGTCCTCATAGAAATTATAACTGGTCGCGCCCGAGGGATAGACATCCACGGTCAACTGACCGGCCTGGAAGCCGGCTTGATCGACATAATCCTGGTGGAGGGCGTTGCCGTTGGCATCGTAGCCGACGATCATGGGAATGATCGAACCCGCCTTGATGAAGAGCGGTACCTCGGTGACGGGCGCCGCGATGGTGGCGGTGGATCCGCCCGCGTGGGCCTTGCCGAAGTTGGTGCTGTTGAGATAATCGGTGTAATCGAGCCAGGTCGTTGAAGAGGATTCGGGGAAGGTCACGGAAACGCTGGTCGCGCCCGCCACCGTCACCGGCTGGATCAGGATTTCGCTGGTGCCCTGGCCATTGATGATCTGCTGGGCATTAGGCCACCGGACGGGATAGAGCACCGAACCTCCGGTGACATGGTAGCAAGCCTGGGCATTGGAATAGCGGAACGGCAGCAGCTGGTAGCGCAGCTGTTCGTAATGGCCGAAGGTCGCCTGCGCCGTACTGCCGAAACACCAGGGGAAGCGACCGATCTGTCCATTGGAGCCGGTGGTGCCTTTGGCGCCGAAAAACTCCTGCAGCGGGGTGAAGGCGCTGTATTGCAGCCAGCGCTGGTAGAGCTCGTCGTTGGAATTGTTGTTGTAGCCGCCGGTGTCGCCGCACCAGTAGGCCGCGGTGGTCTTGGTGTTGCACTTGTAGGCCTGGGCCATGTCCTTGTCAGAGAAGCCGCCCTGACCGCCCGGATTCGAGAAAGTCGCGGTGGTGTCGCCCGTCCAGAGGCCGGGATACTGGTCGTTGTTGGTGGCCGCGCCGCCGCTGACGTCGGTGTGGGCAAGGATCAGGCCGCGACCCTGGGAAAGATTGGCCGTGGTGGTGTCTTCATAGGCCGCCTTGTGGTAGAAGCCCAGCCAATCGGCGGTCTTGGTGCTGCCATTGGCGAGGATGCCGCCGGTCGGGATGCCGACGGTCGTGTCCATTTTGAGAAAATCGAAGCCCATGGTGAAGAGCGGCGCATTGAGGCTCTTCCACCAGTTGGAAGCCGCGGTGGTGGAAAGGTCGAACTGGCCGGTATAGGTGACGCCATGCCAGCCGCCGCCGTTCACCACGGTACCGCTGCTGTTCTCAATGAAATAGTGATTGGTCGCACCGGTGCTGTAGAGGGAGTTGCTCTTATCGATCCAGGGCCATTCCCACACGCCAAAATGGAAGTTATTCGAATGAAGGGTATTCATCATGGTCTGCGGGTCGGAGAACTGGGTGGGATCGAATTTGAAATCGATGTACTCGGAGCCGGGTCCGTTGTAATTGCTGCCCAGCCAGCTGGAATCGACCCAGATGAGGTCGCCGCAATAACCGTTGCGCAGCTGGTTCATGTCGCTGAGCACGCCGGTCTGGTTGTCATAGCAACCGAACATCACGCCAAAGGCCCATTTCGGCGGCAGAATGGGATTGCCGTTGGCCGTGCCCGAACCGCCTCCGCCCTGCCCGGCAGCAAACGTGAACTTGTCAGCGGAAACGTAATAATTGGTGGCGGAGGAATTCTTGCCCGTCACGGTCAGGCGCAGGTCATGGCTGGCGGTGGAGGCAAAAGTGATCGAACCGATCGTCACGGTCGGATAGCTTTGGGCGGCCGAGTACTCGTCCACCGTGCCGCCGAGGTTGGTGCCGTCGATCGACATCTGGACAATGCCGCGCGAAGTCAGCCCCTTGTATTCCAATTGGACTTGGTAGGTGCCCGCCGGGACATTTGGCAGGGTGAAATCGATGTACTGGCCGGCTGCGTTGGAGGCGAGCTGCACCCATTTGCCGCCGCTGGAATTGGTGTCGGTCTGAACCGACGTGGTCGCGCCAGCGCCGGTATAGGAAAGGTTTTCCGCCTCGTAGGTCTGGGTGGTGCCGCCGCCACCCGTGCTGATCGTATAGGTGGCGCTGGTGATGCCGCTGTCGGTATAGCCGCTCTCGTAGGCGATGGCTTTCAGCGTAGCCGTGGCACCGATGCTGACCGGAGTGGAATAAACGGTGCCGGCGGTCTCCGAAGGCGTGCTGCCGTCCGTGGTGTAGCGGATCGAAGCCCCGGGCGTGGAGGAAGTGATCGTGACCGTCTGCGCGCTGGTGTAAGTGCCGCCGCCGGGATTGAAGACCGGCGCCGCCGCTTGCTGGATTTGCGAGGTGAAGACAAATTTGTCGGCGGAAAGATAGTAGTTACTGGAAGAGCCGTTCTTGCCGGTAACGGTCAGTCGAACGGTATGGGTGCCGGTGGCACTGAACGTCACGTTGCCGAAGTTTGTCGTCGGATAAACCTGCGTGGCCGAATACTGGTCAACCGTGGAACCGAGATTGGTTCCGTCCACGGAAAGCTGCAGGATGCCGCGGGAGGTGTTTCCCTTCCATTCCATTTGCAGCTGGTAGGTGCCGGCGGTCAGGCTGGGAATGCTGTAATCGATGGACTGCCCGGTGGCGGTCGATGAGAGCTGCACCCATTTGCCGCCGCTGGAATTGGCATCGGTCTGCACCGAGGCGGTGGCGCCGTTGGGCGTATAAGTGAGATTCTCCGCCTCAAAAGTGGAGGTTTGAGCCACCGCTCGCCCGGCCAAGCCACAGGACAGCAAACCGCAGAGCGCCGCAAACGCCGCCATTCGCCCGGCTTTTAAGCAAGTATCCGCGGTGCGGGTCGAAAACGGTGCGGAAGTGAAGATCGGAGCGGTGAAGGTCGGCCGCGCAGTCGTTGAAGGAAGGAGTCGCATTTTCATTTTAGAATTTGAAAGGGTGAAACAGACAAAAGGTTCAAAAAGCCGGGAGCGCGGCGGAGGATGGCTTTGGAAATTAAAATTCGCCGCGCTTGATTGGGATGGAGGTAAGAAAGCGTGAGCAGTGGCGGGCGAGTGAGAGGAGTTAGGGCAAACACCCTAGGCATTCCGAGGCAAAACACCTAGCCGCTTTTCGGCGTCGGCCGAATTGGCTACTCGAATTCAAGGCACTTGCATCTCCGCCTTGTCCATTGGGGTGAGCATTTGGAAGCCCAAGGCGGTCGGCTTGGGCTGTAAGCGAGTCCCCTTTTTTTCGCGGATGGTCAGCCGATGAACTCACACGTCTCCGTTTGCACGAGGGCAAAACACAAGCTATCGCCATTGCCTGTCGATTTCTGGCGGGCCGGCAGGCACGCGCCCGGAACAAAAAAGCGATGCATACCCGGAGGCATGCATCGCTTGAATTTGGGCGATTCGCCGGACGCGGCGCGCCTTAGATATGAACGTTGAACGTGACCCTAAAGGTAATGCCGGGATAACCCGGGACCGACTGGCGGGAGGCGGGCTGCCAGAGGAATTTCGAGTTGAACAGATTATCGATATTCAGATTGATGCGATAACGGTCCCAAGCGTAGCTGCCGCCGGCGTTGACCACGGTCCAGCCCTTGACGTAGAAGCCGGGCTGTTCGGGAACGCCCAGGGCGGTGGCGCCAGTGATCGTTTCGCCGGCCACATTGCCGACGTGGACCACGCCGAAAAACGCACTCGCGCCCTTAAACGTACCCTGCGTGGCATGGTAGTTTACGAGCAGATTGGTTAGGCGGTCGGGAACGTTGCGCACCCGGCGGCCGAACAGATCGCGGTACTTCATCGCAGTGTAGCTGGCAATGACCGAGACGTTCTTGGTCACGCCACCGATGACGTTGAGTTCGTAGCCCTTGCTGGTGGCATTACCCAACAGCGTAGGCGGCGCCGAAGGATCGGTATTATGCAGCGGATTGGGCGTCGCCAGGTTGTATTGGACGATCTGGAAGTGATCGGCGTTGATGGCGAGACGCTGATCGAAGAACTCCGACTTGAAGCCGAATTCGTGTTGCTTGCCGGTCTGCCACAGCGGTGAATTGGTCGGGCTGGCGGTGACGCCGGCGTTGGACGAATACGTGTAGTAGAGCGAAATGTTCTTCATCGGCTTGGCCAGCACGCCGCCGAGGTAATTGTCTTTTTTGCTGATCAGCTTGACCTGAGTGTAGGGTCCGCCCGGAACACCGAGGCCGGTCGGGTTGGTCGGATTGGGCAGGACCGTGGTGGTCTTGTAATTGTCGACGTTGACAGTGGTGCGGGAGACGCCCCCGGTCAGAAACACCCGGTCTTCGTAGAGTCCGACCTTCGTCACCTCGTAGAGTTGTTTCAATGTGCCCATTGAGGGCTGATTGGAATAGCCCGAGGTGTAATGGGAAAGCGGCGGATGGGCGGAGGAACCGACGAGCTGGGCGCCGTTGTTGGCGTAGAGATTTACGTTGGGCAGATCGGCGGCGCGATTGTCCGCAACATTGTAGCTGTAGATCTGATGACCTTGCTGGAATACCCAGCCCGCGACCGGTTGAATCGAAACAGGTCCAGGATGGAAATTGGCGGCATAGTCGTTTTGAAACTGGAAGCCGCGCCAGAAGGAATGGTTGAACTGGCCGACAGTCGGAACGCTGGTCGGGTCGATCGCGCCCAAGATTCCGGGCGTGGGGGTGGGAATGGTCGCGTTTTTGACACCGATAACCTGGCCGGTCACCGGATCCCAGACGTCGGACGGATTGGAGGACGGATAGGCAGCGTCCTGCAGGAAGTTATCCGTCAATCCCTGGCCGGCAAAGCGGGCCGAAATGCGATCGAAGAGCGTGGTGGTGAACTCCGCCTCGAGCATGTTGATGCGGTCTTTGCGGCGGCTCCAGGTGGCGCTGCCATTCCAGCGCCGATAGCCGAAGCCCGGCAGCATCGAGTTCGAGATCTGTTTTCCCCCGATGGTATCGCTGGTGTAGACCTGCTCGCCCCAGTCATTGGCGTTGGTGGCTTCGCCCCGCTGGCCCCAATCTTCGCCGATGTACTTGACCGTCAGTTTCGAGGTATTAGTGAATTTGTAAGCAAAGGCGACCTCCAGATTTTGCTGCCGAACGGCGCCGGGAATGTAGGTCTTCGCGTCCTGATAGCTGGCAATTATCCGCATGGCGAGACGCGGGATGCTCGGGACCACAGCACCGGTCGAGTCCACCGTCCATTTGTTGGAATCGTAGTTGCCTACCGTGCCCGTGAAATCGGTGCTCGATGTGAACGACGGCGATTTGGTGATGATGTTGACCGCACCACCAGGCGTGCCGGTGGGCGAAAGGATGCTGTCCGGCCCCATGACCAGTTCCTGCCGCTCAATGAAGGCCGGATCGATGTTGGCCTGGTAGCCGTTGTTGCTCGGAAAATCAAACTGGGAGAAGTTGTCGACCGTCTTGGAGAAGCTTTCGAAGCCGCGGAAGTTTTGGCGGTCCATGATGCCGGCGATGCCGGCGCCGCGACCGGAACTCAAGCCGGCGAAGTAGCGGTTAACCTCATAGGTTGAGTTGGCGCCAAGGTCGTTCATTAGCTGACGGGAGACGACGTTGACCGAGAACGGCTGGTCAAGAATGTTGCCGGCAATGCGGCTCACCGACATGACGTCAGCGGAGCGATACGGATCCGCCGCCGTCGTGGAGATGGTGAACTCAGGAAGTTTGACGACTTCTTCGTTGCCGGCCGGAGCGGCCGCCTGACCGAACGCAGGAACAAAAGCGAGCACGGGCAGCAAGGCCACAGTGCAACGCCGGAGGTTTAGGCTGAACTTTTTCATGGAATGTCCTCTCGCTGGCTTGATCTTGGGTGGGAAGAACTGACCTTAAGGTTCAGGTGGGTTAATGGCTCGCCGCTGACACGGCGACCAACGGAAACCGCCGAGTTCCGGCCGGTGCTGTACCGTGCGCTCATGCGCACAGCAAATGAAATGGCAAGGCAAGGTGTCGGCGGTAATTGCCCCATTACGGACTTTGGCTATATATGCAGTTCCAAGCCCTTCAATGATTAAATGTTAGCAACAAAGCATAATGGAAGCCACCGTGAGCGATTATGCTATCTAATGAATCGCACAGAAATTCTAATGTTCACGCTTTGATATCCATCGGGCTGATACAAGAAAATCATGTCATTAATAATTAACAACTTAAAAATTTATACTTTATCCAGATTATCTCCATTGAATCTCTTCTCCGGTTCGATCCCTGCTCTTTCCGAGGCTAGCCCGCCCGTCACGAGCGGCTTTGCCTTCACTCTGACCGGGCGCGGCCGGCCCAACCGCAAGCTAGCAGGACGGTTCAATTTGTGCCGGTGCTAACAATCTTCGCTTGAGAAGGCGGCGTGGTTTAAAGCATTTATGCCTCCCGGTCCCGGCCGAGGGAAAACGGAAGATCGCTTGGATCATCGACGGTAATCCCAAACGTTCGCTAAAACGTCTCATGGTTATGAATGATTTGTTTCACCCCACCCTGCTTCAGCGCCGTTCGCTAAAAATTGTTCTTCTTGGCAGCTTGCTCGCCTGGCTGGGCTTCGCTTCGACCGGCCCTCTTGGCGCCACGCCCCTGCCGGCAGATTCGCCGGTGCGCGGCTGGACGATTCTTTCCGGAAACGAAAAAGGAGCACGCGCTGTCATCTCCGCGGCTCCCGCCTATCAGGTCAACCAGATCGAGCTTTCGCAGGACATCATCGGCAACCTCAATGAGACCGCCGATGCGGCGAAATGCGCTCTGGTTAATCAACTCATCGACCAGGCCCATAACGCCGGAATTCCGGAAGTCGTCGTCTGGGATCGGGCCCTTTATAAAATCGACTATTATCCCGCCGAGTTCCGCACCGGCCCCAACGGCACGATCGACCTCGACAATCCCGCCTTTTGGGAGTGGCTCAAGGCCGACTATCGCAAGATGCTCGACCGGCTGCCCAAGGTGGACGGCGTGGCCCTGACCTACACCTTCACTCCCACGCCGATCGAGGATCAGTATTCAAAAAAGCTGACCAGTCCGCAGCAGAAATTCGCCGCCGTGATCAATGCCATCGCCGACGTGATTGTCGGCGAACGCCATTTGAACTTCTACGTCCGCATATTTCCCAACGATCAACCGCAGGATCCCGTCGTCCGCGACACGATCCGACTCCTCTCCCGGCCGGAAATCCGGCTGATGATAAAATTGACCTCGCTGGACTATTTTCTCACCAGCCCGGACTGCGCCTTCATCGGAGCGGTCCCGCGCCCCACCGTGGTCGAATTCGACGCTGCCGGCGAATACAACGGCCAGGGCCTCCTCGCGAATTCCTGGGTGGATGATATTCTGAATCGCTGGCGCCGGCTCTCGCGGAAGCCGAACGTCATCGGTTACGCGGTCCGCACCGACCGGTTGAAAGAGAGCCGGGTCATAGGACGGCCCGGTGAAATCAACCTGCTCACCCTCCAACTCGGCGCGGCGGACCCCGACGTCACCTCAGAACAGGTCTACGACAAATTCATCACCGATCACTATGGCGCGGCCGCGCTCCCGGAGGTCAAGGCCGCCTTCAAGAACTCATACGACATCACCACCAGCATCCTTTATACCCTCGGCATCGTCTTGAACGACCATTCCAAGCTCGATTACGAAATCTACACGCCGCCCTATGGCCACCTCGTCTCCGGCCGCTGGCTCAACCCGCCCGTGGTCTATGTGCGGCACGGGGTGAACCGGGAGTTCCATTACTGGCGCGACGTGATCGACCATCTCGCGCCCGCCTTCGTCAAGGACCCCGCCTACAAGCAGGCGGAGAATTTCGTGCCGACCGAGGACGAGAGAAAATACATCCATCCGGGCGAAGCGATGAACGAGGAATACCTGCGTTACATCGTCACGGAAAAAAACTACGGCGTGGCGCTGGCGGAGGACTCGGTCCGGCACATTGAGAAGGCCCGGGCGGCGCTGACCCCCGCCGCCTACGAGGATCTGCACGCCTATTTCGAGCGCACGCTGCTGACCGCGCGCCTGCACCGGGCCGCGGCCTCCGCCTACTTCGGCTTTCGCGTCTGGTGCCGCGGCAAGGATTTCCAGACAGGTTACGTGCATGACACGGTGCAGAAGGGCCTCGCGGAAATCCAGGAGGTCGTTCCGCTCATCCGGAATTATCCGGTGAAGCCGCCCGCCGCCGCCTATACCTGGGTCAGCGACGCCGACAGCGCGGAGCATTACTTCCATCAGATCGTCGACGGCTGGCCGCGCGTGACCCAGCAGGACATCGTCAATCCCAACGCCGGGATGAAGTTCCCCACCACGGAACCGTGAGACTCGCCCGAGGTCGGCAATTTCGCTCCTATAGATCCCCATGATAAAAGTTCACCGGTTTGGTTTTCTTGCCGCGCTCATTCTCGCATCTGCCGTCGACGCCATCGGCGCCCTGCCCACCCCTGATCCTGACGACGGCGGCATCAAGCTTCCTCCCGGTTTTCGCGCCCTCGTCGTCGCGGACAATCTCGTGGTGGGCCGGCAGCGGGAATTCGAGGCCGGCGCCAACGGCGACATGTCCGAGACGCTTCGTTTCATCACCGTTGCGCCGGACGGCGACATCTATTCCAAGTTCAAACGTGGCGCCCTCGTGGCCCTGCGTGACACCAAGGGGACGGGACGAGCCGACGAGATCAAGACGTTCGGTGGCGGCGGCGGGACGTGCATCGCCTACCACGACGGCTGGCTGTATGAGTCCACCAACACCGGCGTTTACCGTTACCGTTTGAAGCCGGGCCAGCTCGTGCCGGATGGCGGGCCCGAGACCGTCGTCTCCGGGCTCCCCGCGGGCAAGGACCACAACGCCAAATGCTTTGCCTTTGACGACGAGGGCCGTCTCTACGTCGAGATCGGCTCGCCCTACAATGTTTACAGCAAGCCTGACCGGCAGTTCGGCGCCAAGGGCATGGACCCGACTGAGTTTCAAAAAACCTATGGCGGCTTCTGGCGTTTCGATCCGAACAAGCTCAACCAGACTCAGGCCGATGGTTACCATTTTTCCACGGGGCACCGGCACATCCTCGCCGTCGCCTGGAATCCCGTGTCCAAGGCGCTTTTCGTGACGATGAACGGTCGCGACCAGCTCAATACCGTCGCGCCGGAATATTATGATGCTCTCGACAACGCGCTGCGCGTCTCCGAGGAGATGCACATTCTCCGCGAGGGCGCCAACCTCGGCTGGCCTTATACTTATTTCGATCCGTTCAAGAACGCGCGGATGATCGCGCCCGAGTTCGGTGGCGACAATCGCAAGCGCGCCGAGCCCGGCAAGTATCCCGATCCGCTCATCGCCTTTCCCGCCCATTGGGCGCCGATGCAGATGACGTTTTATTTCGCCAACCAGTTTCCCGCTCATTACCATGGCGGCGCTTTTGTCGCCTTTCACGGCTCATGGAACCGCGCGCCGCTGCCCCAGGCCGGCTACCGCGTCTGTTTCGTGCCCTTTGACGAAAAAGGCATGCCGACCGGCGAGTATGAGACCTTCGCCGACGGTTTCACCGGCCTGGATCATGACTTCACCTCGACCGGCGACGCCCGCTTCCGGCCGATGGGCGTGGCGGTCGGCCCCGACGGTTCGCTCTATGTGACCGACTCGGAAAAAGGTCGCATCTGGCGCATCATCTACACCGGTGAGAGCCGCCCGGCCTCCGCCAGCGCCGCTCCGGCCTACACCCCGCCGGAGCACAAGCCGGTCAACGACGGCTCGCACGGCGGCCAGATTTATGCCCAGGTCTGCGCCACCTGCCACATGGCGGACGGCACCGGCGTGTCCAACATGCAGCCGCCGCTGATCGGCGACCAGGTGGTCGCGGGCGATCCCAATACACTGATCAATGTGATTCTGCGCGGGCCGGCGGCGGTACTGCCGTCCGACCGGCCGAAATATGCCAACACCATGCCGGCCTTCGGCGCTCTTTTCAGCGACCAGGACGTCGCTGACGTGGCCAGTTTTGTCCGCCGCGCCTTTGCCCACGACAACAAGCCGATCACGCCCGCGCAAGTCGCAACCCAGCGCGCCGCTCATCCGTGATCCGGGAGGGCCGCGGGGAACGTTGCATCGATCTTGATTCCGGGTCGGGCATGCTCCAGCCTGCGCGGCATGAGCTTTAAAATGCTGTTCCGCGCCATTGTTTTTCTGCTCATCCTCTTCGTCGTGCTTTATGTGGGGATGAACAATACCGGTTCGATCCTCTTTTCCTTCCCTCTGGCGCTCCAAAAAGACATTCATGCCCCGGCGGCCCTGATTTATTTCGCCATCTTCGCCATCGGCGTGGTGGCCGGGACCATGCTCTCGTTCGGCGGCGGTGGCGGCGGGAAAAAATCCGCGGAGAAAAGCTCCAAGAAATAAAAAGCGGCCGGCCTTATTCCGCCGACGCCAGGCCGAACTCGGCCCGCGCCGACGCCACATCCCGCCCAATCTGCGCACGCAACGCCTCCGGACCGGCAAATTTCTGCTCCGGCCGCAAAAACCGCAGCCATTCGACGGTCAGGACGTCGCCTTCACCGAAAGGACACGGACCGAGCACGTGCGATTCAAGCCGCGGATGCGCGCTCGAACCGATGGTCGGCCGCACCCCGTAGTTGGCCACCGCGGGAAACGATGCCGAAGAGCCGGGACCGGCCACGCGCACGAGATACACGCCGAAGCGCGGCTGCAATTCCGGCTCCCAGCCGAGATTGAGGGTGGGAAATCCAAATGTCCGGCCGAGCCCGGCACCGCGCGTCACCGTCCCCTCTGCAAAATAAGTGTAGCCCAGCAGGGTGTTGGCCGCCGCCACGTCGCCGGCTTCGAGCAGGGCGCGGATACGAGTGCTGCTGATCGGCTCGCCGTCGTAGCTCACCCGGTCGGCGCTGAAGACGCCCAAGCCCACCCGCCGCCCTTCCGCCACGAGGAAGGGAACGTCGCCGCGCCGATCCCGGCCGAACCGCCAATTCTCGCCAACATAAATTCCCGCGAGCCGCGGCAGGGCGCGCCGGACATAAGGCAGAAATTCCTCCGCCGTAATGTGGGCAAACTCGGCGGTGAACGGCTGCTCGATCACGGCCTCGACGCCGAGTTGAAACAGCACCCGCGCCTTCGTAGCCGGTGGCATGATCAGCCGGGTCGGAGCTTCCGGCCGGAAAAGCGTGTTCGGATGGGGAAAAAATGTCAGCACCGCGGCCAATCCGCCGCTGCGCCGCGCCGATTGCACCGCCGCCTCAATCACCGCCCGATGGCCGAGGTGAACCCCGTCGAACATGCCGATGGCGAGGTGAAGCGGCCGCGACGGCAGGCCGGAGGCTTGCTCGAGCGAGGCGAAGGTCGTGTTCATCCCGACAGGACAAGGGCTCAGCCCAGGGCCACGCTGGGCACGGCGGCGTACACCGCAAGCAGGCGTTTTTCGATGTCGCGCGCCGCCATGGCCTCAATTTGCTCGAGGGGGAGCGCCTCCGTCACCCGAAATTTGCCCGCGGCGGTGCGGCGCAGGGCACTGAGGTGGCCTCCGCAGCCGAGCTTCTGACCGAGATCGTGCGCCACCGTGCGAACGTAGGTGCCCTTGCTGCAGCGCAGGCAGAAATCGAACCGCGGCGGGTCGAAGCGCACCAGTTCGAAGGCCGAGACCCGGATGAAGCGCGGCTCACGCTCCACCTCCTCCCCCTGGCGGGCTTTTTTATAAAGCGGCACGCCGTCGATTTTGATCGCGGAATACATCGGCGGAGTCTGGTACTGGTCGCCGAGGAAACTTTTCATGTTTGCGCGCAATTCCGTCTCTGTCAGCGCCGGCACCGGGCGGGTTTCCAGCACACGGCCGTCCGCATCCTGGGAATCGGTGACCACGCCGAGTGTGACCGTGCCTTCATACTCCTTGTCCAGGCTGATGAGATATTGCGAGGCGCGGGTGGCCTTGCCCACGAGCATGATGAGCAGGCCGGTGGCCATCGGATCGAGCGTGCCGGCGTGACCGATGCGCTTCATCTGGAGCTTGCGGCGCAGTCGCGCGACGACGTCGTGCGACGTGCAGCCGGCCGGCTTGTCGACGAGGAGAATGCCCTCGAGTTCCTTGGGTGGGATGAGCATCAGGAAGATTTCTTCTGCGCGTCGACCGCGCCGATCCGGGCGATGAGCGCGGCCAGCAGTCGCGGCGTAAACGTGACGGCCCGCTCCTTGAGATTGAGGCCGGCGGCACAGGCATGCCCGCCGCCGCCGAACTGGGCCGCGACGGTGTCGAGACGAAAGACCGGATCCTTGCAGCGCAGGCTGGCCTTGACCCCCTCCGGCCGCTCTTCGACCAGGACGCCGATGTCCACCCCGTCGATGCTGCGGGCATAATCGACCAATCCTTCCGTGTCCTCCGCAGTGGTGCCGGTTTCGGCAAAAATCCCCTCCGGCAATGTGCCGAGGCAGATTCGGCCGCCGCACTCCATACGCAGCGAAGCGAGAAATTTTTGCAGGAGCTGCAGCTTGCCCGCGGATTCGCGCTCATAGAGTTCGTACCCCGCCTCGGCCGGCTGGGCGCCGAGCGCCATAAGCTCGGCGGCGAGGAGGAAAGTGCGGCGGGAAGTCGAATTGAAACGGAACTGACCGGTATCGGTGAGGATGCCGACGTAAAGCGCCTGGGCGGCGAGGCGGTCCACCGGCAGATGGTTGTCGAGAAATATTCCGGCCAGAATCTCGCAGGTGGCGGCGGATCCGACGTCGACAAAATTGTGGCGGGCAAAGCCGGCGTTGGAAAGATGGTGATCGATGTTCGCAAACGGCGCGGGAAAGCGCGCCTGCAGTTTTTCTCCGGCGCGGCCGTGGTCGGCGCAGTCGACGTAAAAGGCGATATAGTCGATGGCATCGAGCTCGCTCGCCCGATGAAAGACCACCCCGGGGGTGAGAAAATGCATGCGCCGCGGCACCGGATCGGGGTTGACGCACACCGCGTCGAGACCGAGGGCGGCCAGGACGCGAACCAGCGCCACCTGCGCGCCGATGCAGTCGCCGTCAGGCCGGGCATGGCCGAGCACCGCGATCTTTTTTCCATCGAGCGCGGGGAGCAGACGGCTGAACCTCGGGGAAAGCTTGGGATACAGTTTAGCCATCGGTTTTCTTTTCCGGCCCCAGCTCGTCCAGCACCTGAAGAACGCGCAAGCCGCGAGCCGTGGAACGGTCCAGGACGTACTCGAGACGGGGCAAATATTTTAGAATGATGCGGCGGCCAAGCTCGGCGCGCAAGCTGCCGCTGATGCGGCGCAACCACGCCATTTTTTCCTCGGCAAACGCCTCGGTTCCGACCACCGAAACAAAAATCCGCGCGTCGCGCAGGTCCGGCGCGGTCCGCACTTCCGTGAGGGTAAGAGTAACCGCTTCGGCCTGGTAACGCTGGCGGAGAATGTCGCTGAGCTCGCGCTGGATCAGCTCGTTGATGCGGAGCGTGCGGTTGGACATGGAAATGCGGATTTAAGATTGCGGCCTGCAGAAGGGACGGTTTTCGAATCCGTCCACCGCATTCCGCAATCCGCCATGGTCACAGAGAAGCGCGGGTTTTCTGGGTCTCGTAGCACTCGACGACGTCGCCCGGTTGATAGCCGTTGAAATCGTCGAGCTTGATGCCGCATTCCAGCCCGGCGCGGACCTCGTTGGCGTCGTCCTTGAAGCGTTTGAGGGTGGCGATCTTGCCTTCGTGCAGGATTTCCTTGCCCCGGCGGAGCCGGGCAGAGGCATTGCGGCCGATCTTCCCCTCGGTGACGAGGCAGCCGGCGACGAAGCCCTTGGCCAGCGGGAAAACCTGGCGGACCTCGGCTGCGCCCAGCTTCACTTCCTTCAATTCGGGATCGAGCAGATCGGCCATCATTTCCCGAACCTTGTCGCCCAACTCGTAAATGATCTCAAAGGTCTCGATCCGCACGCTGTGGTGCTTGGCCAACGGGGTGACGCCGTTCTCCAGCTTGGTGTTGAAACCGATGATGATGGCGCCGGCGGCGCTGGCCAGGAGGACGTCGTTTTTTGTCACCAGGCCAACATCGGTCGAGACGATCTCGAGCTGCACCTTTGCGCTCTTGATTCCCTCGAGCACGTCGCGCACCGCTTCGGCCGAGCCGAACACGTCGGTCTTGATGATGACCTTGAGCGTCTTCTGCTGGGTGGCGGCAATGTTGGCGAAAAGCTGGTCGACCGAGACTTCCTTCGGCGCGGCCTCCACCGCGGCGGCCTTTTTCAGCTGCTGCTGCGCCTCCTCGGCGAGGTTTTCCGCCTCGCGGGCATTCTTGGTCGCATGGAAAACCGCCCCGCTGTCGGGTGTGCCGCTCCAGCCGATGACGCGGACGGGTGTGGACGGCGGCGCCTCCTTGATGGGGCGGCCCTGATCGTCGAACATGGCGCGGATCTTGGCCCAATGCGGGCCGCAAACGATGGCGTCGCCGACCTTGAGCGTGCCGCGCTGGACAAGAACCGTGGCAAGCGGCCCGCGGCCGACGTCGACCTGCGATTCGATGATGACGCCGGCGATCTCGGCCTTGGGATTGGCCTTGAGTTCGAGCACGTCCGCCTGCAGCAGGATCATTTCCAGAAGGTCATTGATTCCGGTGCCCTTGACCGCGGAGACCGGCACCGTGATGGTCTCGCCGCCCCAATCTTCGGGCGGAATTCCGCGCTCCTGCATCTGGGCCTTGACCCGGTCGAGATTCGCCCCCTTCACGTCCATTTTGTTCACCGCCACAAGCAGGGTGACCTTGGCGTTTTGGGCGTGCTTCAGCGCCTCGTCGGTCTGCGGCATGAAGCCGTCGTCGGCCGCGACCACGAGCACGGCGATGTCGGTCACGCCGGCGCCCCGGGCGCGCATTTTGTTGAAGGCGGCGTGGCCGGGGGTGTCGAGGAAAGTGAGTTTGCGGTTATTGAATTCGATCTGATAGGCGCCGATGTGCTGGGTGATTCCGCCCGCCTCGCCGGCGGCGACGTTGGCCTTGCGAATGGCGTCGAGCAGGGAAGTTTTGCCGTGGTCGACGTGGCCAAGAATGCAAACCACCGGGGGCCGCAAAACAAGGTTGGCCGGGTCGTCGGTGTCCGGCTTCTTCTGCTTTTCCTTCTCCTTTTCCTTCGCCGCCTGCTGCGAAGCGGCATCGCCGCGATGCTTGATTTCGAGAAGAAAACCATGCTTCTCCGCGACCTTGGCCGCAATCGCCTCGTCGATCGTAGACGTCATCGAAGCGAATCCGACCAGCTGGTTCAGCTCGGAAATGAGCTTGAACGGCTTGAGTCCGAGCGCGATGGCGAAATCGCGGACAATGACGGGCGGCTTGAGATGAATGATTTTGATATCGCCGCTCTGGGTGATGACCGGCGCGGCCGCCGGCACGGGCGCGGCCGGGGGAGCCGGCGGCGTGGTGCGAACTGGCACGGGCAGCGGAGAAGTTTTGGCAACCGGCACGGGGGGCGGCGGTGGCGGGCGGGCGGGCGCAAATTTAATCGCGGGTGGCGAGACCGATTCGACCGCCCGCACCGGCGCAATCGGCCGCGGCGCGACGGGTGCCGGACGGACAGGCGCAGGCGCAGGCGGCGGCGAAATCTTGGCTGCGGCCGCCTTGGCCGCCTCCTCTCTTTCGCGCCGGATTTCGTCCGCGGTTTTGACGAAAGCATCACGCGGCACCTTGGTCGTAAAAGCCGGCGGTGGTTCCGGCGCGGTGGCGACGGCGGCGGATTTTTCCTCCGTTTGGGCTGCGGCGGCTTCCGCTTCGCCCGCCGGCTCGGACGGCGCCGGCGTCGGTTTCGTCTTTCCAAGCTCCTGCTCGATGGCCTCCGCCGAGATGTTGTCGATCGTACTGGAAACGCTCTTTACGTCAAAATGACGCGCCTTGAGCAGGGACAACAATTCCTTGTTGTCCATGCCGATTTTCTTGGCGAGTTCATGAATACGGATGCTCATCAGTCAGGAAACGAAAAAATCAGACACTGGCTTTGGTGACACGGGAAAGGATATCTTGGGCTTCTTCGGCGGTGAATCCGGCGTCGACGAGGTCGTTGGCCTCGACGCCGGCAAAAGCCGCGGGTGAATTGATGCCGATGGCAACGAGGCGCTCGGCGGCGGCCGCTTCGAGCGCAAAGGCCTTGGTCAACGAGGCGATGGCCACGGCACGCGGATCGTCGGACGTAGTCTTGAACTCCTCCACCTCCAGCCGCCAGCCGAGGAGGCGCGAGGTCAGCCGGACATTTTTGCCGCCCTTGCCGATGGCGACAGCGAGGTCGTCGGTCGCCACCTTGACGAGGATGCGGTGGTTTTTTTCGTCGAAAGTAATGTCACGCGGCACGGCCGGCTTGAGCGCTTCGATCACCATTTCCTTCGGATCGGCAAAATAACGAATGATGTCGATTTTCTCGCCGCCCAGTTCGCGCACGATCGTCTTGACTCGCGCGCCGCGGGCGCCGACGCAGGCGCCCACTGGATCGACCTTGGGATCGGCGGTCGAGACGGCGATCTTGGTGCGATAGCCCGGCTCGCGGGCAAAGGCCTCGATTTTCACCGTGCCATCGGCGATCTCGGTCACTTCGAGCTCAAAAAGACGGCGGACAAACTTCGGGCTGGCGCGGCTGAGAATTACCTCTGGTCCGCGCGGAGTTGATTCGATGGCAAGAAGCAGGCAGCGAATGCGTTCGCCCGGCTGGTACTCCTCGCCCGGCACCTGTTCCTTGCCCGGCAGGGTGGCTTCGGCCTTGCCCAGGTCGATGAAGAGATCGCTGCGCTCCCGGCGGCGGACGATGCCGCTGACGATATCGCCCACCATGTCCTTGAAATCGTCATAGATGCGCTCCTTTTCGAACTGCCGTACCTTCTGCATCACCGCCTGCCGGGCGGTCTGAGCGGCGATGCGGCCGAGCGTCGCGGGATCGATCTCCTTTTCGATCATCTCGCCAAGTTGGGCTCCGGGTTTGAGCAACTGGGCCTTTTCCAAGTGGATCTCAATCTTCGGGTTGCTGATCGAATCGACCACTTTCAGCAACGACCAGGCCTTGAGCTGGCCGTTTTTCGGATTGATCTCGATTTTCAGCTCCTGGCCGGAATTGACACCCTTGAGGGCCGCCGTTTTCAGGGCGTTGACGATCGCGGCGATCATGTCGGGACGACTGATCCCTTTCTCCTTCTCCATGTATTCGAGAACGGAAAGAATTTCGCTGCTCATAGCTGTTTTTAAGATGGGAAAAAAAAAGCGGGCGCGAAGCCCACTTTAGTAAAGTGAACGATGTTGAATTGGTCAACGTAACGGTCGATGCCATTCCTTGTCAAGTCCCACGGCCGGCTCCGGTGGCGGATTTTTCCCGCGCAAGCAGCCAGCCGAGCAGCCCTTGCGCAAGACCGTGGCAGGCGGGACGGGCGCGACCGCCAAAAACTTCCAGTGCCCGCAATGTGCCTCCGAGATGCGCCGGCAGGTCGCCGGCCGGCCAGTGAAACCACCACGGAAACAGCCCGTTGCCGCCGACGCGCGCCGCCAGCAACGGCCAGAACCCGTCGCAAATTATATTGTCCAGACGCGTCCCACCTACCCCGCCGCCGCAAACCTCAACCGCAATGCGTTCGCGCAGTCTTGCCAGACCGTGCGCCCGGCGAAACACCGCCGTGCCGCCTTTCGCCCCGGCCGCAGGCAGCGTCCGGGCCAGCGCCTCGAGCCGGACCGGCCAGTCCGGCCGGGCGCGCACCCATTCGGCGTACTGGCTCAACCGCCGCCGGGGATGGTTGGCCGGCCGCACGCCCTGCAAGCTCCATCGCTCGCGCTCGGAGGTGAACGCCTCTTCCTCCGTCCCCTCGCCTGCCGTCCACCGCGCCAGCGGCCAGGCCGCGGCAATCCGCAGCATCGGCGGCCGGTTGAAACGGTAGCCCAAAATCTCCAGCGCGGCGTAATGACATGCCGCCTCCCAGCCCAACCGCTCGAGCCTCACTTTCGCAAAATGGATCTTCTGTCGCCAGCGCGCCTCGGCCTCGCGTCGCAGCAAAGCCTCGAGCGCCTCCGGTGCCAGCGGACCAAGCTCCTCGAGCGCCAGCGACGCCGGCCGGCCGGTCGCCGCTTCAACCGCGTCCTCCGCCGCATATTCCTCCAGCCCTCGATGAAGCAGGGGCAGCAATGCCAGCACCGGAATGCGCCGTCCGTTGCGTCCGCGCGAGAACGTCTCATCCGGCGGAAACAGCACCACGTGAAGCACGACGTCGTCGTAGGCGGCGTCCGCCGCATGCGCGTGAGCGACCCAATCCGCCGCGTGCAGGTGCACCTCGACGTCGCCGATGATGTCCTCGCCGCCGAGCCGCAGCCGCGCCTGCTTGAAGTCCGGCCCACCGAGCAAATTCCATTTTCCCGCATGCCGAACTTGCACCGTCCGGCCGTCGACGGTCGCGGCGCGCGCCAGGTCGAAGTCGCCCTGCAACCAGATTTTCTGCAGCAATTTTTCCGGAAAAATAAACGGACCGTCGAGACCTTGCATCTCGGCCACCGCCGTGACAAACGCGGGAGCAGGTTCAGCAAACTTTTTCATCGGCGGCGCCAGGCGCGGTTATTGTTCCGGTTCAGGTCGGTCAACCGCTGCGCCTGCCGGGAAGCGGCGCGGTCGCACCAGATCAGCAAATCGTCGGGCGAACACCAGGCCGCGCCCAGTGCGGCGACGGTTTGCTGTTCGGCGCGGTCGGCCGTCGCCACGGTGCAGGCTTTCGGATCGGCCGCGTTTCCGACCAGCTGCTCGATGACGTCGTCGCCGGTCAGCCCCGAGGGTGTGAACAGGTGGGCGAAGGTCGGATCGCCGCCGGGCTGCTCAATCGTGATCGCGGTGCCTCGGCCGTCGAAAACGACCGTTACCCGCCAGCCTTCGGCATCGTGCAGCACCTGCACCGCTTGTGAAAGCTTGATCCGGGCGGCGTTGCGGTCGCGCGCCGCCAGCGCCCGCAACTCCGGCCAGGCGTGCAGGATGTTGGCGCCGTCGACGAGCAGATGCTTCTCGAAAGGCATATGCCGGGTTTAGCCTGCGCGAGAAAGCTCGACAAGCGCGCTGTTTCGCGGAGTTTTAAAGCGCCAACCGGAGAGGTGGCAGAGTGGTCGATTGCGGCGGTCTTGAAAGCCATAACTCGCTTACTATCAGCATCTATTTGCCTATGAACAGAGGCAAATAGAAACGGAATAAACCAACCAAAACCGCCTAAAAAGTGTCAATGGATTGCCAACAGAAAAGGCGCACTGATCAGCACCCGGCTAGGAGGCAATGGGCAGCCAGCTCCCCACCCCCTTCCGAAAATGACCGGCTTTATTTCAATTGCCTGCCGTCTTTTTGAATCTGTGAAGCGATGTCCCGCACCAGTGGGGCGATGATGGTGAAATGGGTACCGCCGGGCACCTCAACGAATTTTACCAGCGGATTGTGGTTCAATGCCTCCATTTCGCGCAAAGCAAAGATGTTGGACGGCGCTTCGGTTCCCTCGAAAACAAACGTTGGGACATGGATTGAATCGAGCCAAAGTTTTGGGGACCGCAATCGTTTTTCCCGCTCATCCGATGTATCAAACGGTACGTCCTTAGGCGCGTAATCGTCCATATCGCTTCGGGGGCCTAAGGAATAAATTGCACGAAACTGATCGCTCGATTCTGCAACCAGCAGGGCCAGAGTCCCGCCTGTGCTGTGGCCGCCGAGATAAATTCTTTTGGGATCTACATAAGGGATTGATGTACTGCGAGACCTGACCGCCGGGCTCGTACTGCCAGGACTCGGTGCGAAGCGCAGCCGCAGAGGTATCTGCACCCGTGTACATGCTCCGGCCGGTGCACTCGTCGTCGGCGTCATAAGACATCGTGGTGACATTGCCGTTCGGGTCCATCTGCCAGACCTCATTGCCGACAAAATCGTAAACCAAGTTGGTAATGGCCAGGGGAGCAGCGGGGGCAAGGGGCACGGTGACGCCGGTGCCGTCGGCCTTGGCCTGGCTGAGCGCCACGTCCACTTCTTCCGGGCGGCCGGCGCTGTCATAGTAACGCTGGACGGTGTTGGCTGGATTTGCGTGCGGGCCGGACGTGAGGCTGAGTTCGCCTTCGCCGGTATAAGTCATGGTCCAAGTGCCGAGGGTCGTGCCATTTTCCGTCACGGTCTTGGTGATCGGTCGGCTCATCGCGTCATAGGTATAGGTAGTGGTTCGTTCGTCGCCATCAGTAGCCGTGCCAAGTTCGTTACGGGCCGTAGGCGTGTAGTTCATGACGACGACGGGGTCGCTGGTGCCAGTCTGGACCGTCTGCTGGGTCATGAATCCCGCGGCATTGTACTGGTAGGTCGTGACCGCCTGGTCGGAAGTGCCGAAAGCAAGGGTCTTGGTCTGGATCAGGCCATTGCTGAAATTACTTCCTGAGACTTGGTCGGCATAGGCGAGCGTGTCGGCATGAATGACCGTGGTGCCGTCCTGGGCAATGGTGTCGGTCTCGGTGGGCAGGTAACGGTGATCGGCCTGGCCATCGCCGTAAATGAACTTCGTCGTGATGCCGGATGGATCGAGAATCGTGAGCGGCAGATTGAGAGTAAGGTCAAAAGTCGCCTTGGTCTTGGCCGTGACCGAGGAACTGTCACCGACCAAGTCACCCGTCACGTCGGTCTCGGTGATATTGCCATTGCCGTCGTATTGGTAGACCGTGGTCAGGCCGCGCTTGTCGACGACCTGCTTTAGGCTGTTGGGATAAGCGCCGGTGGAATTGTCGCCGGGTAAATACCACGTCTGGTAGACGCTCTGTCCCTTGGCATCCTTGATCTGCGTAATGAGGCCACCGCCATTGTAATAATAAACCGTCTGATGAAAATTGGCATCGGTGATGGCGGTCTGACCGGGCACGCTGTAATCAAAATCATCGGTGAAAACGAGCGAGTTGGGATCAGCCTGGTCGGCCGTGGCCAGTTGCTGGATCACGCGATTTGAATTATCATAAATATTCTGGAGAATGCGGCCGCCCGGGCTGGTTTTTTGGACAATCAGATGATTCGACACGCCGTTGATGTCAGCGCCGTACTGGTAGTCGAATTCGCTGCCGTCGGGCAGCAACACCGCAGTCAAATCGCCATAGGTGGCGTCATAAGTATAATTGACCGTGCGCTGGCTGCCCGCCGGGTCGGAGGTAGCGGTCGCGGTGAGAATGCGCCCCTCATTGTCATAGGTAAAACCGACCGACGCGCCATTGGAGGATGCAATCTTATTGATCCGGCTATAATCGTTGGCGGTGGAATCCGTGCCATAATTGAAAGTGAGCGTGTTTTGCCGGTTATCCGCCCAAGTGGAGAGGTACGGGCGCTGACGGGTGTAGCTGGTGCCCGCCGAAACGATCGGGAATTTTTGCTCGACATACGTGCGGACCGAGCCGTCAGCGAGCTTCCATTGATAAGTGGAGCCGAGACCGATGCCGGTCTGGGTGATGACAGAATTCAAGAGGTTAGTTGAGCCGCCGTAATTGGCCAGGTTGGGGTTGTCGGCGACGGAAGGGAGCCAGGTATTGCCGGAAATTTGCTGACGGAAGACGATGACCGAGCCGTCGGTATCGGCCGCCTGGATGGTCGTGCGGTCGTCCGAGGGAATCAAATAGGAGGGATAACCGAACAGCCAGCCATAGCCAAATTCGTTCATCGTCGTGGCATTCAGGCTCGAATAGGTGCGGCGGACTTCGATCGGAAGCGGCCCGTTCAAATGCAGGTCGACGTGGTCCTCGGAAAATGCGCCGGTCACCGCGTCCACCGGCTCAGCCACGTTCCTTTTGGGATCCTTGGCATTGGGTTTTCCATCGCCACCTTTTTCGGAGACCGCCGGATCTTTGAGAGGAACGGTGTAGGTGGCGGCGTCATCCGATTCCGAGACGATATAAAATGTCTGCCGGCCATTTACCGTTCCCTGAAAAACACCGGTAATGGCATGCTGTGTGATTACCAGCGTGTCACCATAGCTAATATTGGTGACAGGCAAAGACCAATAAACTCCACCGGAAGCGGAGGAGGTATAAAATAAGAGCCACTCTCCATATAATCCGCCGCCAGGGAGCGGCAGGTTACAATAGCCCACAATGGAGTTCGTATTTACGTCGAAAACCTTGAAACCATACCCCTGCTGGTCGAACTGCCCCGGGTAGTGTTCGCCGGACTGATTGGGCTCAATAGCCGATTGACCTTGAGCTTTCCATGTTATGTCAACTACCGGATAGGCGCCGCCGAAAATCGTGTTGATTTCGTAAGAGCCCGAGGAACTGGCGCCGCTCCCGGGAGCGACAGTCTTGACCGTATTCGATGCCAGCGAGAATCCTCCGGACAGTGATGCCGCCAAAAAGAGAATCGCGACGCGGATCGAGCCGCGGAAGCACGGAAAACTTTGGGAATGAGAAAATGATTTCATAACGGCTCCGAATTTTAATTACCGGGCACCGAGGTGATGGTGAGGGTCGGTATTCGAATCGTGACCCCAAAAGGCGCGCTGTCGCTGAAGCCGTTCCCATAGGCAATCGCCTGCAGCGTGGTGGGATTGACCGTGATCGTTACCGGACCGGAATAGACTGTGCCGTTTGTTTCCGTTGGGATAGTGCCATCCGTGGTGTAGCGGATCGTGACACCAGCGCTGGCCGAGGTGATCGCCACGGTGTTTCCCGGGGCGGAACTGAAGGCCGGCGCAGCGGCGGGAGACGGCGGCGGGCCGATGGAGTAGATGGCGCTGGCGACCGGGCTGTCGAGCAGACCGTTTTCGTAAGCGATAGCCCGCAGCGTGGTCGTGGCACTGACGGTCACCGGCCCGGAATAGAAGGCGCCATTGGTTTCAGTCGGCGTGCCGCCGTCGGTGGTGTACCGAATGGCGGCGCCTACGGTAATGGAATTGAACTTGATAGAGGCCAGCAGCGATGCTCGGGCTGGTCAGCATCAGCGACTGGCTTGTGCCAGAGGCGTTAAGAAATACGATCTTGCCGCCGCTCGCGTTAGTATCGGTGGTCGTGCTGACCGTGGCGCCGCTGCCAACGGGCGACATGCTCTCCGCTTCCCACGTGGTCGACTGCGCCTGGGCGGTGGCGGCCCAGAGAACGGTCGTGAGCAGGGCCGCGCATCCGCGGCGGAGCCAGGCACCGGCAAAATTAGAAACAATCAGGACAAAGTCCGAGCGTGACTGGACCAGAGCATTCATGGCAGTTGAAGGGGAATAGCAGCAAGTGTCAGCGTTCTCCTAGGGAAACACCCTAGACGAGGCAAGCGCCGAGTAGGAATTGCATGCGAGTGTTATCCGCGCTTCTGCAAAGTAGAAGATCGCAGACTCATGCCTTCGATGATCGCGGTTGGATGCAAATGGTCCCCTGCTGCGATCATCCCTATTCCGGGCCGTCTGCCCACGCTCCAAGTCACGGCAAACTTTGACGTTGCCGAATGAGGGCAACGGTACACCTTGATTCGCGTCGGTCTCATGCAGAATCATCAAAACCGATCCGGTAAGTGTCTATAAATTGACAATAGGCTTTTCCAAAAATTGATGGAGAGGTGGCAGAGTGGTCGATTGCGGCGGTCTTGAAAACCGTTGGGCCCGCAAGGGTCCCGGGGGTTCGAATCCCTCCCTCTCCGCCAGGTTACTCCCGTGAGGGAGAACGCGTTATCGGCGCGCGCTTATGCGCGCGTGAAATTGAAATCCACGGACAGCGCTTTTTCCGCCATTCGAAGGTTCGAACCGATTTTTTTGAGAAAATCGCGTTTTTGCTCGGGATTTCCTCCGGGGAGCAATTTTGCCCCGTGTTTAGCGTCGAAAAGTTCCGACGACAGAGATCATTTCCAAGCCATTTGCGCGGTCTTTGGTCTCAATGTCGCTATACATAATCATCCGCCTGCCACCGGGCATCGAAGATGTGCCGTCACGCTCGGACGACTTGTCCGTCATTGGTGTTTTCAATCCTCCCACCAGACCGGTCAGTTGCTCGGCCGGCATCTCGCCGGCGGCAATATAAACGAGCCCATGACGTGACCAAGTGGTAAAATTCCACTCTCCCCGCGGTGGCAGCCCAACGAACTCGCCCACTCGCGGCGGCTGGCGGAACGCCGACTGTGGCGCCACCAGCAGATGCACCAGCGGCGCGGCCTTTTTCTTCATCATCGCGTCGCCCGGTGCATCGCCCGATGCGGCGGCGAATGCATTCTTCATCGGCATTGCGCCGGGTGCAGCAGCTGTCGCCGACGGTGGGAGCAGGAAACACAACAGGTAAATCTGCCGCCCCCGCACATCGAGCACCTGGCAGCCGTAGCTTTGGAGTTTTGTCAGCGCCAACGGAACCGCGATGTCACCCGGACCGCCGTGCGTGTGCAGCCATTCGACCAAAGACGAACGGTCGCCCGATACTCGACCCAGTTGATGGTCAGATTGGGCGAAAAACGCCGTTACCATCGCGGCGACCTCGCTCATATCGATGCGCGGGCGGTTTGAGCGGGCGACGACGAATAAATAGGAAGCCATGCCGAGGCAAACAAACAGTGACGCAGCTGCAGCCCATCGCCACCAGAACCGATGCTTCCGGTCAGCGGTGCCGGCCCGACCCGTCGTGAGAATTGCCTGCACGCGCGAGATCGGGAGTCGCTGACTCTCGTAGTGCTGGCGAAGACGTTTTTCGAAATGATCCATTTTCTTTGAAAGACGAAGAAGAAAGGTGGTTGATTGCGAACCAGCAGGGTTAATCGGAGATTGATGCGCGGAGTTTTTTCAGCGCCCGATGCAGCAGGCTTAATACCGTTCCCCGCGGTTGTGAGGTAAGCGCTCCGATTTCCTCGGCAGTGTGGCCTTCGACATAGTGAAGATAGACGGTTTCCCTTTCCGCGGGCCGGAGTCGGCCGAGCAAGTGCTCCAGATCTTCAGCGTTGCCTGAGGCAGCACTCGTCGACAGGCCAGAGACGTCAGCCTGGTCGATCGAATCGAATGCGATCACATGGGCGCGTCGGCAGTGATCGATGAACAAATGTCGGATCGCGGTGAATAATGCGGCGCGCGAGGGGACAGAACCGTAACGGCGGCAGAGGTTGAGCCACGACTCTTGCACGAGGTCCTCGGCGTCGTGTGCATGGTGGGTAAGGGACAGCGCGTAGCGATAACCGCTTTGCAGCAACGAGACATCGGAAGATCGTTCATCGGGAGAAAGAGCGGGGGCAGTTTCCACAAGGAGGTACGAGATCCGGGCGAAAGAATTATTCCCGCGGAAATCGTCGGTGAAGCGGAAATGCGCGAAACCGAAACTACCGAAAAAAAATCCGCAATCATTTGGTCCAGTGGTTCGTTGATCCCACTGTGCACACATCACCCGCCCGGCGACGTCACCGGGTGTTTCCTATGATTCATCACAGTCAAATCCATCGTTTATGTTCGACCTCAATTTTTGGAAAAAAACGCTGACGTTGCTCAGCGGCCTGACGCTGGCTCTGCCAGCTTTAGCCCACGAGACTATTCGCGCCGTATACGCAATGGACAACGCTGCATCCGGTAATCGGATCGTCGTCTATTCGCGAGATTCGGATGGCCGCTTAAAACCTGACGGTTCGTTCCCCACGGGCGGTTTTGGTACCGGCGCCGGTCTGGGCAGCCAGGGCGCGATTACCCTGAGCGGACACAAACGCTGGCTCCTCGCAGTAAGCGCCGGAAGCAATGAACTTTCGGTCTTTGCCGTGCGGGCCAGCGGTCTGACACTGACCGATATCGTCCCGTCGGGCGGCAAAAAACCGATCAGCGTCACGATCGATAAAAACCTCGTGTATGTTCTCAACGCCGGGGGAGCTGCCGATGACAAAGACAATATTACTGGTTTTTATCTCACTGAGGAGGGACGCTTGATCGCGATTCCAGATTCTACCCGCTCATTGAGCGCGGCCAACACCGGTCCGGCTCAAGTCAGCTTTACGTCATCGGGCAACTTTCTGATCGTGACGGAAAAAACCGCCAATGTCATTGGAGTCTTTCCTGTGCTTGATGATGGAAAGACCGGATCGCCCATCTTTACGCCGGCGAAAGGAAATGAGCCATTCGGTTTCGCGGTTGCGGCGCACGACCGCTTTATCGTCTCCGAGGCGGCGACCGGATCGGTTAGCTCTTATCAGGTACTTAAAAGCGGGCAACTTGATCTGGTTACGGGAGCGCTTCCTCTCTCGCAAAAAGCACCCTGCTGGGTGGTGCTGACTCGTGACGGGCGTTTCGCCTACACGACCAATACCGCGAGTAATACGATCTCCGGACTTCGTGTCGCCCCATCGAATGGGTCGCTGGAATTGCTCTCCCCCGACGGTCTGACAGGCCAGACGGGCAACGCCCCGACCGACGCAGGCATCAGTGATGATCAACGCTTCCTTTATGCGCTGAATTCCAAGGATGGATCCATCGGTGGCTTCCAGATTGAGCCAAATGGCAAGTTGTCGCCTGTTGGCACAGTGGGCAGCCTGCCGCCGGGCGCGACCGGCTTGGCCGCACGCTAATCAATACAGCATTTCACCAAAATCCCAAGGTCATCACCCGCTCGCAAAACAAAGTCCTCCGTCGGCTCCGGGACGGAGGACTTTTTGTGTCAATTTTCGTGTCGGCTAAATCGGCCGATAATACTTACCTTTGAGTGAGAGGGAGCACTTGGTCCGTTATTCCCAGCCCATCCCGAAGGTCGAGATCCGCATCGCCATTTATTTCCGGTCGCTTTTGCCACTCCGCGTCGTTGTCCGCGGCGATTTTCGCCATCGACCGTTTACTCAGTGCGGACTGATCTTCTCGGCGGGCGGAAAGCGGTTTCATCGCCTTGCCGGACTTGGCGATGAGCCAAACGGGCTTGGCCTCTTCGCTCTTGATCCGAAAAATATGCCACTCTCCTTTCAATTTTTTCCCCTTGAGCAACAACTTCAGATTCCCTGCATGCCAGTTTCCGTCCAAAACTTCATAGGTGCCGATGTCCCAGACCATCACGGTCCCGCCCCCATACTGGCCTTTCGGAATCGTGCCTTCGAAATCCAGGTATTCGATCGGATGGTCTTCGACTTCGAAAGCCGACCGTTTCACACCCAGTTCGTAAGGCAATCCCTTGGGAACCGCCCATGATTTGAGCATGCCGTCCATTTCCAGACGAAAATCGTAGTGGAGATGGCTGGCGGCGTGCTTTTGGATGACAAAGCGGCACGCTTCGCCGCGTTTTTCCCGCTGCGCGGGAGTCGGCGGCGGTTCGGCGGTGCGGGTGAAATCCCGTTTCCCGGCGTAGCGGGCGAGAGGCGATTTTCCACCGCGCGGAGCGGCCGCCAGCCGGAGAAACT
>Ga0070741_10004462_pt1 | contig 32637 bp, 33 predicted proteins | sample Coa_R1_4_FD_66440 | JGI IMG/M metagenome (GOLD analysis project Ga0070741, IMG submission 66440) | Surface soil microbial communities from Centralia Pennsylvania, which are recovering from an underground coalmine fire - Coalmine... | ecosystem: Environmental > Terrestrial > Soil > Unclassified ... | reverse complement strand
CGGCCGTCGAGGACCGGCCGGTGCTGGTGATCGACCTCGGCGGGCAGTACTCCCAGCTGATCGCGCGCCGGGTGCGCGAGTGCCGCGTCTATTCCGAGCTGGTCGGCCATACGATCTCGCCCGAGGCGGTGCGCGCGCGCAATCCGTACGCGATCGTGCTCAGCGGCGGCCCGGCGTCGGTGTACGCGGACGGTGCGCCACGCGTCGACCCGCGCATCTTCGAGCTCGGCATCCCGACACTCGGGATCTGCTACGGAGCGCAGCTGCTCGCGCTCGATCTCGGCGGCCGCGTGGACCGGACCGGCGTCTCCGAGTTCGGCAAGACCGAGCTGCGCGTGCGCGCGTCGCGCCTGCTGAAGGACACACCCGCGGAGCAGATCGTCTGGATGTCGCATCGCGACACCGTCGTCGCCGCGCCCGACGGGGCCGAGGTCGTGGCCACCTCGCCGGCGACGCCGGTGGCGGCGTTCGAGGCGTGGCAGCGTGGCGTCTACGGCGTTCAGTTCCATCCCGAGGTGGTGCACACGCCGCACGGGATCACGATCCTCAAGAACTTCCTCTACGACATCGCCGACGCGCCGCCCGCCTGGACGCCCGCGACGGTGATCGAGGAGCAGGTCGAGCGAATTCGCAGGCAGGTCGGCTCCGACCGCGTGCTGTGCGCGCTCTCCGGCGGAGTCGACTCCGCCGTCGCCGCGCTGCTCGTGCACAAGGCGGTCGGCGAGCAGCTCACGTGCGTCTTCGTCGACCACGGCCTCCTGCGCAAGGGCGAGGCCGAGCAGGTGGTCGAGACGTTCGACCAGCACTTCCACGTCCCGCTCGTGCACGTGCAGGCCCAGGAGCGCTTCCTCGAGCTGCTCGCCGGCGTTGCGGACCCGGAGCAGAAGCGCAAGATCATCGGACGGGAGTTCATCCGCGTCTTCGAGGAGGAGGCGCGCACGCTCGGCAACGTCACGTGGCTCGTGCAGGGGACCCTCTACAGCGACGTGATCGAGTCGGGTGGAACGGAGGGCGTCGCGTCGACGATCAAATCGCACCACAACGTCGGCGGCCTACCCGACGACATGAAGATGCGTCTCGTCGAGCCGCTCCGGCTGCTGTTCAAGGACGAAGTTCGGCGCGTCGGCGAGGAGCTCGGCATGCCGGAGCGGATGGTGTGGCGCCAGCCGTTCCCCGGACCGGGGCTCGCGATCAGGATCATCGGCGACGTCACTGCGGCGCGCCTCGAGATCCTGCGCGAGGCGGACGCGATCCTCCAGGAGGAGATTCGGCGCGCCGGCCTCTATCGCGACCTGTGGCAGTCATTTGCCGTGCTGCCGGCGATTCGGTCCGTCGGCGTGCAGGGGGACGAGCGGACCTACGGCTATCCGGTCGTGCTGCGGGCCGTGACGAGCGACGACGCGATGACGGCCGACTGGGCGCGCCTCCCCTACGAGCTGCTCGAGACGATCTCGAGCCGCATCGTCAACGAGATCCCGGGTGTCAACCGGGTCGTGCTCGACGTCACGTCGAAGCCGCCCGCCACCATCGAGTGGGAGTAGCGAACCGTTAGGTTGCGGTCGTGCTTCCGCGCCTCGACCACGTCGTAATCGCCGTCAGCGACTTCGAGCGGTCGAACCGCTTCTACGCGGACGTGCTCGGCGTCGAGGTAGCGGAGATCTCCCTCGGCCGATACTCGTACAAGCTTGCGGGCGGCCAGCAACTGAACGTGCACGGCCCCGGGTCGAGCCCGGCGCCGCGTGCGGCCGATCCGGTGCATCCCGGCAACAGCGACCTGTGCTTCGTGTGGGAGGGAACCGCGGAGGAGGCAGTCGCACATCTCCTCGCGCAGGGAGTCGAGATCGAGCTCGGGCCCGCGTATCGAGACGGCGGCGACGGCGAAGGGACGAGCGTCTACTTCCGCGACCCGGACGGATCGCTCATCGAGCTGATCTCGTACCACTGATGGACCTGCGCGACATCCTTGCGCGGCGGCGGATGGTACGGCACTACACCGGCGACGCGATCCCGCGGGAGACGCTCGAGCGGATCGTGGCGACCGTGCGCCGCGCGCCGAGCGCGGGCTTCAGCCAAGGCCAGCGCCTGCTCGTCGTCGACGACCCCGGCCTGCTCGCCGATCTCGCCGTGCTCGCCGGCTCGAGCGACGATCCCGACCTCGAGCCGTGGTTCCCGAGCGCACCGGCGCACGTGCTCGTGCTCACGCGCGAGGCCGACTACCACGAGCGCTATCGGCGCGACGACAAGCTTCAGGACGGCGAGGAGATCGAGTGGCCGGTGCCGTTCTGGTACGTCGACGCCGGCGCGACGCTCATGCTCGTGCTCCTCACCGCAATCGACGAAGGGCTCTCCGCGGGCGTCTACGGCGTTCCCGTGGAGCAGGACCCGGCGTGGCGCGCGCTGCTCGGCATCCCCGACGACCTGCGCATCGTCGCCGGCGTCACCGTCGGCCGCGGCGCGCCCGACCCGGGCTGGAGCTCGAAGACGAGCCGCGCGACGCAGCGTCGCAAGGCGCTCGACGAGGTCGTGAAGTGGAACCGCTGGCGCTCGTAGAGCGGCTCGCAGCGGCGCACATCGGTACGACCTTCAACCAGTACGCCGCGTCCGGGCTCCTCCGGTCGCGGCTCGCCGCGCACCTCGAGCGGGACGCGGAGATCGTCATCGTCGGCGAGGCGGCCGGCTACCGAGGCGCCCGCATCAGCGGTATCGCGTTCACGTCCGAACGCCAGATCTCGGGCCGGGGGCCTGCCGAGGCGACGGCGACGATCGTGCACCGGATCCTCGCCGAGCTCGGCCTGGAGGAGGCCGTCCTGCTCTGGAACGTCGTCCCGACCCATCCTGGCACCGAGACGTCGAACCGGTGCCCGTCGCGGGGCGAGGTGGAAGCGGCGCGCCCGTTCCTCGCCGAGGTCGTCCGCGGCAGAGAGACAATCGCGGTCGGCCGTCTTGCTGCTCAGGTGCTCGATCGGCCCTACCTCCGCCACCCGTCGCACGGCGGGGCGGTCCTCTTCGCAGAAGGCATGCGGCGGGCATTCGCTACAATCCCGGCCCGGCGCGACACCCGCGCCGCTTTCCTATGAGAACGTATTCAGCCAAGCCGGGAGAAGTCACGCGCGAGTGGTACCTCGTAGACGCCGAGGGCAAGACCCTGGGCCGTCTCGCCACACAGATCGCCGACACCCTGCGCGGCAAGCGGAAGCCGCAGTTCACGCCGCACGTCGACACCGGGGACTTCGTTGTCGTCGTCAACGCCGAGAAGATCCACGTCACCGGCAAGAAGCTCGACGAGAAGATGTACTACCGGCATTCCGGCTATCCCGGCGGCCTCAAGCAGCGCTCGCTCCGCGACGAGCTCGAGCGTCGGCCGACCGAGGTCATCCGGACGGCGGTGAAGGGGATGCTCCCGAAGAACCGGCTCGCGCGGCAGCAGCTGACGAAGCTGAAGGTGTACGCCGGTCCAGAGCATCCGCACGGTCCGCAGAACCCTCGCCCCCTCGAGCTGGAGAGCTGATTTGAGTCAGATCGCGCAGTACCGTGGCACGGGCAAGCGCAAGACTTCGGTCGCCCGCGTCATCCTGCGGCCCGGGGACGGCGCCACGTGGGTGAATGGCCGCACGCTCGAGCAGTACTTCCCGCGCTCGGTGTGGCGCTCGCTCGCGACGGCGCCGCTGCGCACGGCCGGGCTCGAGGGGCAGTACGACCTGCGCGTCCGTGTGCACGGCGGCGGGCTCACCGGCCAGGCCGGGGCGGTTCGCCACGGCCTCGCTCGCGCGCTCGTCGAGCTGAATCCGGAGCTGCGGGTCGCGCTCAAGCGCGAAGGCTTCCTGACGCGCGACGCCCGCGTCGTCGAGCGCAAGAAGGCCGGGCTGCACAAGGCGCGCAAGGCGCCGCAGTTCTCCAAGCGATAGTCCGATCGCTAGAGTCCCGCGCCGATGGCGCGGAACTACTTCGGCACCGACGGTGTCCGTGGCATAGTCGGCGAGCTCGTCACGCCCGATCTCGTGGAGCGGCTCGGAAAGGCGTCCGCGCTCTGGTCGAATCGCGGTCGCGTTTTCGTCGGCCGTGACACGCGAGCCTCCGGCGTGGAGCTGGAGGAGGCGTTCGGGCGAGGCGTTGCGTCTGCGGGCGGCGTCGCAGTGCTCGCAGGCGTCGTGCCGACGCCGGCCGTCGCGTTGCTGCGGCTCGATCTCGGCGTCGTCATCTCCGCGTCGCACAACCCACCGGAGTACAACGGCGTCAAGTTCTTCGACCACCATGGACGCAAGCTCAGTGACGCGAGCGAGGAGGAGATCGAGGCGCTGTTCGACGCGAACGCTACCGGCGGCGGCGAGATCGACCGTGTCGACGTCGCCGTCGACAGCTATCTCGAGCACGTGCTCGAGCGGTTCGGGTCGGATCTCTCCGGAATGCGCGTCGCCGTCGACTGCGCGAACGGAGCGTATGCGGGTATCGCTCCCCGCGCGTTCGAGCAGCTCGGTGCACAGGTGACGGCGATCGGCGACGCGCCGGACGGGAACAACATCAACGTCGGCTGCGGCGCGACCGATCTTGCGCTACTGCAGCAGACCGTCACGAGTGGAGAGCTCGACCTCGGTGTCGCGTTCGACGGCGACGGCGACCGCATGCTGGCTGTCGACGCAAACGGCGAGATCGTCGACGGCGACCAGATCGTCGCGGTCCTCGCGCTTCATCTCGGCGTCGACATGGTGGCGGTGACGACCATGACGAACCTCGGGTTCCACCGCTTGATGGAGGAAAAGGGCGTGCGCGTCGTCACGACGGACGTCGGCGACCGCTATGTCCTCGAGGCGCTCCATCGAGAAGGCGGCACGCTCGGAGGCGAGCAGTCCGGCCACATCATCTTCCTCCGCGATCACGTCACCGGCGACGGCCTTGCGGCGGCGCTCCTGCTCTGCGAGGCCGTTCGCGGCACGTCGCTTGCGGAAGCCGCTGCGGTCATGCCGCAGTTCCCACAGGCCAAGCGGAATCTGCCACGCAGCGGACGCGGCCCGCTGCCGCAATCCCTGCTCGGCGCCGTCGAGCGCGTGAACGGGGAGCTGAACGGCGACGGCCGCGTCCTCGTGCGGCCGTCGGGCACCGAGCCGGTCGTCCGCGTTCTCGCAGAGGCCCCGACGAAGGAGGAGTCGGAGGCGCTCTGTGGTAGGATCGCCGAGTTGGTTCGAGAAGAGCTCGGCTGACCGATCCGCGACGATGCGGACCGGTCGAGAAGCCGGGCTCGTTCCATTTCAGACGCCCATGTGCGGGATCATCGGATATGTCGGGGAGCGCGAGGCCAAGCCGCTGCTGCTGCAAGGGCTCCAGCGTCTCGAGTACCGCGGGTACGACTCCGCGGGCATCGCGCTGCGCGAGGACAAGCGCCTCGAATACGTGCGCGCGGTCGGGAACCTGCAGAACCTCGTCGAGGCGGCGGGGCCGAACGACTCGACGTCGCATCACGGGCTTGGACACACGCGCTGGGCGACGCACGGGGGAGTTACCGAGCGGAACGCGCACCCGCTCGTCGGGTGCGACGCGACGAAGCTCGCGATCGTCCTCAACGGAATCGTCGAGAACTATCGCGAGCTGAAGGAGCAGCTCGAGTCCGACGGCCATCGCTTCACGTCCGAGACCGATGCCGAGGTGGTCGTCCACCTTCTCGAGCGCGCGTACGACGGCGACCTCACCGCCGCCCTCATGCGCGTCTACCCGCAGCTCGAAGGCCACTTCTCGATCGTTGCGATTCACCACGACCACCCGGACGTGCTCGTCGGTGTCAGACACCAGACGCCGCTTGTCGTCGGCGTCGGCAACGGCGAGATGTTCATCGCCTCCTCGGTCGCAGCGTTCCTGAGCGAGACGCGGCGGGCGCACTTCCCCGCCGACGGCGAGATCATCGAGATTACGCCCGCCGGCGCGCGCTTCTTCGTCGACGGCGCCGAGGTCTCGCGGGACCCGGAGGAGATCGGATGGGACCAGGACGTCGCCGAGAAGGGCGGCTACGAGACGTTCATGCTCAAGGAGATCTACGAGCAGCCAGAGGCGGTCGGCGAGACGATCGGCGACCGCGTTCGCGGGCACAAGCTCGTGCTCGAGGCGCTCGGCCTGAGCGAGCTCGAGATCCAGAACCTCCGCCGCGTCGTTCTCGTCGCATGCGGGACTGCCTACCACGCCGGCGTGGTCGGCCGCTACGTGATCGAGGAGTGGGCGCGCATTCCGGTCGAGCCGGACATCGCGAGCGAGTGGATCTACCGCAACCCCGTGCTGTCGAAGGACACGCTCGTAATCGGCATCTCGCAGTCAGGGGAGACGCGCGACACCGTCAACGCCGTACGGCTCGCCCGCGAGTCGGGCGCGCGCACGCTCGCGATCACCAACCTCATGGGGACGCAGATCACACGCGAGGCGGAGTCGTCGATCTTCACGCGTTGCGGTCTCGAGGTCGGAGTCGCCGCGTCGAAGACCTTCACCGCACAGGTCGCACTCCTGTGCCTGATCGCCCTGAAGCTCGCGCAGATCCGGAGGACGCTTCCCGAGGACGAGGTCGACTTCATCCTCGACCGGCTCCACGAGCTGCCGGAGAAGATCCAGATGTTCCTCGACGACGTCGACAAGGGCCGCCACCGGATCGACGAGATCGCACAGCGGTTCTACGAGCGGCCGTTCTTCCTCTACCTCGGCCGGCACATCGGGCTGCCCGTCGCGCTCGAGGGAGCGCTCAAGCTGAAGGAGATCTCGTACATCCCGACCGATGCGTACTCGGCGGGGGAGATGAAGCACGGACCGATCGCGCTGCTCGAGGAGGGCACGCCGGTCGTCGTTGTCGCCACGAACATCCACGTGTACGACAAGATCGTGTCCAACATCCAGGAGACGCGCGCGCGTGGCGCGCACGTGATCGCGATCGCGACCGAAGGGAACGAGGACATCCAGCACCACGCGGACGACGTCATCTTCGTCCCGCGCACGCCGGCGTTCCTGCAGGCGGCGCTCGCCGTCGTCCCCTTGCAGCTCCTCGCCTACCGCATCGCGCGGCTCCGCGGGCTCAACGTCGACCAGCCGCGAAATCTCGCGAAGACCGTAACCGTCGAATAGCAGCGAGCTCGCTTCAGAGCTGTACGCTCAAGACGATTCGACGGAGACGATAGGAACGCGATGGGACTCACCGAGAGACTCGCACGGTCGTGCGCCGCACGGCCGCGACGGACGCTGGTCTTCTGGGGCATCGGCGTGCTCGTCGCGCTCGCGCTCGTCGCGACGTCGCTGCACGGGCTGACGTCGAACTCGAACGTCATCGGCTCCCCCGACTCGACGAAGGCAGCGGACGCGATCGCGCGAGCCTTCCCCGACGCAGCCGCAGCCGAGAAGCACGACGTCATCGTCGTCAGCTCGACGCGGTATCGCGTCCAGTCGCAGGAGTTCCGTGCCTTCCTCGAGCGCCACGCTGCGCAGCTCAGCGCGACCGGCAAGGCGTCCGACATTCGCGAGGTCGCCGTCTCGCGCGACGGCCGTGCCGTTCTCGTGTCGCTCACGATCGGCACCGATTCCGACGCCAAGTCGATCGAGACACTGGTGGAGAAGGCGAACGGGTCCGGCTTCGCCGTCGGCATCACGGGCTATCGCTCCGCCAACCACGACTTCGGCCAGCAGTCGCAGAAGGACCTCGAGAGCGGTGAGCTCGCATTCGGCCTCCCCGCCGCCCTGGTCGTGCTCGTGCTCGTCTTCGGGGCGGTGGTGGCGGGGCTCGTGCCGGTGCTGATGGCGATCCTCTCGATCGTCGTCGCCCTCGGTCTCGTGGCGCTTCTCTCGCTCGAGTTCTCGCTCTCGATCTTCATCGTGAACATGCTCACGGGCATGGGGCTCGCGCTCGGGATCGACTACTCGTTGTTCGTCGTCTCGCGGTTCCGTGAAGAGCGCACGCTCGGCCTGTCGAAGGAGGATGCGATCGCCCGTGCCGGTGGGACGGCGAGCCGCGCCGTGCTGTTCAGCGGCAGCACGTTCGTCGTCGCGCTCATCGGCATGTTCATCGTCCCGACCTCGATCATGCGCAGCCTCGCACTGGGCGCGATCCTCGTCGGCATCGTCTCAGTCGTCGCCGCGCTCACGCTGCTGCCCGCCCTCCTGAGCCTGCTCGGTGATCGCGTGAACGGCCTTCGGGTCCCGATCCTCGGACGCAACCTCGGACGCGCCGATGCGATGGAGGGGCGGTTCTGGCGGCGCGTCGTGCAGGCCGTGCTCCGCCGCCCCGCCGTCTTCCTGGCGGTGACGGCGGCGGCGATCCTCGCGGCGGCCTCACCGATCTTCGGCATGCACATCGGCGCGAACGGCGTCGCCACCCTCCCGAACAGCCTGCCGTCGAAGCAGGGGTACGTCCTCCTGCGGCGTGAGTTTCCCGTCCAGAGCCCTGAGCCGGTGAACATCGTCGCGCTGGGCGGAGACGGCTCGGCGAAGTCGGACCTTGCCCGCCTGGAGAGGCGGCTCGCCGGCGATCCCCGGTTCGGTGCAGGCGCCGTGCAATCGTCGCAGACGGCTGACGTGTCGCTCCTGACGGTGCCGATTCGCGGAGACGCGGCGGGACGGTCGGCGGTATCTGCGGTGCGCGACCTGCGTGCACACGTCATACCGGACATCTTTGCGGGCAGCAGTGCGAAGGTCTACGTCGGCGGCGAGACCGCGGAGAACGTCGACTACTTCGATGCAGTCACGAATCCGACGCCGTACGTGCTCGCGTTCGTTCTCGGTCTCAGCTTCATCCTGCTGACGATCGCGTTCCGGTCGATCGTCGTCGCAATGGTCTCGATCGTGCTCAACCTGTTGTCCGTCGGCGCTGCGTACGGGCTGCTGACGCTCGTCTTCCTGAAGGGGCACGGAGCTGCGTTCTTCGGGTTCGAGCACACCCATGTCATCGATGCGTGGGTGCCGCTCTTCCTCTTCTCCGTGCTCTTCGGCCTCTCGATGGACTACCAGGTCTTCCTCATGAGCAGGATCAAGGAGCGCTACGACCTCAGCGGCTCGACGCGAGACGCGGTCGCATCCGGCGTCTCCTCGACGGCGCGCATCATCACCGGAGCGGCCCTCATCATCGTCGTCGTGTTCGCGGGCTTCGCGGCAGGGAAGCTCGTCATGTTCCAGCAGATGGGCTTCGGTGTGGCCGTTGCACTGCTGATCGACGCGACCGTCATCCGATCGGTGGTGCTGCCGAGCATGTTGAGCCTGCTCGATCGGCGGAGCTGGTACCTCCCGCGCTGGCTCGCCTGGCTGCCGCACGTCGAGGTCGAAGCGCCTACGACGGAGGGCGCCGCAGCCGCTTGACGTCGGAGCGCCGCCGCTTGGCCTCCCTGCGCCGCTCGAGCGAGGCCGCCGTCGGCTTCGTCGGAACGCGCCGACGCTCGACGCGGAGGGCCTCGCGGAGGGACGCCGCTAGGCGCTCGATCGCGAGCTCGCGATTGCGCAGCTGGCTCCGCTCGTCCTGGGCTACGGCGCGCAGCACCGGCCCTGCCTTTGCGACGACACGGCGCTTCTGCGCCTCCGTCAGCGCCTGCGAAGCCGCGACGTCGAGCACCGCCTCGACGCGCGTCTCCGTTTTCTGCGCGTGCTGGCCGCCGGGCCCGCTCGAGCGCGACGTGCGCAGCTCTATCTCCCGCAGCGGCAGAACGACCGAGCGGGTAACGCGAATAGACTCGCCGTCCATGGCCGCGATTCTCCTCGACGTGGACGGTGTGCTGCACGTGTCCGGCGACCCGCTCCCGGGCGCCGCCGGCGCTGTCCGGCGGCTGCGCGCCGACGGCCACCGGCTCCGATTCGTGACCAACACGACGACCCGGTCCCGCGCGCGACTCGCGGACGAGCTGCGGCGCGCCGGTATCGAGGTGGACGACTCCGAGGTGCAGACGACCGCGGATGCCGCGGTGACGGCCCTCCGGGGCAAGCGCGTCCTCGCGCTCGTGATGCAGGCCCTCGTGGGTGACCTCGAAGGCATCGAGCTCGTCGGCGAGAGCGCGGACGCCGTCCTCCTCGGCGGCGCCGACGAGACGCCCGAGACCAACCTCGTCTTCTCGTACATGAATCTCGCCCGCGCGTTCGCGGAGCTCGAGCTCGGCGCCGAATTGTACTGCCTTCACCGCAACCGCTGGTGGCAGACGGCTCGAGGCCCGCTCCTCGACGCGGGCGCATTCGTCGCCGGCCTCGAGTACGCCGCCGGCGTAGAGGCGACCGTGATCGGGAAGCCGAGCTCCTCGTACTTCACCGCCGCGTGCGAAGCGCTCGACGCGGACCCGGAGCTGACGTGGATGGTCGGCGACGACCTCGAGAGCGACATCGCCGGGGCACAGGCGATGAACATGCGCACCGTGCTCGTTCGCACGGGGAAGTTCCGCCCGGACGAAGTCGAGACGTCGCGCGTCCGTCCGGACGCGATCGTGTCGTCGATCGGCGCGCTGCCCGAGTGGCTCGAGGGGCACCTGTGACCCGCGTTGGGACGGATCTGATCGAGATCGACCGCATTCGGCGGGCCCTCGAGAGGCGGCCTCGGTTCCGTGAGCGGTGCTTCACGCCCGCCGAGCAGGCCTACTGCGACTCGCGCCCGAACCCGGCGCAGAGCTACGCCGGCCGATTTGCCGGCAAGGAGGCCGTCGGCAAGGCGCTCGGATTCGGCGTCGCCCGCGCCTTTGCCTGGAAGGACATCGAGATCGCTGGGCGGCCGAAGCCGTCCGTCCGGCTCTCGGGCCGCGTTGCGGCGTGGGCGGAGCACGTCGGCGTGCGTGAGATCGACCTTTCGATGACGCACTCGCGCGAGCTCGCGCAGGCGGTGGCGATCGCGGATGCGTGAGGTCGAGTCGCTCTACTCCGCCGCCGAGATGCGCGCGGCCGAGGAACGGTATCCGGGCACGGTCGAGGAGCTGATGGAGCGCGCCGGGTCGGCGGTCGTCCGAATCGGCCTCGAGCTGTTCGGCGAGGGCGAGCGATGGACGGTCGTCTGCGGCGGCGGGGCGAACGGCGGTGACGGACGGATCGCGGCACGCGAGCTCGAGCGCGCCGGGAAAAATGTCCACCTCGTCGATGCGAAGGCTGGTGAGAGCGAGCTCGGTGAGCCCGATGTCATCGTCGATGCGCTCTTCGGAACGGGCTTCCGCGGCGAGCCCCGCCCGGATGCGGCTTCGCTGATCGAGCGCATGAACGCATCCCCCGCGTGCGTTGTCGCGGTCGACCTTCCCTCCGGAGTCGACGCCTCGACGGGTGAGGTGGCCGGAGCGGCCGTCGTCGCCGATTCGACCGTCACGTTCCATGCACGCAAGGTCGGCCTGGTCGTCGCGCCGGGACGTTTCCACGCCGGAAAGGTGCACGTCGCCGACATCGGGCTCGACGACGTGGACACCGAGATCGGCGCGGTCGACATGGGCATCTTCCGCTCGATCCCGCGCCGCCGCGAGCGAGACAACAAGTACAGCGCCGGCCACGTGCTCGTCGTCGGCGGCTCACCCGGCCTCACCGGCGCGCCGTCGCTGACGGCCATGGCGGCGCTCCGGGCCGACGCTGGATACGTGACGCTCGCCGCACCCGAGTCGACGCTACCCGTCTTCGAGCAGCGCCTGCTCGAGGTGGTCAAGCGCCCGCTGCAGGACGACCTGGCCGCGCTGGCGGCAAAGGCGTCGGCGCTCGCGATCGGACCCGGGCTCGGCCGGACGGACGCCGCGCGCGGGCTCGTGCGGCGTGCGCTCGCCGAGGTCGCGCTGCCGGCGGTCGTCGACGCCGACGCGCTCTTCGGGCTCGAGCCCGCCGACTGGCCGGCGCCTCGGATCCTCACGCCGCACGAGGGCGAGCTTGCGCGCCTGCTCGGGCGCGAGTCCGGCGAGATAGCCGCGCACCGCATCGACTCCGTTCGCGAGGCGGCGGAGCGCTTCCGCTGCGTCGTCCTCCTCAAGGGGCCGGACACGCTCGTCGCGGCGCCGGGCCGCGGGCTGCTCGTGTCGGCGCTCGGCCTGCCCTCGCTCGCGACGGCGGGAACCGGCGACGTGCTGACCGGGATCATCGGCGCGTTCCTCGCCAAGGGGATGGACGCCCAGCTCGCGGCGGCCGCCGGCGCCGCCGCGCAGCAGCGCGCCGCCGTCGAGGCCCCGCAGCGCGCCGGCCTCGTCGCGAGCGACCTCATTGAGGCGCTGCCGCGCGTCCTCAGGTAGATGCACCGATCCGAGATCACGATCAACCTCGGCGCCGTCCGCCGCAACGCGCACGTGCTGCTCGACGCGCTGGGAGGCGCACGGCTCTGGGCGGTGGTGAAGGCGGACGGGTACGGGCACGGCGCGACCGACGTCGCCGGGGCGGCGCTCACCGCCGGCGCCTCCGCGCTCTGCGTCGCGACGGTTCCCGAGGCGCTCGCCCTCCGCCGGGAGTTCCCGGCGGCTCGCATCATCGTCATGGGCCCGGCGCTCGACCGTGAGGTCGGTCGGGCCCGCGACGCGCACGTGGAGCTCGTCGTGTCGTCGGCCGACGTCCCTCCGGGGGTGCGGGTGCACGTCAAGCTCGACACCGGCATGGGGCGGTGGGGGATCTCCGAGCTGATGTCGCCGGCGCTCGAGGTCGTCGGGCTGATGAGCCATCTCGCGACCGCGGACACCGATGCGGCGTTCGCGGAGTGGCAGATCGAGCGGTTTCGGCAGGCGACCGCTCCGTACACGCACCTCGAGCGCCACATCGCCAACAGCGCCGCCGCGCTGCGCTATCCCTCGGCCGCCTTCGATGCGGCGCGCTGCGGGATCGCTCTCTACGGCCTGTCGCCGTTCGGGACCGATCCGGCGGAGGACGGCCTCCATCCCGTCCTCTCGTGGTCGAGCCACGTTGCTCTCGTGCGGCGGCTGCGCACCGGAGAGAGCACCGGCTACGGGCGCCGGTTCGTCGCCGAGAGCGACACCTGGATCGGCATCGTCCCGGTCGGCTATGCGGACGGCTTCCGGCGCGACATGATGGGCACGACCGTGCGCATCGACGGCGAGCCGCGGCGCGTGGTCGGCACGGTCTCGATGGACGCCTTCGCCGTCGAGCTCGACGGGGAGGTGCCAGTGGGCGCACCGGTGACGATCATCGGTGGCGGCGTCCTCGCCGAGGAGCACGCGCGCATTGCCGGCACGATCACCTACGAGATCGCCTGCGGCATCGACTCCTCGCCTCTCCGGGCACGCCGGATCGTCGTCGATGCCTGACGCCCCTGGCCGCGGCCGCTCTCGGCCGGCGAAGCCTGACCGCTGGGCGGAGTCCGCGGAGCGGATGGCCGCGCTCCAGGACGCACGCTCCGCCGAGCTTGCGCGGAAAGTGCGCGAGTTCGCGCTCCCCCGCGGCGACGAGCGCGCGCTCGACGTCGGGACCGGCGCCGGTGCGCTCGCCCTCGCGCTCGCGCCGCTCGTGCGCGAGGTCGTCGGCGTCGACCGCTCGGCCGAGCTGCTCGCGCTCGCGCGAGAGCGCGCGGCGCCGAACACGACGTTCGTCGAAGCGGATGCCGTGCATCTTCCGTTCGACGATGCGTCGTTCGACCTCTCCTGCACGCTGCGAACGCTCCATCACGTGCCGCGCCCGGAGCTCGTCCTGGCCGAGCTCGTTCGGGTTACCCGACCAGGCGGCCGCGTTCTCGTCGTCGATCAGATTGCGCCGGTCGACCCGTTGGCGGCCCTCGCAGTCGACCGGTTCGAGCGCGCGCGCGACGCCGGGCACACGCGGCTGCTCCCGGAGATCGACTTGCGTCAGCTGTTCGAGGCGAACGGTCTCGTCCTCGTCCGGGACCGCCGCGAGACGGAGCGCCGGTCCCTCGACGCATACCTCGACCTTGCCGGCTGCACCGGCCCGGCCCGCGAAGGTGCGATCGCGCTCGCGCCCGAGGGCGAAGAGTCCTACACCGCGACGCTGGGCTGGTATCTGCTCAGCCGGTGAGCGGCCGCAGGTGGTCGATCGCCTCGCGCAGCTGCCGGCGCTGGACCTCGAGACCGGTGAAGGAGAGGTTCAGGCGCCGCTCGCCCTCGGGGGTCAGGCTGAGATAGGCGACGCGGCCGTCACGGCCCGACTGCTCGCGCTGAACGAGCCCGCTGTCCTCTGCCCTGCTCACGAGCTCGGTGACCGTGCTCTGCGCGAGCTGAAGCCGCCGCGCGAGCTCGGTCACCGTCGACTGGCCGCTGCCGTCGGGCGCCCCCTTGATCATCAGCAGCAGGAGGTAACGCTGCGGTGTCAGTCCGGACTGGCGCGCGACCCGCTCGGTATGGCGCAGGAACGAGCGCAGCGCTGCGCGGAACTCGGCAACCGCAATGACGTCGTCCATGCCGAACTCGGAATGCATGGACTGATCCTACGTTTCCCGGCGGAGAAATCCGAGGACGCGTGCGAAGGTGTTCGGTGTGAGCGCCTGGAGCGGCCCTACGAGGCCGTAGTAGCGTGGGACGCTCGTCTCGCCGCGTCCGCTCCGGATCGAGGCCAGCACGTGCGCGGCGACCGCCTCCGGGCCGATGACGAGGCGCTGAGCGGCGTTCGGCAGCCACGCCTGCGGAAAGCCCTCCGTCTCGACGAATCCCGGCTTGACCGTGTGGACGCGGATCCGGCGGCGGCGCAGTTGGGCCGCGATCGCGCGCGAGAAGGCGAGTTGCGCGTGTTTCGAGGCCCCATACGGGCCGGACGGCGGGAAGGAGACCTCGCCCGCGATCGAGACGATGTTCACAACGTCGGACGGGGCCGCCGCCTCGAGGCCGGGCAGGAACGCGCGGAGGCACCAGACGCTGCCGAGATAGTTCGTCCGCATGACGCTCTCGATCACCGCGGGGTCGCCGTCGAGGAACGTCGAGCGTCCGGCGACGCCGGCGTTGTTCACGAGTAGATCGATCCGCGGGTGACGCTCGAGCACCCGGGCGGCGAGCGCGTCCACCGCATCCCGGTCGGCGACGTCGCACACTTCGACCTCGCCGCCGGTCTCGTCCGCGAGCTCGCGGAGGCGGGCCTCCCGCCGTGCGACGAGCACGCAGTGCCAGCCGTCGCGCGCGAGCGCGCGCGCGATCTCTGCGCCGATGCCCGAGGAGGCTCCGGTGACGACCGCGATCCTGTCCACCCGCGATTAGGATCGCACGGTGGCCGGCGACTTTGCAGGGAAGCGCGCGCTCGTGCTCGGTGTCGCAAACAAGCGCTCGATCGCCTGGGCGATCGCGCAGGAGCTTGCGGCGGGTGGCGCGCGGCTTGCGTTCACCTATCAGGGGGAGCGGATCGAGCAGAGCGTGCGCGAGCTCGCCGCCGGCGTAGACACCGTGCTCGTGACCGCGTGCGACGTCCGCTCCGACGAGGACGTCGGCCGCGTCTTTGCCGAGGTGGAAGAGGCATTCGGCGGTGAGCTCGACTGTCTCGTCCACTCGGTCGCATTCGCCGCAGCCGAGGACCTCGAGGGTCGGTTCGTGGACACCCCGCGCGACCGCTTCTGGCTCGCCGTCGACGTGAGCGCGTACTCCCTCGTCGCTTGCGCCCGCGCCGCCGAACCGCTGATGGAGAAGGCAGGCGGTGGATCGATCGTGACCATGACGTACCTCGGGGGCGAGCGCGCGGTACCGCACTACAACGTCATGGGTGTGGCGAAGGCGACGCTCGACGCGTCGGTGCGCTATCTCGCCTGGGACCTCGGCCGGAAGAACATCCGCGTGAATGCGATCTCGGCGGGCCCGGTTCGCACGCTCGCCGCACGCTCGATCGCCGGTTTCCCGACGATGGAGGCGATCGTCGAGGAGCGCGCACCGCTGCACCGGCACGTCACTGCGGAGGACGCCGCCGCCGCCGCCGCTTATCTCCTCGGCGACGGTGCCAGGAACGTCACCGGTACTACGCTGTACGTCGACAGCGGGTACCACGCAATGGGCATGTAGCTAGCTGAAGGGCTTCGTCACCATGTCCGCGACGACGACGAGCAGCACGGCGACGTCGAAGCGCGCGATGAGCAGGATCTTGCGGATCGCCGCGAGCGTCTCCGGCGCGGACGGCCCCTTGGACGCGGCGAGCTCCGTGATCCGCTTGGCCTGGGGCGAGAGGACTGCGACGCCGGTGAACATCGTCGCCGCGTAGCCCATCAGGCCGACGACCACCCAGAACTTCCCCCAGCCCCAATCGGTGTTGATCATCATCGCGATTCCCATCGCGAAGACGATGCCGCCGGCCGGCGCGAAGATCTTCTCGCCGGTCCACGCTGCCCAGCGTGCGAGCGTGACGATCTCGTTCGGGTCGTCGGATGTCTCGGCCTTGATGCCGAGGACCGTCAGCAGCAGGCCGCCGCCGACCCAGAACACGGCAACGGAGACGTGGACGACGCGGAAGAGCGCGTACCAGTGGCCGTACCAGGCCGAGTCGAAGGCGAAGACGACGGCGAGGATCGCGACGACGATCCCGATGGCGGCGGTGAGCTGGCCGCGCGATGACGCCAGGCGAGTGGCCGCAGGAGTGTCCATGGCCCGCAGTAAAGGCGATCGGCAGGACGACTACAAGGCCTTCGCGGCCGCGAGGAGCTCGTCGAAGTCGGGAATCTCGGACGTCTCGTACCGCCAGGCGCCGCGCACGACGCCGCCGCCGTCGATGAGGAAGGCCGACCTCCGCGACACGTCGCGGAGCCCGCGGTAGTCGAACGCGATGCCGAATCCATGCGTCGCGTCGCCGTTCCAGTCGGAGAGGAGCGGAAGATCGAGGTCGAGCGCCTGCGTCCAGGCGACATGCGTCCAGGGCGAGTCCCGTGAGATCGCATACGGCTCGATACCCGCGGCCCTGAGCTCTCCGCCCCTGTCACGCAGGAGCTCGATCTCGTTCGTTCAGGTCGACGACCAGTCGAAGAGGTAGAAGAGCAGAAGGATCGGACCGCCTTCGAGGAGCTGGTCGAGCGTCGCGCTCTCCTGCGGCGTCGTCCAGACCCGCGCGTCTGGAATGCGCTCCCCGACCGCCAGCACGCGGTCAGCCTACGGGAACGCCGACGCTCTCGGTCAGCTCTGCGATCTCGTGCGTGACCTCGACGATGTCGCGATTCGCGTTGAAGACGCGCATCTGCGCGTCGGCACTCGAGCCTCGGCGCAGGATGTCCTCGATGCCGGCGAGCTCCGCGTCCGAACCGAGCTCGCGGGCGTGCGGCTCGATGAGGCGGAGAGTGCGCCGGACCGCCTGCGTCACCGGCACGCGGTTGCGACGTCCCGTGTGCAGATCCATCACCGGCGCCTCGAGCCCGTAGCGCGCTGCGAGCCATTTGTTCTCGGTCGTGAGGATGCGGTGGAAGGACGGGATCTCCTCGCCGCTGTCGTATCTCTCGCTGTAGTGCTTGACGAGCGCCTGGCAGAAGGCGGTGATCGCGACGACGTCGTCGAGCCGCGTGACCGCGTCGCAGATGCGGATCTCGATCGTTCCCAGCCGCGGATGGAGGCGGATGTCCCACCAGATGTGCGTGTAGTCGGCGATGCAGCCGGTGCGCTCGAGCTGGCCGACGACCTCCGCGTAGTCGGCGTAGTCGCGAAAGCGCGGCGGCGGCCCAGACCGTGGGAACGCCGCGAAGACCATGTGCCGCGACGAGTGGAGACCGGTCGCCTCGCCGCGCCAGAACGGCGAGCTCGCGGACAGCGCGACGAGCTCGGCCAGGTGCGCGATCAGCCCGTTCACGACCTGGATCGCCTTCTCGGGATCGTCGACGGCAACGTGGACGTGCATGCCGAAGATGAGCTCGCGGCGCGCGATGTACTGCAGCTGGTCGACGAGCGCCCGGTAGCGATCTTTCGCCGTGATGCGCTGGCGCTCGAAGAGCGAGAACGGATGCGTGCCCGCCGAGCCGACGCGCATCCCGCCTTGCCGTGCGACCTCGGACACGTAGCTGCGAAGCCGGCGCAACTGTCCGGCCACGTCGCCGGCGGTGTGGCAGACCGGCGTCGCGATCTCGAGCACCGACTGCATGAGCTCCGCATTGATCCGCGTCTCGAGCTCGTGGCCGGCGACGGCTGCGAGCACGGTGTCGATGTGCTGGACGAGGTCGAATGTCTTGCCGTCGAGGAGCATGTACTCCTCCTCGACGCCGAGCGTGTAGGCGTCGCTCCTGCCGAAGGCGTGGTCGAGGACGCTGCCGCCCTCGGCGTAGCGGCTTCCCTTTCCGGTGATGCTCGGAGGAATCAGCTGTTCAGTCACGGCAGCAGGGCCTCCGCCTCGATCTCCACGCGCCATGCCGGGTCGAGCAGGGCGGCGACGACCACCATCGCGGACGCCGGCCGGACGTCGGCGAAAACCTCGCCGTGCGCACGTCCCACCGCCTCCCAGTCGCCCGCATCGACGAGGTAGACGCGCGTCCGCACCACGTGCTCTGGCTTTGCGCCGACCTCGGCGAGGGCACCGGTGACGATCTCGAGGCACCGCTTCGCCTGCTCGTACGGATCGCTCGAGCTCGTCCCGATCGGCGCCGTGCCGGCGACGTGGACGTGCCGGCCGTCGCGGACGGCGCGCGAGTAGCCGACGATGGCGGCCATCGGCGAGACCGCCGGGACGAGCTGTCTCTCCATCTACCTAGTATCGCCTGATCAAGGCGCTTACTGCGATCGACTCCTGGGGCGCTAGGACGGCGGCGGCCGGCGTCGTCGGTGCGGTGGAGTCCATGCACGGCCGGCGCGACGCAGAGCTGCCGTGGGCGTCGGTGACGAAGCTCCTGACCGGAACGGCGCTGCTCGTCGCAGTGGAGGAGGGGACGGCCGATCTCGACGAGCCGGCAGGCCCGGAGGGGTCGACGCTGCGCCATCTGCTCGCGCACGCGTCCGGGCTCGGCCCGGAGGCCGGGCCGCCGCTGATGGCGCCGGAGAAGCGCCGGATCTACTCGAACTACGGGATCGAGCTCGCGGCCGCTCTCGTCGGAGAGCGGGCCGGCATGTCCTTCGCCGAGTACCTGCGCGCGGCCGTCTCGGAGCCGCTCGGTCTCGCCGGCGCGCTCCACGGCTCGCCCGCCTGGGGTTATCGAGGCCCGCTCGACGATCTGCTCGCGCTCGCGCGCGAGCTGCTCGCACCGACTCTCGTCGACGACGAGACGCTGACGGAGGCGACGGCGGTTCAGTTCCCCGGCCTGGACGGCGTGCTGCCGAGCTGGGGCCGCATGTCTCCGAACGACTGGGGCCTCGCGTTCGAGCTGCGCGATGCGAAGTCGCCGCACTGGACCGGGACGCTCGCGTCGCCGCGCACCTTCGGCCATTTCGGCGCCGCCGGCACCTTCCTCTGGGTCGACCCCGACGCGCGCCTCGCGCTGGCCGTCCTCACCGACAGGGAGTTCGGCGACTGGGCAAAGGAGGCGTGGCCGGCGCTGTCAGACGCCGTCGTCTGCGAACAGCGGGCGGATTAGCTCGTCGAAGGTCGCCTTGTCGCAGCTCGCGACCACTGCCGGCGTGATCGCCGACACGGTGGCGGTGCGCGGCATGCCCATCGCGAGGGCGACCTCGCCGAAGTAGTCGCCGGGTCGGAGCACGTCGCGGCCGCCGTAGTTCTTCTGCGACACCGCCAGCATCCCACTGAAGACGACGTAGAAGCGGTCCCCCGGCTCGCCCTCGCGCACCAGGACGGTTCCCGGGGCGACCTCGTGGCGCTCCATCGCCTTCGCCAGGCGTGCCAGCGTCTCGCCGGGCAGGCCGGCGAGCAGGGCGACGCGATTCAGCTCGTGGGAGGTGGCCGAGGAGCGGGGCACGACCGGATTCTGCCGATGGGTCCCCGAGGCCCCGAAGTTGAGCCGAACGGCCCATGGTGATCGTCCGGCAGCGCGTCGATCATCCCCGCATGAGCGAACGCGGCCTCCATCGCATCGAGGACGACCTCGCCGACAGCTGGCTCGAGGACTGGGCCGGCGCCGGGGTCGCCGAGATCGAGGACTTTCTGGCCAAACACGCGGCCTTCCTGAGCTTCCTCGAGGGGCACGCGGAGAGCTGAGCTCTCCGCGCTCCGCTCACGCCTCCGCAAGCCCGAGCTGACGCTCGAGCATCCCCTTCGGCATGGCGCCGACGGCGTTCGCCTTCGGCTCACCGTTCTCGAAGAGGATCATGTTCGGGATCGACTGGATCCCGTACCGAATCGCGAGATTCTGGTTCTCGTCGATGTTCACCTTGACGAGCTTGAGGTTCCGCTCCTCCGAGATCTTCTCCAGGACGGGGGAGACGGCGTGGCAGGGGCCACACCATTCCGCCCAGAAGTCGACGAGGACGGGCTCTCCGCTCTGGAGAACCTCGCTCTCGAAGGTCGCGTCGGTCACTTCTGTAGCCATCTAGGTCCTTTCAGTATCCGGTCGTGCAAGGAATAGAACGTCCCTCTCTAGACTTCGCTTCCCGAATGGCCGAGCAAGTCTTCCACCCGCTTCCGACGGTACCCGACCACCCTGCCCTCGAGGAGCACGTCCTCGCCGCCTGGGAGCAGGAGGGCACCTTCGAGCGGCTCCGGGAGCAGAACGCCGGCGGCCCGACGTTCTCGTTCATCGACGGGCCGGTCACGGCCAACAAGAGCCTCGGCGTCCACACCGCCTGGGGCCGCACGCTAAAGGACGTATTCCAGCGCTACAAGGCGCTACGGGGCTTCGACCAGCGCTACCAGAACGGGTTCGACTGCCAGGGGCTCTGGATCGAGGTCGGCGTCGAGCGCGAGCTGGGGCTCAACTCGAAGCGCGATATCGAGGAGTACGGGCTCGAGGCGTTCGCGCGCAAGTGCCGCGACGTCGTCGTCTGGTCGTCCACCGAGCTCATCGGCGCCTGCAAGCGGCTCGGTCAATGGATGGACTGGGGCAACGACTACTACACGTTCAGCGACACGAATATCGAGTACGTCTGGCGGATGCTGAAGACGGTGCACGCGCGCGATTGGCTGTACCTCGGCCACCGCTCGACCGAGTGGTGCCCGCGCTGCGGCACGTCGATCTCGCAGCACGAGCTCGCGATGTCCGGCGTCTACCAGGACCGCGCCGACCCATCGCTCTTCGTGCGCTTCCCGCTCCGGGACCGTCCGGGCGAGTCGCTCGTCGTCTGGACGACGACGCCGTGGACGCTACCCGCGAACGTCGCCGCGGCGGTCAATCCCGAATCCGAGTACGGCCTGCGCACGAACGGCGAGTGGGTCGCGGTCGCCCGCTATCCGGACGAGGAGCTCGCCGAGCGAAGGCTCGGAGCCGACATGGTCGGCTGGACGTACACCGGGCCGTTCGACGAGCTCGTCGACGTTGCGCACCGCGTCATCCCGTGGGACGAGGTGTCGATGGACGAAGGCACCGGGATCGTCCACATCGCGCCGGGTTGCGGCGGCGAGGACTTCGAGCTCAGCCAGGTGCACGAGCTCCCGGTCATCGCGCCGGTCGACGAGTCGGGGCGCTTCTATCCGACGTTCGGCTGGCTGAAGGGCCTGTCGACGGTCGAGGCCGCGGACCAGATCATCGGCTACCTCGCCGGGAAGGGGATGCTCGTCGAGTCCGGCCTGTACGAGCACCGCTACCCGCACTGCTGGCGCTGCGACACGCCGCTCATCTTCCGCATCGCCGACGACTGGTTCATCTCCGTGCGCGACCTCCGGCAGCCGATGCTCGACGCGAACGCGACGGTCAGATGGACGCCCGAGTACATGGGCAAGCGCATGGACGACTGGCTGCGGAACATGGGCGATTGGAACATCTCGCGGCGCCGCTACTACGGCCTGCCGCTGCCGTTCTATCCGTGCGCGTGCGGCCACCTGAACGTGATCGGCTCGCGCGAAGAGCTCGAGGCGCGCGCGACCGAAGGCATAGAACAGCTGGAGGAGCTGCGGCGCCCGTGGATAGACCGCGTGCCGATCCGCTGCGAAGCCTGCGGCGAGGCCGTTCGGCGCATTGCCGAGGTGGGCGACGTCTGGCTCGACGCCGGCATCGTCCCGTTCTCGACGCTCGGCTGGCAGAACCCGAAATGGGTCCCGCAGGGATACGCGACGGGCGCTGCACGCGGCCTGACCACCGCGGACCTTCCGGATCATGCGTACTGGGAGCAGTGGTTCCCGGCCGACTGGGTGTCGGAGATGCGCGAGCAGATCCGGCTCTGGTTCTATTCGCAGCTCTTCATGTCGGTCGTCCTCACGGGACGCTCGCCGTTCAGGCAGGTGCTCGGCTACGAGAAGATGCTCGACGAGCAAGGCCGTGAGATGCACGGCTCGTGGGGGAACATGATCGACGCGAACGACGCGTTCGCGCGTATGGGCGCCGATGTCATGCGCTGGCAGTACTGTGCGCAGCCGCCCGACCGCAACCTCCTCTTCGGCTTCGGTCCGGCGGATGCGATCAAACGCGAGCTGCTGACGCTCTGGAACTCGGTCAAGTTCTTCGTCGAGTACGCGAACATCGAGTCGTTCCGGCCGTCGTGGGAGGCCCTCAATCTCGAGGGCGACCTCGCGCCGCTCGACCACTGGCTCGTCGAGCGCACGCATGCATTCGTCCGGGACGCGGAGGCCGGCTACGAGTCCTATCTCACCGTCGACGTCATGCGCGCATACCAGGTGTACGTCGACGATCTCTCGAACTGGTACATCCGCCGTTCGCGGTCGCGCTTCTGGGCCGGCGGCGACGAAGCCGCGTTTCAGACGCTCTGGTACGCGATCGTCCAGATGCTGCGTGTGATGGCGCCGATCCTGCCGTTCGTCACCGACCATCTCTTCCGCAACCTCGTGCTCGACGGGCCTGGGTCGGTCCACCTCGCCGGCTGGCCGGAGGTCCCCGATCCCGACCGCGCGCTCCTCGACGAGATCGCCGACGTGAGGCGTGTCGTCGCGCTCGCACATCAGGCGCGGGCGACGTCGGGGATGAAGCTGCGCCAGCCGCTGCGAAAGCTCGTCGTGGAAGGGGCTCCCGCGGCGGCCGGCCATGCGGACGAGATCGCCGACGAGGTGAACGTGAAGGAGATCGAGTTCGGCGCCGTCCAGGCGGAGCTGCGCGTGAAGCCGAACCTGCCGGTGCTCGGCCCGCGCCTCGGCAGGGAGCTGCGCGCCGTCCAGCAGGCGCTGCAGTCGGGAGAGTTCGAGGAGCTTCCCGGTGGGCGCTTCCGCGCGGCCGGTCACGAGCTCGCGTCCGACGAGGTCCTGGTCGAGCGTCTCGGCCGGGAGGGCTTCGCGGTTGCGTCGGCAGACGGCGCGACCGTCGCGCTCGACACGGCCCTCGACGACGAGCTCGTGCTCGAAGGCCGGGTGCGCGACCTCATCCGACAGGTGAACACGATGCGGAAGGAGCAGGGCCTCGCGGTCACAGACCGCATCGTCCTCACCGTGCCGTCCGAGGTCGAGCCGCTGCTGCGCTGGCAGGACCGCATCAAGAACGAGGTGCTCGCGGTCGAGATCCGCGTCGACGGCGATCTCGCCGTCGAGCGAGCCGGCTGACTAGGCCGCGGAGCGCTCGGCGCGTCGCAGCTCGACGGGAAGGCGGAAGGCAACGTCCTCGTACGCCGACCGGAACTCGGCGACGTCCCGCACGCCGCGGTCGCGGAACCATTCGCAGACACCGCGCACCAGCCGCTCGGGCGCGGATGCGCCCGACGTGACACCGACCACGGCGACGCCCTCGAGCCAGCGTGTGTCGATCTCGCTCGCGTCGTCGACGAGGTGCGCGCGTACCCCGGCGGCGCGCGCGACCTCGACCAGCCGCAAGGAGTTCGACGAGTTGCGCGAGCCGATCACGAGGAGCAGGTCGACCTCGTCGAGGAGCTCCTTCACCGCCCACTGCCGATTCGACGTCGCGTAGCAGATGTCTTCGCGCGCAGGTCCTTCGATGTGCGGGAAGCGGCGGCGCAATACCGCCACGATCTCGCGCGTCTCGTCGACCGAAAGCGTCGTCTGCGTGATGTAGGCGAGGCGTGGGCCGCCCGGCTCGATCCGCTCGGCGTCCGCAACCGACTCGACCAGGACGATGGCGTCGGGCGCCTCGCCGGTCGTCCCCTCGACCTCCTCGTGGCCGGCGTGGCCGATGAGGACGATGCGGTACCCCTGCTCGGCGTAGCGGCGCGCCTGCGTGTGCACCTTCGTCACGAGCGGGCAGGTCGCGTCGATGGAGACGAGCGAGCGCCCCTCGGCGGCCCGGCGCACCGCGGGCGCGACCCCGTGGGCGGAGAAGACGACGGCGGCCCCCTTCGGAACGTCGGCGACGTTGTCGACGAAGACCGCGCCCGCGTTCTCCAGCTCTCTGACGACGTGCGAGTTGTGGACGATCTGCTTCCGCACGTACACGGGCGACCCATAGAGGGAGAGAGCCCGCTTGACCGTCTCGACCGCGCGCTCGACGCCCGCGCAATAGCCCCGCGGAGAGGCCAGAAGGACCCGCTTCACCAAAGCACGGCCAGGGTAGCCCCGGGTCGTGAGGGCCGGGTTAAGAGCTGCTCGAAAGATGGAAAAGCCCGCCGCTCGGGGGGGTCGGTGCGGCGGGCTCTCCCAAGTTGCTCACCGCGGTTGCAGAGCACGCCGCAGTGTGCATCGCCCAGTGCTGTGACGGTACTCGGGCGCCGGACCGGCGACAATGGGCCGGATGGCCCATCTTTACAACCGGTGGGGATGATGTTCTCGCAGTGGAAAACGCCTTTCCGGCGGCGCGTGCGGCCCGTATGATCACGCCGCCCAGAATGGAGACAATCCACCTGCAGGTCCAAGGCGTCGCCGTGGCGTGGGACAGCCTCGCCGCCATCCTCGGCGCGCTCCTCGCCGGTCTCGGCATCGGCACGGCCTACCGTATCGGCAGCGCGCGCCGGCAGAGCGCCGCGATGGCCGAGAGCGAGCGCGAGCGGGCGAGCCTGCGCCGCGTCGCGGCCGAGCTCGCCCGCACATCGGACATCGAGGGCGTCGTCCGCGCGCTGCTCGACGAGATCGGGGGCCTCCTGGGGGTCGACTTCGCCGCGTTGTCGTTCGTGTCGGACGACGGCCAGGAGGCATCCGGCTACCTCGCGCGTTCTCACGGCGCCGACGTCGAGTGGTGGCCCGACGTGCGGATCGATCTGTCCAATGAGGCGTCCGGCATCGCGAGCGCGGTGCACAGCGGCGTCGGCTTCGCGGTGCGCGAGATCGACGACGAGCGCATCAGCCCTCGGCTCGCCGCGGCCACCGGAGCGAAGAGCGCGGCCTACATCCCGCTCACGACCGCCGACCGCGTCATCGCGGTCATCTCCGTGGCGACGACGGTCGAGCAGCGTACGTTCTCGGCCGACGAGCTGACGCTCATGCAGACGCTGGCGTCCGAGGCGACGATCGCGCTCGAACGAACCCGGTCCACGCTCGCGCTCGCCGAAGCGCTCGAACGCGAGCGGCTCGTGATGTCGATCGGTCGTCGCCTGCGAAACGAGCTCGACCTCGGGGCCGCGCTCCAGGCGGCCGTCGCGCAGGCCGGGCACGCGCTCGGTGCGAGCCGCTGCTTCGTTCGCGTCGACGACGGTCGCTCGAGCCCGATTCTCGCGCAGTGGTGCGCGGACGGCGTGGGCGCCCTCGAGGACGCCCGCGACCTGCCGCTCTCGAATCTCGCCGCGCGGGAGGCGAGGACGATCGCCGTCGTCGACGTCGAGCAGGTGCCGGAGCTCCCGCCGGAAGGGAAGCTGAAGCTGCGCGAGGTCGGCGCCCGCTCGGTTGCCTCGACGCCGCTTCGCACGGACGGCGCCCAGCTCGGCGTACTCACCGCCCACCGGGAGACCGCCGGTGCGTGGACACGGGGCGAGCTCTCGCTGCTCGAGGCGGTCGCGGTCGAGCTCGGTCTCGCAATCCGGCTCGGGCGGCTCATCGACGAGAACCGCGAGCGGCTCGGCGAGCGTTCCGCGCTCCTGCGCGCGGCCGAGGTCGTGAGCGGCGAGCTGGAGCTGACCGCGGTGCTGCAGCGGCTCGCCGACGAGGTGGCGGCCCTGCTCCAGGCCGATGCATCCGACTGCTACCTCTACGACCGTGAGCGCGGGGTCCTGCGCTGCGCAGCGGTTCACGGCCTAGATCCCTCCCTCGTCGGATTCGAGTTCCCCGCAGACCGCGGCCTCTCCGGCCTCGCCATCCGCGAGGGGCGGGCGCTCGTCGCGACCGAGTACGGCGACGTGGCCGACGAAGTACCGCATCCGATGTATGCCGGGTTCACGGACGCGATCGTCGCGCCGATGCGATGGAGCGACGAGGTCCGCGGCGTGCTCGGTGTCGGCAGGCGGGGCGCGCGGGCGTACGGCCAGCGCGACAGCGACGTCCTGGAGGCATTCGCGGCTCTCGCCTCGCTCGCGTTGCGCAACGCCGAGACGTTCAGCCGGAGCGCGCGCCAAGCTCGCATCCAGCGCGGCTTCTATCGCATCGCCGCGGTGCTCGGTGAATCGCTGTCACGTACGGAGACGCTCGACGCGGTCGCACAGGCGGCGTCGGACGCGCTCGGGGGTGCCGCCGCCGGAGCCCTGACGCCTGTCGGCGGCGGGCTCGAGCTCAGCGGCTCGCACGAGCTCCCGGAGGAGCTCGCACGGGTGCTCGAGCAGACGGCTGCGACCGGGACGCTCGCACGCTCGGCGGCGAACGGCCGGGTCCTCGCATCGCCGAAGCTCGCCGACGACCGGCGCATCGCCGCCGACTGGCGGGAGGCCGCCGCGCGTGCGGGTTTCGAGTCACTCCTCTCGGTGCCGGTCGTGAGCCCGCGCGACCGTTCCGGCGGCCTCGTCGTGGTGTTCTTCGACCAGCCGCATGCGTTCAGCGAGGACGACCTCGAGCTCGCGCAGCATCTCGCCGGCGCGGCGCGCGGCGCACTCGAACGCAGCGAGCTCTACGAGGCCGAGCGCAGTGCGAGGTCGCTCGCGCAGCATCTCGCGCATACGGGCCGCATGCTGACGACGGAGCTCGATCCAGAGGCTGTTCTCGACGAGGTCGTCGATCAGGCGCAGAGTCTCTTGTCCGCAGACGCGGCGGCCATCCGCATCCTGCAGGACGACGAGCTGCTTGTCAGCGCCGCCCGCGGAGCGGGCAGCGAGCAGGCAGTCGGCGTGAGCAGCTCCGCCGGGGCGTGGCTCTCGGGCGACGTCGTCCAGTCGCGGGCCCCCGTGGCGCTCGAGGACGCAGGCTCCGACCCTCGGCTGCGCGAGCTCGATCCGATGCTCGCGGCCGGCAACGCCGGATATCTGGGGGTGCCGCTTGCGGGTGCCGACCGCTCGCCTCGCGGAGTGCTGTCGGTCTACTCCGCGCGACCTCGGACGTGGCGCGACGAGGAGATCGACGCGCTGCACGCGCTCGCGGCGAGCACGTCCGCTGCGCTCGCGAACGCCGAGCTCTATCAGCGTGTCGCACTCGAGCGCGAGCGGAGCGTCGCGATCCTCGCGAACGTCGCCGACGGTATCGTCGCCGTCGATCGCGAAGGCACGGTCGTTCTCTGGAACGCGGCAGCGGAGAAGATCACCGGCGTCCCGGCGGCCGACGCGTTCGGACGCACGCCGCTGGAAGTGCTCCAGCGCAACCTGGAGTCGGATCCGGAAGCGGCGCCCGACGAACGCCTCATCTCGATTATGCGCGGACGCGAGCAGGTGTGGCTCTCGGTCAGCGAGGCGGTGATGCGCGATCCGGTCGGCGCCGTCTCGGGCCGCATCTTCGCCTTCCGCGACATCTCCGCCGACCGGCTCGTCGAGCAGATGAAGTCCGACTTCGTGTCGACGGTCTCACACGAGCTGCGCACGCCGCTGACCTCGATCTACGGCTTTGCCGAGACGCTGCTGCGCCAGGACGTCCTCTTCGGCGAGGAAGAGCGGACGACGTTCCTCGGCTACATCGCGTCGGAGTCGCAGCGCCTGACGCAGATCGTCGACGCGCTTCTCAACGTCGCCCGCCTCGACACCGGCGACCTGCAGGTGCGGATCGCGCCGACCGACGTCCGAGAGGTGGTCGGCGAGGCGGTGACCCAGGCGGGCGTGCAGAACGGGCACTCGTTCGTCGTCGAGCTGCCCGACGAGCCGGTGTCGGCTAACGCCGATCCGGAAAAGCTTCTCCAGGTGTTCGCGATCCTCCTCGACAATGCGGTGCGGTACTCGCCGGCGGGCGGCACGGTGCGAGTCGGTGCGGAGCGCAAGGACGACACCGTCCAGCTGCTCGTCGAGGACCAGGGCTTCGGCATCCCGCTCTCCGACCAGGATCAGATCTTCCGGAAGTTCTATCGTGGGACCGACGCGGCGGCGCGCGTCGGCGCGGGCGGGACGGGCCTCGGCCTGTTCATCGCACGCGGCCTCGTGACCGCCATGGGTGGGACGATCTCCGTCAGCTCGCGCGAAGGAGAAGGATCGACGTTCGCAATCGAACTACCGCTCGCGGGCAGCGCGTCGTGACGCGTGTGCTCGTCATCGACGACGAGGCGCCGATCCGCCTCCTCTGCCGCGTCAACCTCGAGGCCGAGGGCATGACCGTGCTCGAGGCGGGCGACGGTCCGAGTGGGCTCGATCTCGCCCGGGAGGACCGTCCGGACGTCGTCCTCCTCGACGTGATGATGCCCAGGCTCGACGGCTGGCGTGTCGCGGAGGAGCTGTTGGAGGACGAGCGGACGAAGGACATCCCGATCATCTTCCTCACGGCGCGCGCCGAGTTCCGCGACCGTGCGCGCGGGCTCGACATCGGCGGGATCGACTACGTGACGAAGCCGTTCAACCCCCTCGACCTGGCGCCGCTCGTCCGCGGGCTCCTCGAGCGCATCGAGCGTGGCGAGCGCGACGAGCTGCGTGGGGAGAAGCTCTCCGAGCTCCGCTCCTTGATGCAAGCCGAGTAGACGAGGGGCGCCCCCGGCGCCCCTCGTGCCCTCCCACCGAACTTCGGCCCTCGGCCTGCAACACAGGCTTGCACGTGCGTCGGCCAACGGCGTCCCTCGATGGGGTGAACCCACCGGGGCCGACGTCGGTCGTGCTCGATCACGCGTGCACGCTAGCCTCATGGTCAGACGGGGCGTAGCTCAGCCTGGTAGAGCATCCGCTTTGGGAGCGGAAGGCCGGCAGTTCGAGTCTGCCCGCCCCGACTCAGCCGTGCGACGCGGCGACCGCCGCCGCGACCTTGCGCGCGGCGATGCCGCCCTCACGCAGCTGGCCGCCCAGCGTGGGCACGAAGCCGACGAACCACAACCCCGGAAGCACCGGCTCGCCGTCGGTCTTCACCGGCAGCCCGCGCGCATCGAGGACGTCGAGATGCCCGACGAGCGGCTCGAGGCCGGCGCGGAAGCCGGTGGCTGCGATCACCGCGTCGGGTGCGATCCGGGAACCGTCCGCGAGCAGCACCTCGCCGCGCTCGAAGCCCTCGACCGCAGCCACGACCTCGACGCGGCCGCGGCGCACGGCGTCGACGATGCCGACGTCGAGGATCGGGACCGTCCCCGTCGCGAGGAACGACGTGCGAACCCCATGTTCCGGACGCGGGAGGCCCTGCGCGGCCAGATCGGGGATCGAGAGCCGGCGCTGCGTCAACGTGATCGGATCGACCCAGTGCGGCGGCAGCTTGCGGATCGCCATTCCGAGAAGCTGCGCCGGGACGCCCGCGGTCGCACGCCGAACGATCTGCGGCGGCGTCCGCACCGAGATGCGGCTTCGGGAGGCGCCGCCGTCGGCCAGGTCGGTGGCGATCTCCGCTCCCGAATTACCCGCGCCTACGACGAGCACGTCACTTCCGCGGAACGGCGCCGGGTTGCGGTACTGGGACGAGTGGATGAGCTCGCCGGTGAAGCCGTTCCTTCCCGGCCAGTCCGGGACGAACGGCGCGCCGTTGTAGCCGGTGGCGACGACCACCGTCTCGGCCTCCATCGGTCCGGCGGATGTCGCGAGCGTCCAGCTCGGATCGATGCGGTCGACGCGCACTCCCGCTCGGACGTCGATCCCATGCGCCGTCGCGTAGTCGTTGAAGTACGCAACGAGGTCGTCGCGTGCGACCCAGCGGCCGTAGCGGCGCGGTATCCGCTGTCCGGGCAGCCCGGAGAGCAGCCGCGGTGTGTGCAGGTGCAGCCGGTCGTAGCGCTCGCGCCACGCTGTGCCGGGCCCGGGGCCGGCCTCGAGCACGACCGGCTCGCGGCCCTCGCGCCGCAGCAGCGCGGCCGTCGCAAGGCCGGCCGGGCCCGCGCCGACGACGATCTCGTGGCGGTCCACGCGCGGGTCATAGCATCCCGCCGCACCCGTGCGACCGTCGGCCGCGTTGATCATCGGATGGAGACCTCGCGCGACGACGGCCCGACACCGCAGCCCGAGCGCCACGAGCCGCAGCTCGAGGACGTCCGTCTGCGCGACCTCTCCTTCGCCGACTGGCGCGCAATTCTCGTGCGTGCCGGCAAGGAGTTCATGAGCGACAACGCGATGATGCTCGCGTCGGCCCTCGCCTACAGCGCATTCTTCGCGATCCCGTCGGTGCTGCTCGTTGTCGTCGGCGTGTTCACGCTCGCAGCGGGCCCGGGGACGATCACGTCGCTCATGCAGCATTTCTCGCACGTGATGCCGGCGCAGGCCGCGAGCCTGCTCGACTCGAGCCTGAGGCAGCTCGACCGGCATCCGACTCAAGGCGTCGTCATCACCGCCGTCGGCGCCGTGCTCGCGCTCTGGTCGACGACGGGCGCGATGACCTCGTACATGACGGCGATCAACATCGCGTACGAACGGAAAGACGCGCGCAACTTCGTGCGGAAACGCATCGTTGCGCTGACCATGGTCGCGGTCATCGGCGTCGCATTCCTCGTCGTCGCCGTGCTCCTCATGTTCGGGCCCCCGGTCGAGCGGCTCGTCGCGTCGCACGCCGGACCCGTGTCCGGCGCCGTCGGCTGGATCTGGTGGATCGCGCAGTGGCCGATCCTCGTCGTCGGCCTCCTGGCCGCATTTGCGACGCTGCTCTATCTCGGGCCGGACGTCCAGGTGCGGCGCTGGCAGTTCCTCACACCCGGGTCGCTCGTCGCGGCGCTGCTCTGGATTGCGGCATCGGGGGGCTTTGCCTTCTACTCCGCGACATTCGGGTCGTACAACAAGACATGGGGATCGCTTTCGGCCGTCATCGTCATGCTGACCTGGCTGTGGTTGAGCGCGATGGCGCTGCTGCTCGGGGCGGAGATCAATGCGGAAGTGGAGCGGAGCCGCGCGCTCAGACAACTGCCGAGGCTGCGCGAAGAGCAGCCCGCTCGGCCGCCTCGGCGCAGCGTCGAGCCTCGGCCACGCGCTCGTCGTTCGGCACCGCGGTCAGGTTGATCGCGACGAGCGGGACGGCGCCGCGCGCGGCACCGGCCGCGAGCATCGTCGCAGCCACTGCGTCCGCGCGGAGCCCCGCGAGCGCTTCACCGACGAGCTCGGCTCCCAGCTCGGCGATGTCTGCGGCGATGTGCGCGAGCTCGAGCGGCGGCTCCGCCGCACGCGCGTAGGCCTGGCCGATCTCCCAGTCACGGCGGTCGGTCGGGAGCTCGGCGGTCGTCTCCTGGGCCGCGAGTGCGCGCGGATATCGGAGCGCGTTGACGCGCGCGGCTCCCGCGACGCGCAGGCGCAGCACGTCGCCCTGCGCAGCCATCGCTGCGCGGTCGGACGCGCGCGCGACCTCGACGAGCGCGTCCGCCGCAGCTGTCGCCGCGGCCGCGAGCGCGGTCGCGCCGATGGGCTCGCCGGAGACGGCCGGGAACGCCATGGCGGCATTGTCCGCCATGGCGCCCCCTTCCTGCGGCCTAGCCGGCGCCGAGCCGGAGCCGGATCGAGGCGAGGACGGAGGGGGTTGCCTCGAATCCGGCCTCCTCGACGGCGGCCTCCGGATCGGCGAAGAGTCGCGCCCGGAACGCAGCGTCGGCTCCTGCACGGTCGACGATCCGGTCGATCGCTTCCCGCGCGAGCGGAAGCTCCTGCGCGGCCTCCGTCCACCCACGGGGCGGCGGCGGCAGGAGGCGCAGGAGGGCGGCGAGGCGCTCTTCGTCGTATCCGTTCATATCGACCTCAGGACGGCCGAGCGGCTCACTTTCTTCCCTCCAGGATCTCGCGGAGCTTCGCCAGGCAGCGGGAGATCCGGCTCGCGATGGTTCCTGACGGGATGCCGAGCGCGTCCCCGATCGTCCGGTAGCTCTCGTCGTGCGCGAAGAAGCGGTCGAGGATCTCCTTGCACCTCTCGCCGAGGTCGTCGAGAGAGGCACGGACCGTCATCGCCTCGTCGAGCATGCTCATCGGCTCGTCGGCGCCTTCTTCGATCTCGTCCGGCGTCTCGCGACGCGACGCCCGGAGGTGGTCGACGCAGAGCCGGCGCGTGAGCTGCGCGATCCACGGACGGATGGCCTCGTCGTCGCGCAGGGTGTCGAGCCGCTCGTACACGCGCGCGAAAACGTCCTGGAAGACATCCTCGGCGTCGTGATCGCCGAGCCGGAAGGCCTGCACGCAGATGGCGTACACGTAGCGCGAGAAGCGCTCGACGAGCTCCGACCACGCCTGCGGGTCGCCGGTGCGGCAGCGGGCGACGAGCTCGGCATCGGTCGAGAGCACCACCTACGCGAGCCTAGTCGAGCCGCTCGGGCCGGTCGAAGCCGCCCTACTCCTGGATCGAGCCGTAGATGGTCTGGACGATGTGGGTGCTGTGGACGCGGAGGCTGCAGTCCCGTATGGGAGCTCATTCGTCCGCTTCTTCCGGCTGTACCCGGAGTACTTGGTCACCGCGGACTTCCCTAAGCGCCCGACGAGGTTCGAACTCGTGACCGCGGCTTGGAAGGCCGCC
>Ga0070741_10004461_pt1 | contig 32638 bp, 19 predicted proteins | sample Coa_R1_4_FD_66440 | JGI IMG/M metagenome (GOLD analysis project Ga0070741, IMG submission 66440) | Surface soil microbial communities from Centralia Pennsylvania, which are recovering from an underground coalmine fire - Coalmine... | ecosystem: Environmental > Terrestrial > Soil > Unclassified ... | reverse complement strand
CTCACGACGCGAGTCAGAACCAGCGCCGCGGGGGTATAGCCATAATCGCGCGGCAATTGCGCCATGCAGGTGGCGTCACAATACACGATGGTTCCCGGCGAGACGCGGTGAACCAGGCCCGCCTCTCGAAATCCGCCGTAGGTCAGCGAGCACGGGAACGTCGGGGTTCCGGCTGTAACCAGTTCGGGGACGGCGAATCCCTCGCGCTGAATTTCTGTGACAAGGTTCATCAGGCGGGCATAGCCGGAGTGCGCCGCCAGCGTACGCTGCGGCTCGTCAGCGTGGCCGTATTGACCGTCATAGTAATGCAGGCCGCGGAAATCAAGCTTCGCGTCGCGAACCGCACGCATAAGTTGAATCACCTCGGCAATCCGGGCCTGATCAATGCCTGTCCGGTTCATTCCGGGATTGATGTCGATAAATACTCCGACGCGGGCGCCGGTCCATTGCCGTGCTTGCTGCTCATGTTCCACCAGCACGGAAATGCGCACGGCGGGGAATCGATCGGCGATGTCACGCACCCTTCGCGCATTGGCCCCCATGACGGGATAGGCGACGAGAACGTCGGTGGCGCCGCATTCGCAGGCCGTGAGTAATTCCAGAGTGGTGGCGCACTTGAAATTCCGGACGCCATGTTCCAGCAATTGGCGCAAGGTGCAGGAAAGTTTTGCCGTCTTGATGTGGGCGCGCCACCGGTCCGCATTGCCGCCCAGCAGCCTCAAGGTGCAATCGATGTTGGACGCCACGATCGCGGGATAGAGCAGGAGAGCCGGCGTGAGCACGTCATCGGTATCGAGCAGACGGTATCTATCGTCCCAGGGAAAATCGCTGATCATGGATTTGTGTGCGCTCACGGTTCCGATGATATCGCGCCGGAGCGTAGCAGGCCAGTTTGACCGCTTCCCGGACCAAGAGTAGGCTCTCCATTTCTGCGATGACGACTGATCTGGAAGACCCTCGATCGCGGCAGTCCGAATTGGTGCGCGGTCTCAGTTTGTTCTCAGCCATTGCGATCGTGGTGGGGGACACCATTGGTACGGGAGTCTTCCTGGTAAGCAGCGATATGGCCCGGGCCGCGGGCACGGCGCCACGCGTGCTGGCGGCGTGGCTCATTGGTGGTTTGATCGTGCTCTTTGGTGCTTTGTGCTACGCCGAACTAGGCGCCGCGTTCCCCAAAGCGGGCGGACCGTATGTCTACCTCAGCCGCGGCCTTGGCCCACTATGGGGCTTTCTGTTTGGCTGGATGACTTCACTTCTCGACCGGCCGGTGGCGATGGCCACCCTGGCGGCGGGCTTCGTGCGGTTCCTGGGATTTCTCTTTCCGGTCCTCACCGCTCCCTGGTTCACCACGCACCTTGGCGATTATGAGTTCACCTTCACGACCGCGCAACCCCTCGCAGCGCTGGTGGTGGTGATTGCCACCGCGATGAATTATTTCAGCGTGCGCATGGGCGGTGCCATTCAGATTGTGCTCACCGGACTCAAGATGAGCGCGATCATGCTGATCATCATCGGGGGTGCACTGGTCGAATCGCCTGTGCAGGAAACCGCCTCGGCGGCCGTCACTCCACTGCTCAGTCTGAAAACCGTCGGGGCGCTGCTCACCGCGCTCGTGCCCGCCATGTGGGCATACAACGGTTTCAATGACCTTGGCCATCTGGGAGAAGAGATTGTCGATCCTAAGAGGAACATCCCGCGAGCGCTGATCATTGGACTTCTGACCATCGCCGGTCTGTACCTTTCGGCCAACGCCATCTATTTCCATGTATTGCCCTTTCATTCTGTGGCCGCTTCGCAACACGTAGCCTCTGACGTCGTGCAATCGCTGTGGGGCGCGCGCGGGGCGAAGTGGTTGACATTGGCCATGGCAGTCTCCGCCTTTGGAGCGCTTCATGTGGTCATACTAACGGGGGCCCGCGTTCCGTACGCCATGGCGCGGGACGGCGTCTTCTTTGCCTTCGCGAAGCGTATCCATCCTTCTTTTCACAGTCCAAGCGGAGCACTTGTATTCTTTGGAGGGGTCGCTGCAGTGCTAGCCCTGAGCGGAACCTTTGAGGAGCTTTACTCGCTATTCGTATTTGCGGTCTGGATATTTTTTGCACTGACCGCAGTCGCGTTATTGCGGTTGCGCAGGACCGAACCGGATCTGAATCGGCCGTATCGGATCTGGGGCTACCCGTGGACGCCGCTCATCTTCCTGATTGCCGCCATTGCCCTGACCCTGAATCTTTGGACGCTCAGGCCGGTTCGCTCAACCATTGGACTGCTGGTGATCCTTGCGGGCGTTCCCTTCTATTATCGCTGGCGTGCGCGCGTTGCCCGGCCAACGATCTTCAAAGACCAAGGCCGGACCTGATAGCAGAAGGCCGGCAGTCGATCTGCCGGCCTTCTCGCCGTTAATGGAGGTAAACGTTAGCGGTTCGTGCTGCCGGTCGTGCCGGAGCTGCAAGTCCCGGAGATTTTCTTCACCTTCGTGACGTTAAACATCTGACCTGCGCCGGTGGAACCAGTCGCGGATTCAGACCCGGCGGACGATCCAGTCGATGTGCTGGCGCCCATGGATGCACTGGAACCCGAGGCATTGCCCTTCACTTCCACTTCGTGGTTCACCTGCTGGCTGAGCTTGGAGGTGTCGCCGGTCAGCTGGTACTGAGTTCCCGATGCGTCGGTCAAGGTGTAGCCGCCACCGGAGCTGCTCAGGCAGCCCCGCAGCGTGGTGTGATTACTTCCGCCCATCTGCCCCGAGGAAGAGCCAGCCTGTCCGGACATCTGGCCGTTTTCGCTGCCGCTCTGACCGGTTGTCTGGCTGCCGGTCTGGCCTGTGCTCTGGCTGCCCGCCGGGCTGCTGGAGGATGGAGAAGTACTCTGCGCCGCAACCCATGCGGTGCAGCAGAGCAAGGTGAAGGTCAATAGGATCGCTTTTCTCATGGTGAATACTCCTGTTGTTAATGCTGATTTGAACGACGATGTGGTCGCGCGACTTGGCAGGACTTCAGCGGCCGCAATTTAAACTCCCGGGAACTCGCGGCGTACCGGCACGCTCGATGCTTCGCGAGCCGCTTCGAAGACGCGCGGGCGGGAAATAGGATGACCCGGCCTCCGGCCGAGGTTGCCGCGCGCTCGTTTTGCTGGACATTCCGAGCGGCGTCGCTTGCAGCGCGATTCCAGCGGGCACATTCATTTATCTCCAACCGTGCCTGGCGGATCGGCATCGCAACTGGTACTTGCATGACGGATTCCGTGCTCAGCACCGATCAGCAGATTGAATCGATTTGGGCTCTCGGGGGCTTAACGTGGCGTGAGCTTGCGCGACGATTGTGGGGAGGCATCAACCGCAACGATCTGATCAATCGCGCCTACGAGCTGGCCTATAACTTCCTGCTGGCCGTATTTCCCATGCTGCTGTTTCTGCTGGGATTGCTCGGGATGCTAGCCTCGGAAGGCAGCAAAGTACGCGCCGATCTCTTCTACTATTTCCAGCTGGTGCTGCCCCCCATGGCGTACGATCTGCTGGTTCACACCATCCGGGAGGTCACGCCAAATTCCACCGGCGGGAAACTCACCTTCGGATTGCTGTTCGCGCTCTATTCGGGATCGGCTGGGATGACCCAGCTCATGTCCACCTTGAACGCCGCCTATGAAGTTCGGGAGAGCCGTTCCTGGCTCAAAGTTCATCTCGTTTCTCTCGCACTCACGCTGGCTATGGCGATCCTGCTGGTAGCCGCTCTGTTCCTGGTCCTTGCCGGCGGCCAGATGGTTGCGACGGCGGGGAAGTCGTTGGGTTTCAATGCCGCCGCCTGGGTATTGGTGAAAGTCCTTCAGTGGGTTTTCGCGCTGGGCTTCGTGGTGTTTGCCTTCGCTGCTATCTATTACTTCGCGCCCAACGTCCACGAACAGCATTGGTACTGGATTACTCCTGGTTCAGTGGTAGGAGTGGCGCTGTGGGCGCTCGGCTCGGCGGCGATGCGCCTCTACCTGCATTTCTTCAACAGTTACAGTAAAACCTACGGATCCCTGGGCGCCGTCATCATCCTGATGTTGTGGTTTTATCTGACCGGATTGTCATTTCTGATCGGCAGCCAGATCAATGCAACCATAGAGCACGCTGCCGCGGAGCATGGTCACCTGGAAGCCAAGGGGCCGGGGGAAAAGGCCGCGTAGAAGTGATCAGGTTGCGTCCGGCATCTGGCGGAGGGTAGCTCCCATTTGCCTGGGTTCTGGGGTGCCTTCCTGCAAGGGCAGTTTCCAATCTCGCGCGGAGACGTGCCCAGCATGAATCCAGGCGATGCGGGTGATCAGCGATCCGGCGATTGCGGACCACGATGCCCAGCGCCGGAGCGAAGACGCCCGTTTCCGCGAGCCAAACAGGCTTGCCAAGCGCAAAATGGCCGGAACCGGACCGGAGAGCGCGCCTCCGGTTCGCGTGATCCAGCCGCTTGGGCCGTGTTTCAAAGGATCGAGGCGGTAATGCGACCGGCCTTCGATGCGAAGTCCTTCCCAGGTCTCGAAGATGGCGGCGCCCAGTCCGAGGGCTTGCAGGGCGCTGCTTTTGCGGTGGCCCAATAGTTCCAAAATTCCTACCGCGGCGCCGAGTCCCGAGGCCGCAAAGTGCAGCGGCAAGTCCCCCGCGTTGTGGTTCCACACTGGAATGGCGGTCGCCCCGATGAGGACCCCGGTGTAATTGGAAAACGGAAGCCCGAAGGCCAAAGATGCGGCCTGCCCGGCATTTTCGAGCACGTTCAACGGTAACGACGGACCGTAGCGGTCCCGCAGAAAACCTGCGAAGGCAGCGGCGGCCGCGCCGGTCGAAAATCCCAGCAGGGTCCAGACTCCTACGGACATGGGGCTTTGCGGCTTGAACACGCGCAACATCGCGAGAAAACGTTCGGGACGCCCCAAGTCGGAGACCAGCAGCGCGGGGGAGATCACCGAACCCGCGGCCGCAACCCACCGGGCATGTCGAACCAGTTCCCGGTCGGCTCCGGTGTAATCGGCGATCGCGCCAATCACGGCCGCTGCTCCCGCGGCGCCGCCGACAAAGAAGTACAGCGGAATTTCCCACGTCCAGGGAGGCTGCTTGAGCAAAGGGATGCCGTAATAGCCGGTTTCCGGAGAGGCTTGTGGAAACGGAGCGCCAGCCGGGCGGGTGCTGATGACCTTCATCTGCCCACGGCGCTCGGCTTCGCGCCGTATCTCGTCCAGGCGTCGCTCGCGCTGAAGGTCGCGCTCATCCATGTCGCGCAATGGTAGCAAATCGCTCATCGGCTGCTCCCGTTGCGCCGGGCTCCATCGGAAAGAAAAGCCAGGAGTGTGCCTCCTAACAGCAGCCCAGCCGCGATGGCGGAAGATTGCCAGCTCTTTTTCAGATAGACGGTCGGCACTTCCGGCGAGGGAGGAAGATTGTAAGCGCGGGCATCGCCGCGAACGATGAACATGGCGTGAGTTCCTTCCACACTGGTCTGGGTTGGATCCCAGATCGCGGCATCCTCCATGCCGCGGCGGTGCAACTCCTCGATTCGCGCTTGCGCCGCCTGGCGGAGATCTTCGATTTCCCCGAACTTGATGGACTCGGTCGGGCATGCCTTCGCGCAGGCGGGTTGCAACCCAACTTTCTGGCGGTCGTAGCAGAAAGTGCATTTGAAGGCACGGCCGTCTTTCGAATTGCGTTCGACCACTCCAAAGGGGCACGCGGTCACGCAGTATCCGCAGCCGTTACAGACGTCGGGCTGGATGAACACTCCACCGAATTCTGTGCGCACGATGGAACCGGTGGGGCAGGCCTCCAGGCAGCCGGCATTTTCGCAGTGCTTGCACACGTCGGAGGAAAAGCTCCAGGACATCTGCTCTCCCGCGTTCCCGCCGAATCCGGGCACGGGAGCCTGTTCCACGAACTTTACGTGCCGCCACGTGGAAGCGCCGACCGCTCCGGTGTTGTCGTACGAGTAGCCGCTCCAGGCGAGGCCGTCCTCGTCGACCCCGTTCCACTCCTTGCAGGCCACCTCGCAAGCTTTGCATCCGATACACAGCGTGGAATCTGTGAGAAACGCGGTTATGCTCATGCGTGCTGTCCTTGGTACGAATGTAATCGCTGCAATGCTTCCTGCCTGCGAGGCCGGCGCCCGGGGACCACGTTGCAAACCAGGGCCTTGGTCTCCATGATGCGAACGTTGGGTTCTTCGCTTATCACGAGGAGATCGTTCACGACGTCTCCCGTTACCTGGCCGCGATAGCCCCAGTGATACGGGAGACCGACTTGATGAACGGTGCGCCCGTCGATGCGCAACGGCTGCATGCGCGGGGTGACCATTACGCGCGCCTCGATCACCGCGCGCGGCGTCATGATGGTCGCCCATCCTCCGTGTTCCAGACCCAATTGCGCGGCCAATTCCGGAGAAACTTCGGTAAACAATTCCGGCTGCAGTTCACTCAAGTGCGAAAGATGCCGGCTCATCCCGCCCGCGGTGTGATGCTCGGTGAGCCGGTAGGTTGTGAGAATGAACGGGAAGCGCGAATCCTGCGGAGCAGCATAGGGATTGTCGGGGCGCTTCTTGCGGTCGGCCGCAGGATTGGTTTGCTGGCTGTAAAGAGGATTTTCGACGAGAGATTCCAGAGGTTCGTAGTGGGTCGGGAGCGGCCCGTCCTTGAGCCCGCTGGGAACATACAGCCACCCTAGTCCATCGGGATGCAGGGTGAACGGCCTTGCTCCGCCCAAGGCTTTAGTGCCTTTGCCCTTATGCACGTTCGCCGGCGCGTCTGGCGGCACCGTTTTTTCATAATCGGCGTTATCCAAGCCAGTCCACTCTTTCTTGCCTTCATCCCACCAGACCAGTTTTTTGCGCTCGCTCCACGGCTGCCCATCGGGACGAGCGGAGGCGCGGTTGTAGATGATGCGGCAGTCATTAGGCCAGGCGAAGCCCCAGCCGTGTCCCAGCAGATCTTTGGGATTTCGTTCATGGGCGCGGTTGTAGTCTTCTTTGGGAAACACGCCGCAATAGATCCAGGCGCCGCAAGCCGTGGATCCGTCGTTGCTCAACTCCTGGATGTGCGTCAGTTGCTTGTGATCGCCGACCGAGTATCCATTGATCTCTTTCAGGACCTGCTCGGCGCTGGGCTCGGCGTGTTTGCCATGGACGGAGTAATCCCAGGTCAGGGCTTTCAGGCCTTCATTGCGGGGGCGAGGATCGTTCTCGGCCTTGCGCTTCATGCGCCGGCCAAGGTGATACATGAACCAGAGTTCGCTGCGCGCGTCGCCGGGAGGATCGACAGCTTTCTCGCGGTATTGCAGCAGGCGCTGCGTGTTGGTGAACGTGCCTTCCTTTTCCGCGGTACCGGCTGCGGGGAACAGAAACACCTCCGTGCCGATGGATTCCGCGGAAAGCTCGCCGCGTTCGACCTCCGGCGAGGCGTACCAGAAGGAGGCGGTTTCAGTCTCCACCATGTCGCGAACCACCAGCCACTTCAGCCGGGAAAGCGCCTTTCGTTCCAGACGCCCGTTCGAGGCTCCGACCGCCGGATTCTGTCCCATGACGAACAGGCCCTCCAGCTTGCCGTCCGCCATATCAAGCCAGTAGCCAAAGTGAGAGTGATCTCCGCTGACGGGCGGAAGCCAGTTGAAGCCCCAATCATTGTCCTTGGTTGCCTTATCTCCGTAATACGCCTTCATCAGGCTGATGAAGTATTTGTCGAAGCCGGACCATAGACCGGTGCGGGCGCTGTGCTTCTTCAAATAATCCTGGAGCTTGTGCGAGTCCGCCTCGAAGAAGGGCATCGGCAGGTAGCCGGGAAGAATGTCATACAGGGTCGGAATGTCGGTGGAGCCTTGAATCGAAGCGTGGCCGCGCAAGGCGAGGATGCCGCCGCCCGGGCGGCCGATATTGCCGAGGAGGAGTTGCAGGATCGCCGCCGTGCGGATGATCTGCACACCTTTGGAATGCTGCGTCCACCCTACCGCGTAGCAGATGGCTGCAGTCTTTTCAGGGCCGGAAGCGGAAGTGAAGGTTTCGGCAGCCTTCAGGAAGACCTCCTGCGGGATGCCGCAATATCGCTCGACTACTTCCGGCGTATAGCGGGCAAAGTGACGCTTCAGCACCTGGAAGACGCAGCGCGGATGCTGCAGGGTCGGGTCAGATTCGTACTTGCCGGCATCCTGGGCTTCGCCGCCGCGGTCTTTGCCGTGACCGCCGCCTGCTTCGGAGTGTCCTGGAGCCTGGCTGGTTTCCTTGCTGGGAGAGCCTTGATAAAGCCAGCTCTCGGGATCGTATTTTTCTTTCTTCGCGTCCCAGCCGGAGAAGAAGCCGTCGAGATCCTCGGTGTCGCGGAAATCCTCGCGAAGAATAGTAGCGGCATTGGTGTAGTTCACCACGTAATCGCGGAACTCTTTCCGGTTTTCGAGGACGTAGTGAACCAGAGCTCCCAGAAAAATAATGTCGCTTCCGGCGCGCAGCGGTACCCAGATATCCGCCATGGCGGAGGTGCGGGTGTAGCGAGGATCGACGTGGATGACCTTCGCGCCCTTCTCGCGCGCTTCCACCACCCACTGAAAGCCGACCGGGTGATTCTCCGCCATGGAGGAACCCATGATGAGAATCGCGTCAGCATTGCTGAGATCTTGTTGCGCCGTGGTAGCGCCGCCGCGCCCGAACGATGTGCCCAGACCGGGCACGGTGGAGCTATGTCATATCCGCGCCTGGTTGCTGACGCATACCATGCCCAGCCCGGCCGTGAATAGTTTTTTGATCAGATAATTCTCTTCGTTGTCGAGGGTCGCGCCGCCGAGGTGGGCCAGGGCGGTGGTCTGCATCAGGGACTCGCCGTCGCGTGTCTCCTGGAAGGTACGGTCGCGAGTCTCCCATACGCGCTCCGCCACCATGTCCATGGCGGTTTCGAGATCGATTTCCTGCCACTGGCGAGCGTAGGGCGCGCGGTATTTTACTTTTTTCAGGCGTCCCGGGTGGGTATGTAATTCGAATGTGTCCGCGCCCTTGGGGCAAAGATGTCCCCGCGAGATCGGCGATTGTGGGTCGCCTTCGATCGAGATCAGCTTGCCTTGTTTATGGTAGACAAGTTGCCCGCATCCCACGCCGCAGTACGGGCAAATGGAGCGGGCAACTTCCGCGCCGTGATTCTTCGGGGTCAGGTCGCGCGTGCGCCGGGTCATGGACTCCGGACCCGTTCCATCCACGCCGGTGCGAATTTGTTCGATCAAAGGCCAGCGAGACAGCAGAGATTTGAGCACTGGTCGCTCCTTGCGGAATTACGCGGAAGATCTTTGTTGAAGATTTTCCATCCACGGCAGCACGAAGCCACCTGATGGGAGCGGATTTTAGCAGGCCTCTCGATCCTGCTCCTGTGATTTTGGAACCGGCCAAACCGGGCAGTCCATACCGTGTTTCAGGTAAGAGCACTGAAACAATTGAATTTGGCCATCGACGAATCTTTCGATAGCCCCGAGGGCAGTCGGACCTATCCCTTGATGGCGGAGCGGATCTTGGGTGTGCCGGAGACAGCGCCTTTCAAATCGGCATCGCTTTCGACCAGGTGAAGCACTCTGCGGGTCATCTCCTCATCGATATCAGGAGCTCTGCGAATTTCAACCGGGTATCGGACCAGCAACTCCAGCCCGCCGTCGGCAAATTGCAGGCGGGCTTCCGGGCGCGGAGTCTCGATGAGAATATCGACACGGCGCTCGATATCAGCATGCTGGCGCTCAATTTCCTTCCGGTAGCCGGAATAGACGTCGTTGACCATGGCCACCAGCTTTTCCTCGGCGGCTTTGTGATTGCCGGCGGGCGCGATCATCACCACGACTTCATGCCAGGCGTACTCGGTTCCGGGGATCTGCTTGAACAGCGGCGTTCCCGTCTGGAATAGAACCGAGTTGGAAAACACGACTAACCGCCCGGTGGGATAAAAATCCAGGCCAGTGCCTGCCATTTCCATCAGGTAAAGCCGGACCAGTCCGATATCGACTACGTCTCCAGTGATTCCGGCGACACTGATGCGGTCTCCCACTCGGATGCCGTAGCGGCCTATGATGAAGAAATAGGCAGCAACGGAAAGCAGAACGGCCTGCAGTCCTACCGCGATGCCGGCAGTAATGAAGCCGGCAAAGGTGGCAAGCGAACTGAACTCGCTGACGAACCCGAGAAGTAGAACCACCACCATGAGAAAGCCGATCACGATCCGCCGCAGCACCAGGAAGTGGCGCCGGCGGCGGGGGTCGCTGATGTAGCGGAACGTGACCCGGCGCCAAACCTCCGACAGCACCAGAATCACGGCCAACGCCAGCAGGATTCCGCCCACCCGGATGAGCACGGAGCGCAGCACCTGTCGCGACTCCCGGCCGATCGAACCTCTCCATTCTTCGAAATTGGTTTTCGCATCGTCGAGCACGATGAGTTCCTCGCTGAGGGGCAGCAGGATCGCGGAAAGCTGCTTGAAGCGCTCAGTGATCTCCTGAAAAGTCTCGCGCTCGGTCTGCAACTGCTGCGGATCGTTGCCGGGCTGGCTCGCCAGTTTCTGGCTCTGTTGAATGGCCGCTCGCAGCGCATCCCGTATAGGGGTCCGCAGGTGCTCGGCCGCTGCGTGGGTGTATTCAGTTTGCTGGATCGCGTTGTCGATCTGGTGGACCGCCGTCATGTACTCATAAAGCGTGGCCGCATCGCTGATCAGGCCGCCGGAGTTCGCCGCCGCCGGCTTTGCGGGAGCCGAAGCGGTAGTGGGCTTCTCCGGAGTGATCGATGGACCCATGACCTCGGGGATGGACCTGGCAACCTGGCTGATCGCGCCTTCCAGGCCGGTCGTGATTTCGCCATTGTTCTCGACGAAAGCCGCCATTTTCTGCACGGCTTCGAGCAAGGCCTTCTGCAGGTCCAGTTGACTCTGCAGCGCCTCCTGCTGCGACTTGAGATTCTCCCTCTGGGATGGCCGGGCGCGGGACAGTTTCGAACTGGTAGCGGCAATTTGCGACTCGAGTTCCTGGATCTGGTTCGAAATCTTCACTTGCATCTGGGCCAACGACTGTTCCTGGGTCGTGGCAGACCCGGGCTGGCTGCTATCCGCGACTTTCTGTTGGCTCTTGACGAACGCAGCTTCCGCTTTGGCGGACTGGAATGCCAGCTTCACCACCTGGGCACCTAGACTTTTACTGTTGTCCTGATAAATCGTATCGCTGGGCAGACCCACGGAAGAGACCCCGGTGGTTGCACGACGGTACCAACTGATCACCTGGTTCAGGTGGTGAAGAGGAGCATTCGTGTCGAACTGAAGCGGCGCAAGATGCTTCGGTGCGACCGGGACAGAATTGACCAGAGGGGTGGAAGATGATTTTGGTTTCGAATCTTGTGCCTGCGGTGCTGATGCCGCCAGCAGAATGACGATCCAGGCGGGGAATCGTCGGCGGGCGTTGCACCGACGGAACCCGGGCTGACGCCGGCTCAGTGTCCGCCGTCCCACTCCCATCGTCTGAATGGCGAATCGAACGATCGAATCTATCATCGGGCTTCGCGAACGCCGACTCAGTTTCCCTTCAATCGCTTAGGGGAACCGGAAGCACTAAATGGTGGATGCGGGCAGTCTCGATAATGTGCACAGGGAAAGCCTTCGTTACCTTGTAGTCCTGGTAGTCGATGGAGAGCCTTGACTTACCGCCAAAGCGAACCGAGGTTTCAGTGCAGTTTTGAGAAGGCAGCCAGAAATCGTCCACCTTGGCATAGTAATGAGCGAAATCGGTCTTGGTGATCCACATGGAAGGGTTCCGGTTCGGCTCGCCCTCGATCCGCACGACTGCGAAATCTTTGGCATCAACCCAAATCCTTCCGCGATACAGATACTTGTTATTGTTCTTCGGCTGCAAGCTGAGCACGTACTGCGGGCCTTCCGGCGCATCTTCGTATCCCACGAGAGCGAAGCTGTAGTTGTCGCGGGAGAGCGCCGTCTCACGGCGATTGTCGCCCTTTCCCGCCTCTTGTTCCGCGTCCAGCAGTTTCTTGAACACGTGATCGATCACAAACTTCGAGCCGGACTGCGAGACCACGGTGAACTGCTTGGAATTGGGCGCGCTGAAATGCACATTCACCACCATCTCCGCATCGCGGTCTTTGAAAAACCCGTGGTACTGCATGCGATAGATTCGCTTGGCGTCGAACTGCTGCAGTTCGGCTGCGCGTTTTGCGTTGCGCTGCTCCAGGTTAGTGAGGACCTGATCCAAACTGAGTTTCAGTCCCTCAGAGTCCGCAGACACCGGGCGTGCTTCTTGAGCAACAGCCAGGGAGACGAAAGAGAGCCCAACCAGCAGAGGTGCGGCTGAGATTGCGGAGGTGAGGGTACAACCCAATCGTCTCATGGCGATGGTTTGGATGCCGTGCGAGGGTATGTTGCTGCCATCGAAAGAGCCACACGAAGGTAGGGGAACCCACTGCATAGCCAGGCAGGGCGCCGGTGCGTAGGTCATACCTTTAATCCTGTAGACAGAAGATGCCGCTATAGTCGTGACAAATATGCGCCATGCGGTGGCGGGGCATCCAAGAAGTTGCGAATTCTGCCGCTGGCTACGAAATCCAGCCCGTGGTAGAGAACGGTGGCACCTTGCTCTATGCCCAGCGGCAGGCTCAAGCGAACGCGAAGGTTTCCATTCCTGCGAAACTCCGGGATCGCCGAGCTGCTCGCCCTCGCCGCCGAAGAAGCGAAGATGCCTCTGCAAAAAGCGCTTCGGCGAGCGTCGCGCAAGGCATTCCTGTGGCCGGAAGAAGCCGCTTCGATGCTAAAGGAGGGCCGCTCACTCCTCGAATTGCCCGCCGTCGGACCTCACCTTTCCCGCCTGATCACCGGCTGGATCGAGAATCCTCCAGAGGTGCCCCGGCCGCCGGAGATCCGCCGAGGCTTCCTGACGCTGCCCGAAGCGCGTGCGCAATTGGAGAAAAGCCCTACCCTGGCGCTTGGCGTTAAAGGCGACCTGCAGATGCATACGCAATGGAGCGACGGTTACGGCTCCGTCGAACAGATGGCAAGGGCGGCGGCGGAGCGCGGATATCAGTACATCGCCATCACCGATCATTCCAAGGGTTTGAAAATTGCCGGCGGAATTGATGAAGCACAGCTTCGAAGGCAGGCAGAGGAGATAAAGGCGGTGAATGAGTCCCTGAAGGCCGAGGGTCTGCGCTGCGAGGTTCTGCGATCAATTGAATTGAACCTCAATCCTGCGGGTGAGGGTGACATGGACTCCCGTGAGCTTGGCGAACTGGACATCGTGCTGGGCTGCTTCCACTCGGCGCTGAGAAAGAAAGAGGATCAGACGGAGCGCTATCTTGCCGCCCTGCGCAATCCGGACATCCAGATTCTGGGGCATCCACGAGGCCGTATCTATAACTTTCGCCTCGGTCTGAGCGCCGATTGGGACCGTGTCTTTGGGCTGGCCGCGGAATTGGACAAGGCTGTCGAGATCGACGGCTATCCCGACCGGCAAGACTTGAATATAGATCTGCTCAAACTGGCGAAGAAAGCGGGATGCCGAATTTCGCTGGGCACCGATTCCCACGATCCTCAGCAACTGCGCTTCATGGAATATTCTCTGGCAGCCGCGGCTGGAGCCGGAGTGCGCCGCGATCGCATCCTGAATTTCATGACAGCAGGGGAACTGCGGACCTGGACAGCGGGCCTGCGCAATCCCGACTAGCGGAACTTTGCTAGACTGGCTGCCTCATGCCGGTTCCGCGGAAAACAATTCATGACGTTCTGGTGATCGGTTCCGGCGCCAGCGGCGGGTGGGTGGCGAAAGAAGCCGCGGAGCGAGGCCTAGGTGTTTTGATGCTGGAGGCCGGGCCGCCGCGCGTTCCCACCCGCGACTTCACCGAGCACGTATGGCCTTACCAGCTCAAATTCCGCGGCTTCGGCGATCAGCGGAGCCTGCTCCGGACCCAACCGGTGCAGCGCTTGTGCTATGCCTGCGACGAGTACAGTCACCAGTTCTTCGTCAACGACCTGGAGAATCCGTACACTTTTCCGGCGGACAAGCCGTTCATGTGGATCCGCGGCCGCCAGGTCGGCGGCAAGACCTTCTGCTGGGCGCGCGAGAGTTATCGCTTCTGTGACAACGAATTCAAAGCCGCCAGCCGGGATGGCTATGGCGAAGACTGGCCCATCAGTTACCGGGAACTCGAGCCCTACTACGACAGGGTAGAAAGCTTCATCGGGGTCAGCGGCTCGCGTGAAGGGCTGCCGCAGATGCCGGACGGCCAGTTCCTCCCTCCTATGGAACTTTCCTGCGGAGGAATGCAGGCCCGGGACGTGATCGGAAAGAAGTTTGGCTGGCGGGTGATTCCGGACCGGGTCGCGAATTTGACGGTGGAACATCGCGGCCGCCCGGCCTGTCACTACTGCGATCAGTGCCAGCGTGGATGCTTCACCGCTTCCTACTTCAACAGTCCATCCGTTACCCTTCCCGCGGCTGCACGCACCGGAAAGCTTACCCTGGTGAGCGACGCCGTTGTCAGCCATATCATCATGGGCCGGAACGGAAGAGCCGAGGGCGTCCACTACATAGACCGGATCACGCGCGAACATCGCGAAGTGTATGCGCGCGCCGTGGTGGTTGCTGCCGGAGCGCTCGAGTCCACTCGCATACTTCTGAATTCGAAGGCGCCATCTTATCCCCAGGGAGTGGGGAATTCCACCGGCGTCTTGGGCAAGTATCTGATGGACCATTTTACGATCGAGGGCGGGGGCGGGTTCATGCCCGCCTTGCGCTCTGCGAAACGCGAGCCGGTTGGGCGACCCTGCGGTTTTCTGATTCCGAAATATGTGAATGCCGCGGGCACCAGCGATGTCAACTCGAACTTCCTCCGTGGCTACCGCTTCGACGGCGATGGCAGCCAGGAGGTTTACGGCCACGCCTTCCTGTTGCCCGAGTTCGGGAACCGGTGGCGTGAGCGCGTCAGGAATGACATCCCTTATTACTTCGCAATTGAGGCGCAAGGCGAGTGCCTGCCTCGGGCGGATAATTTCGTCGAGCTGCATCCGACCAGAAAGGATGCCTGGGGCATCCCGGTACTGCACATCCACGCGAGCTATGGAGAGAACGATCAGGCGATGGCCCTGGCCATGCGCAATCATGTTGCGGAGATCCTTGATGAGATGAAGCTTGCCGATCTGACCATGCCCAGGAAAGAGCTCAGCATTTTCGGCAAGAACATTCACGAATGTGGGACCGCCCGCATGGGCGACAAAGAGGAAAAGAGCGTCGTGGACCGCAACTGCAAAGTGCATGACGCGCGCAATGTGTTTGTTACCGATGGCGCGGTGTTCGCGACCCAAGGTTGCTATGAGCCAACCCTCACCATCATGGCAATATCCGCCAGGGCGGGAGAGCACATTGCGGAGACCTTCCGGCGAGGCGAACTATGAAGCCAACTGGTTCGGACGTCGTCACCCAGATCACCCGGCGCCAATGGCTGCTTCGTTTGGGCGAGACGGTCGCTCTCGCCGGGGTCAGCGGGCTGGTTCCGGAAATGCCGCTTCGCTGGTTCGATGCGGAACCGCAGCGGGCGGGCCTGCCTCCGGGCCTGTATGAACCCTCCTCGGATGATCTGGTGCATGTGCTCGGCGCCCACAAGCTTGCCACCCCTCCAAAAGGCAGCGAGACAGATTACGTCCAGCCCGGAGTTCCTCAGGAATTGCAGTTCTTCTCACCCTCAGAGTTCCGCATCATCCGGAGTTACGTCTCCATCCTGTTGGGCGATGTGGAGCCGGGTGCACTCAGCGAAACGGCGGATTGGGTCGACCTGTGGTTTCATTCCGCCGAAGGCGTGCGGCAGGCTGCCCGGGACCTTGATCCGCTGCATCGCACGCTGGCCGTCGCGTACTTCGGGGAGGGGGCAGTGAAGGAAATCGAGGCAGCCGACCCAGCGGCCGTGGCGCGGGAAGGTATCAAGGCTCTTGACAAGCTTTGCCTTGAGCAGCATGACAAGGCATTCGCAGACCTTGACGGTTCAGCGCAGCAGGAAATTGTGAGCGCGATCGGCGCAACCCCGGCGGACGCGTCTCCCAGAAACTTTCTGGAACTGGTCCGCAACGAGTCGATTCGCGGCTACTACACTTCTGCCGCAGGGCTGAAAGAGCTCGATTACAAAGGGAATGCATACTACCCCTACTGCCCGGGCTGCGAATCGAATGCGAAGGATAAAGGATAAGTGATCACCCGGTTTTGCTTCGCCCGACGTCCCCCGCCTCATTACTGAACTCGTCCGCGCCGTTCCCATTCCTCAAGTTCTGAGTCTCTGAGCCGATGACCTAAGCGTCGACTGCCAGAATGGGCCGACGTGTTGATACAGCATTGGCCTATGCGGACGCAACGAACGGGCTGAGTCATGGATGACATCGTTAAGGAATTTCTTATCGAGAGTCGGGAGAACCTTGATCGACTCGATCAGGAGTTGGTCAGCCTGGAATCGGATCCCAATTCCAAAGAACTGCTGAGCAGCATTTTTCGCACCATGCACACCATCAAGGGAAGTTGCGGATTTCTCGGATTTCCGCACTTGGAAAAGGTGGCGCACGCGGGGGAGAGCCTGCTCGCCAAACTGCGCGACGGCGCGCTGTCTCTGAATGCCGAGATTACCAGCGCGCTATTGGCGACGGTAGACGCAGTCCGCCGCATGTTGAGGGAGATTCAAGCCACCGAGGGCGACGGCGAGAATGACTACCCGGAACTGCTCGAACGTTTGAAGAAACTGAATGCCGGAAACCCGGCCTCAGCCTCCCCTGTGGCTGAGACGGCCGCGATTGGAGCAGCCTCGCCGGCGAATGCGTCTTCTGTCGAAGTGCCGAAGGTGGAGACGCTGCCAGAGTCCGGGACGCGGGCCGGTGACCTGCCAGGCGGCAGCATCACGGGACAGACCCGCCCTTCCCCTTCGAAGATTGGCAGTCTTTTAGTGGAGCGAGGGTGTGTAAAGCCCGAAGATCTTTCCTTCGCGATTCGGAAGCAGGAAGAGGGGGACCGGCGGAGGCTGGGAGACATCCTGGTTGCCCTTGGCGCGTGCAGCCAGGCCGACGTGGATAGTGCGCAACAGCTTCTGGAGGCGCGCGGGCGCAACGCCAGTCTGGAAACCGTTCGCGTGGGAGTTGATCTTCTGGATTCGCTCATGAACCTGGTTGGCGAACTCGTGCTGGCGCGCAACCAGCTCCTGCAACTGGGCCACTCTTCGGAAGATGCCAGGCTGCTGGCGGTGTCGCAGAACCTGGACCTGATAGTGACCGAGGTGCAGGAACAAGTCATCCGGACGCGCATCCAGCCCATCAGCAATGTGTGGAACAAATTTCCACGCAGCGTGCGCGACCTCGCCCTCAGTTGCGGCAAGGAAGTGCATCTGGAAACCTACGGGCAGGACACGGAACTGGACCGCACCGTCATTGAAGCCATTCGCGATCCGCTCACCCACCTGATCCGCAATGCCATCGACCACGGTATTGAAAACCCGGAGACCCGGCGAAAAGCGGGGAAAGATCCCGCCGGACGTTTACAACTCCGCGCTTGCCAGCAAGGGGGCAAGGTCATCATGGAGGTGGCTGACGATGGCGCTGGCCTAAATGCCGACCGCCTGTGTAACAAAGCCATCGAACGAGGCATGATCAGCCGCCATCAGGCCAAACGCATGAGCGAGGCCGAGATTTTCAATCTCATCTTCATGCCGGGATTTTCCACGGTGGAGAAGGTCACCAACGTTTCCGGCCGGGGCGTGGGGATGGATGTGGTGAAGACCAACGTGGAAAAGATTGGCGGCGCCATTGACATCGAATCGGTCGCCGGGAAGGGCACGACGGTCAGAGTGAAGATGCCCTTGACCCTTGCCATAGTTCCCGCGCTGATTGTGACCTGCCGGAACGAACGATTCGCCATCCCCGAAGCCGGCATTCTCGAACTCGCAAGCCTCGACGGCAGCGGACCGCGGATCGAAAATATTCAGGGGCACCCGGTCTTCCGCCGTCGAGGGAACCTGCTCCCCGTGCTTTATCTGGATCGTGAATTAGGACTGCGTGACGCCTTTGAGCCGCCGAATTCGCGATCTGCGAAGAACATCGTAATACTGCAGGCCGACGCGCGACAGCTGGGTTTGGTGGTGGATGACATCCTGGATACCGAAGAAATCGTCGTAAAGCCCCTGGGCGAGCAGTTCAAGCGCCTTAAGGTTTATGCCGGCGCCACGCTCCTGGGCAACGGTGGAGTGGCATTGATCCTTGACGTCGTCGGACTCGCCCAAAGAGCCCACGTCATTCCAGAGATGCAAGCCTCTGCACCTCCAAGTCATCCGCCAGAGGTTGGCGCGGTCCCGTGCGACGATCGAGTGTCCTTTCTGCTGGCGCGCAACGGGTCCGACGGGCAGGTTGCCATCCGTCTTCCGGAGGTGGCGCGTCTGGCTGGCGTGCTCGCCAGTTCGGTCAGGCGGGTGGGACCGCGAGAAGTGATGGATTATCAGGGCGAGGTCATTCCGATCGTACGCCTGTCGCAGATTCTTCCGCATGCCGGCGACAATCAGACAAGCGGGCAAAGTAGTTCGGTTGAACTTGTGCTCTACATGGAGAACGGACACAACGTGGGAGTGATCGTAGACCGCCTCGTCGACATTGTGGAAAATTGCGTCGACCTCCAACCGCTGGCGTCGCGACCCGGTGTGGTGGGCTCGTTCGTGATGGAGCACGACGTCGTGGAAATGCTGGACCTGCCGGCCATTGTGCGGGCGGCGATTCCGGGGGTGGGCAGCGAACTTAAGTAGCGGCGAGCAGCGTCCCAAGCGGGCGACGCGCAGAACAGAGTTGACTCCGGGTGGTGAGTGCCCGGAGTACAGGGAGGCATAAACCGTGTTCAGCTTCAACAGGATGCAGATCGCAACCAGGCTTGCCCTGCTGGTCGGAATCTCTACGCTGGCACTGCTGATGGTCGCGGCGATGTCGTATTTCAGCATCTCCCAAGTCTCAGGAGGGCCGCTTCACCAGGAACTGGAGCTCTACTCTGACCTCGCCGCCGACGTATCGCCGTCTCCTCTGTGCCTCGAACGCGTCCGCCTCACCGTTCGCGGCATGATGATAAACGGCAGGGCTCAATTGCCCGAAGCGATTGACCGCTACAACCACGACAAGCAGCAATATGAGGCCGCAGTTGCGAACTGGTCGAGGCGCCTGCCGGAAGGCAACATTCGAGAGTTGCTGCTGGTCACGGCCGATGAAGCCAATCGCAAATATATGGAGACAGTCGAGAATCGTGTGATCCCCGCCTTGAAAAAGGGGGACCGCAAAACTGCCTCGGACGCGGAGGCAAAGCTGCTGGCTTTTTCGGACCGCAATATGGCTGCGAGAGAGGAAGCGATTCGCTTGGTGCAGGCGCGCCAGGCCCAGGTTGCCGGCAGGACGGCGACCGTAATCCGCAGCGCGACGTTGACCCTGGCCGGGCTTGCCCTGATGTTTGCGCTATTGCTTTCCGCCATCGGCCTAGTGACCGTCAAGAGCGTCGCGACCCCGAGCCGGCGCGCTCTGGGCTTTGCCCGTGCCCTGTCCGATGGAAATTTAACGCAGGAACAGATCGAAATCAGCGGGGCGGACGAGCTCGCCCAACTGGGGACCGCCCTGAACACCCTGCAACAGGGGCTGCGCAGCGTGATGCAATCGCTGGCCGGCAGCGCCCGGGATTTCGCCTTCTCGAGTGAAGAGCTTACCTCCACCAGTGAACGGATCTCAGCCAACACCGAGCAGACTTCCGCCCAGGTCAATGTCGTCTCGGAGGCTACCCGGCAGGTGACCCACAACCTGCAGAGCGTCTCGGTTGGCGCAGAGCAGATGACCACCACCATCCAGTCCATCGCCTGCAATGCTCATGAAGCCGCCACAATCGCGACCAAGGCGGTGGAGACGGCGCAGGCTGCGACCTCGGCAATCGGCAAGCTGGGCGAGTCCAGCGGCCAGATCGGAGATGTCATCAAGGTCATCACCTCGATCGCTCAGCAGACCAAGCTTCTGGCTCTAAACGCGACGATTGAAGCTGCCCGCGCGGGAGATGCGGGCAAGGGATTTGCGGTGGTGGCCAGCGAAGTGAAGGAACTTGCGCGCCAGACCGCGAAAGCCACCGAGGACATCAGCCATAAGATTGCAACCATTCAGACGGACACCAACCGTGCCGTGGAGGCGATTGCGACCATCAGCGGGATCATCAATCAGGTCGATGAAATTTCAGGCACAATCGCGACTGCAGTTGAGGAGCAAAGCGCGACCACCAATGAGATGACGCGCAATCTCGCCGATGCCGCGAAAGCATCCACGGACATTACTCAGACCATCGTCGGGGTTGCCGACTCTGCGCAGGCAGCGTCGGCCAGCGCCGGCGACTCACAGAAAGCCGCCGGTCATTTGGCGGAACTGGCATTGCAACTGCGCCAGGAAGTGGAGCAGTTCAAAATCTCCACTCAACCCGGCGCGGAACCGCCACCAGCGAAAGCTGCGGATCTCAACGCCAGGGCCGCTCACCTGACCGCTAGTGCGGCTTCTGCTCCGTGACCTTGTCGAGCTTCTGCAACATTTCGCCAATCTCCGGATTGGCCATGAACGACTTCCACACCAGCCCGCTGCGGTAGTTCTCCACCATCACGGTGATCGGCGCCTGGTTCAATCCCATATAGATGATCGAGATCCAGTCCTGCCCCGGGTTGTATGCATCCCGAGGCCCGTAAATATCCCAGACCTGTGCCCCGAGATCGCGATAGTAGTGTTTCAGCGCCGCCATGGATTCTTGCGGCGTGTATGGAAACGACGCCAGGGCCCCTGTCAGGGTCAGAGTTCCGCGATCACTGCTGTCGTCGGGCGCGTGCGGCACGTATCCCGTGGGCCCGTCGCTCGCGGTAAGGCCCCAGGCGTCTTCGCTGTAGCCCGGGAAGTGTTTCGGATTAGCGATGCAGTAAGCGCGATTGATCAGGGCGATATTGCGGTTGTTGTCGAAGTAAGAAGAAGTAAAGCGGTCGTGTAGGGCGTGGGGGTCAAAGCCGAAATAGGAGTAGTGGGTGAAAAAGAGCGGTCCGCCCGTTCCCACGCCGACGTCAAGCTTGATTCCGTAATAGGAATGCCCGTTGCCATAGTGGTCGCCGTCCGCCGCACCCGACCACCCGGCGCGATATTGAATCGCGCGCTGCGACTGGCTGGCCCAGCCGGAGTAATACATATCCGGCGGAATGGGGTGAGTTGGCGAGGACATGGCCAGCAAGTACGTGATCATCACTTCGTTGAATCCGATCAGGGGATGCTGGATCTGCCATCCCCACTCCGCCGACCAGTGCCAGTAAATAAAATCGCCCGGCTGCGGCCCCCGGTACCAATCCCACTCGACCGTTTCCCACAGCCGCGTGATTCTCCGGTAAAGCTCGCGTTCGGCATCGCTGCTGCCGCGGAAATATTGACGCGCGGCCAGGAGCCCTTCCATCAGAAACGAGGTCTCCACCAGGTCGCCACCATTGTCGAAGACGCCGAACACCGCCATGGTCTTGCCTGTGGCCCCATTCATGAAGTGCGACCAGACGCCGTGATAGCGGTCTGCGTGCTCCAGAAAGTTCACGATTTTCGTAAGCCGCTCCACTCCTTGCGCGCGCGTGATAAAGCCGCGGTCCACTCCAACCACCAGCGCGGCAATGCCCATGCCGCTGGCACCCGTGGCCACAATGCGGTCGTCGCCGGGAATATTTTCCCGCGCCATGCCAGAGTGCGGCTCTGCGCCCTCCCAGTAGTACTGGAAGCAGGCTTCCTGCAGCATGGTCAGCAATTCTTCATCGCTGAATTCCCGCGTGGAAGCGCTGGCGGCTGCCGAGAGCGCGGAATTTCGATACTGCCAGTCGGAGGCCGCGACTTTATACTGCGCAGTAACTCCGGACTTCCCGACGAAATCTGAATAGCGGTGAATATCGGGAACTTGAATTCCAATGGGCTCGAAATTCTTGCCGTCGAGCGACCGGTAAATCACGTACCGGCCGACTTCGGAATCGTTCACTCCATCCCAGCGCACTTCGACGTGCCGGTCGTATCCAACAGCGCGCACATTCTGCGGCGCGCGCGGGGCAGGTTGCGCCTGAGCCGCGGCGGGCGCATCTCCCAGCCGGATCTCGTCGAGGATAAGAACGTGCGGCGCGCCATCGGCGCTCCGCTGATGGAAGACAATGCTTCGCACATACTGCGGATCGAACTCATATATGGAACTGGTGCGGAATTGCGATAGCGGGATCCGCACTTGAACCCACTTCCCCGCAGGAATGTCTCCCGTGACCGACCCCAGGGCCAAAGGTTCGGTGAATGCTCCCGGGAACTCGGCCACCTGCAGCCCTTGAGTGGTGTTGGACAGGACGATCGCGGGAAGATCGCCGGCGGCGATTCGCTCGGGAGCAAAACACCAGAAGTACAGAGTATGTCCTTCGAACTGTGGGAAGCGGTTGCGGTACTCATTCACGTGGACCTCCGCTTCCCAGCCGCCATCGGCTTTGGACTGCCAACTCAGCCGCAAGGCATTGGGTGGAGTGAGGAAGGTCTTGCTCTCGACCGGGAGGTGGCCATTCTTCAACTCAAGAGAACTCGAACCATTCGCCAGACCCTGGCTGTAGAAGTAGCCGTCGGCAGTGAGGCTGTTGTCGAATATTACGTGACGGTAATACTCGGTGTTGGCCAGCGCTGGCGAGGCGATGGTGATCCACCCAATGGTGCAGGCGAGCAACTTGACCGCGCTGACTAGACTGCGCGTCCTAATTTTCATGAACGGTCTCTCCGATTTTGGCAGGCAAATAATGTTCAGAATTCTATGGGACAATCTGCGCTTGCGCGGGCGTGCCGTGAGCCGAATCGGGAGCGATCCAGATGGTCAGCTTCGACGGCTCGGCCGCAAACTGGTTCCGGTCATTCCAGACGGCAAACGACTCCGCGGGCAAGTCAAACTTCACCTCTTTGCTTTCCCCCGGCGCCAAGGACACGGTCTGGAAACCCTTCAGAGCTCGAACCGGTTGCTCGGTGCTGGCGCCCTGAATCCGGACGTAGAGTTGCACGATCTCATTGGCCGCTCGCGAGCCGGTGTTGCTCACCTGAGCCTCGGCGCTCAGCACAGCATGACGGTTCCCGCCAAGATCCCGGTTCAGCTCGGTCGCGTTCAGGTGATCGGAGCTGACCTTGGTGGGACCGTAGGAAAATGTCGTGTACGACAAGCCGTAGCCAAAAGGAAATTGCGGAGAATTCTGCTCGTCAATATAGCGGGAGACATACCGGTCCTGAATGTTGCCCGGGGCATGGGTGAGGTCGGTGGTCTCCGCCGGCCGGCCGGTGTTCATGGCGTTGTAATAAAGAGGCTCCTGTCCCACGCTGCGCGGCCAACTCACGACCAGCTTTCCGCTCGGATTCACATCCCCGAACAGCGTCCGCACCAGCGCCGGGCCGCCGCTCATTCCTGGAAGCCATGCTGCCACGACCGCGGGCACGTGCTCGAATGCCCACGGAACCGTCAACGGCCGCCCGCTGAACAAGATCAGGATGACGGGTTTCCCTGTGCGGACCACAGCTTCCAGCAATTCCTGCTGCCGTCCGGGAAGGCCGAGATGAGCGCGCGAAGCAGCTTCGCCGCTCATGTCCGGACTTTCACCCAACGCCAGAATCACGATATCGGATTTCCGCGCGCCGGCAACCGCATCTGCCAGATCCTGATCGCTGCCTTCCAGAATTCCGGTGCCCTTGTAGCGCGTGACGTGCTCTTGTCCTGCGCGCTGCACCAGTGCGCCCAGCAGCGTGGTGCGGGGGCCGGACCCCGGCCGGGCTCCGTCGGGATACGAAGAATCCTCCGCCAGCGGGCCAATCAAGGCAAAATTCTGCGTGCCTTTGGCGAGCGGGAGCAGAGGCTGTCCATCCCCGGCAGATCCGTTCTTCAGCAGCACGAAAGAACGTTCGGCGGCGGTTTGCGACAACGCTATGCTTTCCGGATGGTAGAGCGCTTTGGGGGCCGCAGCTTCATCCACAAAGGGATGCTCGAACAATCCAAGAGCGAGTTTCACGCGCAGCACGTGGCGCACGGCCTCGTCCACGGCTGCCGCCGGAATCTGCCTTGAACTCACCAGCGCCTGCAGATGGTCGTGATACAAGCTGCTGACCATATCCATGTCGACGCCGGCCAGAAAAGCCTTGCGCGCTGCGGTTGCGCCATCGATCGCGAGCCCGTGCGGGATCAACTCTCCCACTGCATTCCAGTCGCTGACCACCAGTCCCTGGAAGCCCCACTCGCGGCGCAGAACTTGCCTCAGGGTAAAAGGATTCGCCGACGACGGGGTGCCATTCAGGGTATTGAATGCGCTCATGAGTGAAGCGGTTCCGGCTTCAACAGCCGCATGAAAAGGCGGCAGATAAAACTCCCGCAATGTGTGTTCGGAAATCTCGGTTGTGTTGTAGTCTCTTCCGGCTTCGGCCGCGCCATATCCGACGAAGTGTTTCGCGCAGGAGGCGATGCTGCCGGGAGCGTCCAGCCGCGCGCCCTGGTATCCGCGCACGTACGCGGCGGCCATGGCGGAACCTAGGTACGGATCCTCTCCCGCCCCTTCCGCCATGCGGCCCCAGCGCGCATCGCGGGCAATATCGACCATGGGCGAAAACGTCCATCGGATTCCATCCGCAGCCGCTTCCATGGCCGCGACGCGGGATGCTTTCTCGACGATCGCCGGATCCCAGGTCGACGCCAGTCCGAGCGGGATCGGGAACTCGGTTTTAAATCCGTGGATCACGTCCAGCCCGAACAGGATGGGAATGTGCAGCCGCGACTTCTCCATTGCAATCCGCTGGTACATGTTGATCTGATGAGGTTCGATCACGTTAAACAGCGATCCGATCTGCCCTTTCGCGATCATGTCTTCGTAGTCGCTGCGCCCCGTTCCCGGCCCGGTGGGCTGGCCCGCGGAATACTGGACCAGTTGCCCAATCTTTTCCTCCAGCGTCATTTTCTGCAGAATCGCATTGACTCGGGCCTCTAATGCGGGATCGCTGATGCCGTCCGCCTCGCTCCGGGGCAGCGCCTGCGACAGGCAGGCAGTACTGAAGCAGACGCAAACAAAGAGATAAAGGAAAAGACGGGCGATGCCGCGCGCCTGAGCGGCGCGAACCTGGCGAACTGAACTGCGCGGAAGAAGGAACTGAGAGGATGAGGGCGGCACCATGCCTCCATGAGACCGACGGTTAGCAGCTAAATCGTGTTAGTTGGGGCATTCCCGCTGTGTATGAAAACCCTTTTTGCCCGCGATGTCAATACGTTTGATGCCCGGACCTCGCCCGCCGCGACCCGCGACGCAGGAACAAGACGCAAAGGCCGAATCAGTTTTACCTTCTTTGCCGTCCGCTGATTTCCGAGGCGAGAGGGCCGGAGACTCCAGACCTGGAGCGCTCCCCGCTGACCCCAACGCTAGGCCCCGGGTTGGAGCCGCTGAGGAAAATCGTTAAGGTACTGCCCTTAATTCCTTCCAGCTATTTGCGCTTGACGGTCGAAAATCGCCTGTGTTATAAGCCCTTCCGGCTGTCTACTAAATCGCTTTTGCTGGGTTTTGGCAGAGGCGGAAGGTGGAATTGGGAGCGGGTCTGTCGGGACATTGTCGGCATGCAAAGGGGCTTCTATGAAACGATCAGCGTCATTCGTTCGCACAGGCGTTTGCTTGATTTCCGTGTTGTTTCTCGCCGCTTTGGCTCAGGCGCAGTATCGAGGGTCCATCCAGGGCGTGATCACAGACCAGCAGGGGGCAGTCGTCTCGGGGGCCAATGTAACGCTGAGGAACCTGGAGACCGGCCAGACGGCCACCACGGTGAGCGGCGATAACGGCGTCTACAATTTCAATGGGCTTCCGCCCAGCAAATTCTCGCTGACCGTGGAAAAATCTGGGTTCAAGGCCAAGACGGTCGAGAACTTTGGCATCCATGCGGAGCAGGCCAACGCCGTCAACGTTCAACTGGATTTAGGACAGGCGACCGAGTCCGTCACCGTCACCGGTGATGCCGCGCCCTTGCTGGATACGGAAACCGCCAACGTTGGCGGCGCGGTGCGAGCCCAGGAGTTTCAGAAGCTGCCCTCCTTCGGTCGTGATCCCTTCCAGCTTCTGCAGTTGGCGCCCGGTGCCTTTGGCGATGGCGCGCAAGCGGCTGGAGGTGGAACCCAGAACCTTCCCGCGACTACCGTCGGAGGCACCGGCGGTACCGAGGGCGTATTCAAGATCGAAAATGGCGGGCAGATCAGCGCGAATGGCGCACGAACCGGAGAGAACAACTACCAGATCGATGGTGTGGGAACCACTAGCGTGACCTGGGGCGGAACTTCGGTGGTCACGCCGAACGAAGATTCCATCAAAGAGATCAAGATCATCACCGACAACTACGACGCGGAGAATGGCCGCTACCGTGGCGCCCAGGTGCAGATCATCTCTCAGAACGGAACCAATACTCCGCACGGCAGCTTCTTCTTCAAAGCTCACCGCCCGGGCTTGAACGCATTCACCAAGTACAACGGGTATAACAGCGACGTCCCGGGTTGCGTGAACACCAAGGAAGGCGGCTATTGCGGCAACGTTCGAGATGATAACCGCTTCAATGACTGGGGCGGAACGTTGGGCGGGCCGATTTGGAAGAACCGCATCTTCGGGTTCTTCTCCTACGAGACCATCGACAATAACGCGGTTCAGTCCAGCGGAGGCGGGTGGTATGAAACGCCCGCCTTCCGTGGATTGGCCCCGGCCGGATCGAATGCCGCGGCATTCCTTTCCTACCCCGGAGTTGAGCCCAATGGCGGCGCTCAACTGGATCAGAACTGCGCCTCGATCGGGTTGATTGAAGGCACCAATTGCATCACGATTCCCGGACAGGGCCTGAACCTGGGGCGACCGCTCACTGCGCCCTTAGGCACGCGGGATGCCGGATACGTCAGCAACACCGCTCCCGGAACGGGCGGCGACGGCTCAGGCGCTCCCACAAATCTCGACCCCACGACCGCGGATATCGCGTTCTATCAGGGCACCCTCGAGCCCAACAAGAGCACGCACCGGCAATTCAACGGCCGCGTAGATTTCAATGTAACCAGCAAGGATCTGCTGGCCTTCAGCTTCTACTACGTGCCCAACTCGAGCACCTCGCTGAATGGCAATGGCGACCGGCAGATGAACAAGTTCAATACGTCGTATAAAAACCGCGCCGCCACTGTGCTGTGGGATCACACCTTTGGCATTTCCATGGCGAACGAAGCGCGAGTGAATGCGGCCGGATGGATGGAGAAGGACCTGGCCAGCAATCCCAAAGCGCCATGGGGCCTGCCGCAAGTAACTTTCAACCAGACCGGCGGGGTCACCCTTGAAGGATACGGCATCGGATCCTTCAACGGCTTTGATCAGTGGACCTACGCTGCCAAAGATGTCCTCACCAAAGTCCACGGCGCCCACACCATGAAGATGGGCGGCGAATTTACCCGCCTGCTTTCGGTGGATGCACCCTTCTGGTCGGACCGCCCCGGCTACACTTTCAACAACATCTGGGACTTCCTCAACGATGCTCCCATCTCGGAAAACGCCCAGTTCGATCCCGTCACGGGCGTCCCGTCCGCCCTCCGCAAGGATTTGCGGAACAACGTCATCGCCTTCTTCTTCCAGGACAACTACAAGGTCAAGTCGAACCTGACAATCACGGCTGGCCTTCGCTGGGAATATTTCGGCGCAATCCATGAGAAGAATGGGAAACTGGCGACGGTCCAGTTGGGCAGCGGGCCCGAAATGTTCACCGGTCTCAAGGTCCGCACCGGGGGAAGCCAGTACAATGCGCAGAAGTCCAACTTCGGCCCGCAACTCGGTTTTGCCTGGAGCCCGGGGCGGTTCATCGGGCATGACTTCAACAGCAGGCTCGTTCTGCGAGGCGGTTTCGGTATCGCTTACAACGGGCTGGTGCAGTCCAATACTCTCGACGTCCGGTTCAATCCACCGTTCGTCTATAACAGCCAGAGTCTGACGGGAAATCAGATTCTCTATATCGGCAGTTTCCCGGCGGACCAGCATTCGCCCTACGGCTATGCCTCGAACCCGAATGCGGTGGTTCAATTCGACCCCAACACCAACCTGCCGATCGATCCCGTTACCGGGGCGCCGAAATGCTGCGTGGACCTGACCGCGTTGCCGGCCGATTTGCCGACGACCTACTCCATGCATTACACCTTCGGCGCGGAGTATGACCTGGGTCACCAGTGGATGGCTTCGGCGGGATATCAAGGCAGCCAGACCCGCCACCTTACCGATCATTACAACCTGTACAATCCCGCCTCTGCCGCCGGTATTCCTTTCAATCCTGTCGTGCACGGCGTCACCATGTATGCCAATGACGGGACCGCGCATTTCAACGCCCTGTTGCTGGAGGCGAAACACAACTTCAGCGAGTCATTCCAGCTGGACACACAGTACCGGCTGAGCCACGCCCAGGATATCGGATCGAATGCCTATGCGGGTCCGTTCTACCAGTGGAACCTGGCGACCGCGCTGGGCACTGCCGACTACGATGTGAGGCATGCATTCAAGGTCTATGGAGTGTGGTCTCCACGCCTGTTTAGCGGCAGCCGCTCCTGGCTGGAAAAGGTAGTGGGAGGTTGGAGCTTGTCGGGGATTCTGAATGCGCACACCGGCTTCCCCTGGACCCCGCAGTATGGCATTGCCGAGTTGGACGCCGGCGGAGGTGATCCGGTGTACAGGCTCGGTACCGCAAATGAGGGAGGATCCTCCGGCAATGCCGGATCCGGTAATCTGCTGCCTGCCGCTTACAACGGTGGGTTCAGGCCCGATTACCGCAGCAATGCAGCCGTGACCAGCGGAAATAATCTGACCGGCGGACAAGCATTTTTTACCCAGCCGACCGTGGTGCCCGGCACCCTGTTTGACTGTCTGTTCCCCAACCCGGACCCGACCGTCTGCCCCGCGGGACAGCAGGGATTCGGTCCTTTGCCGACTCCTCCCGGAATCGCTCGCAACACATTCACTGGCCCCGGCTATTTCGACGTGGATGCCACTCTCAGCAAGACCTTCGGCTTGCCCAGAAACAAGATCCTGGGCGAACGCGGCCAACTGGAGTTCCGGGCGAACTTCTACAACCTGTTTAACAAGCTGAATTTGAATGGCGCTTGCCAATACAACGGGATTCAGTGCGACATCATGAACTCGCACTTCGGGCAGGTTCAATCCGCGCTCGGAGCCCGCGTCATCGAGATGCAGGCGAGGTTCAGCTTCTAACGGATGCCGGCGCGGGAAACCGCGCCTCTCCATCACGGCTGCCGCAAGTTCATCTTGCGGCAGCTTCTCATTTAGACTGAAATGCGGACTTTATCACGCCGCACTCCCAATTGTTATCCCGGTTCCATCGATGTAGCCTCGTCGCCAGGGTGCTCTGGCTGGTGCTGGCGAGCCTTCTGAGCCTGAGTCCCGCGATTGCCCGGCAACAGCAGGGAGATCCTTCTGCCCTTGGCAACTTCGCCGCGCTCTCGGGGAAAGCCAATGCCGCCCGCGACGCCAACCGGCTGGATGAGGCCACTACTCTTTACCGCCGGGCGCTCGCTCTCAGGCCGGCCTGGGCCGAGGGTTGGTGGTCGCTCGGCACCATTGAGTATGACCGGGATCATTACGCCCTAGCCGCGAGCGCCCTGCGAAAATACGTCGCCCTGCGGCCGAAGGATGGCACCGCCTACGCCATGCTGGGACTTTGTGAATTCGAATTGGGCCGTGAGCAGCCCGCATTGCGCCACATCCAGAAGGGAAAGGCGCTTGGGTTGCAGAAAAATCCCGATCTCTGGCATGTGGTCCTCTATCACGAAGGGATACTGCTGCAAAGGGCGGAGAAATTCCAGGCCGCCCAGGACGCGTTGGAGGAATTGTGCCTGCAGGCCGGGGCCAACGACAAAACGGCCAACGTGCTGGGCATGGCCATGCTGCGCCTGGGGGCAAATAATCCTCCCGTTGCCGGCAGCCTCGATGCCGATGTCGTCCTCCGCGTGGGCAGGGCCCAATGTCTGGCCGGACAGAAGAAATATGAGGATGCCCGCCCGCTCTATGAAGCGGTAGTGCAACAATACCCGCATTATCCCAATGTGCACTACGCCTATGGATTATTCCTGGTCGAACTGCGGGACGTGCCCGGGGCAGTCAGCCAGTTCAAGCAGGAGATCGCAAACTATCCCCAGAACGTAATCTCGCGCCTGCGCCTGGCGGCGGTGGAGTTCAAAGAAGATTCGGCAGCCGGAATCCCGTATGCCGAAGAAGCCGTCAAGCTGGATCCGCAGTCCCCGTTCGGACATTACATCCTCGGACTGCTCCGGCTGGATGTGGACGATTACCAGAAAGCTATCCCGGAGCTGGAGACGGCTCAGAAAGGCATGCCGAAGGAGCCGAAGCTGTACCTGGCCCTGGGCACGGCCTACTCCCGCGCCGGACGCAGATCGGACGCGGCCCGGGCCCGCAGCACCTTTCAGCGCCTGACCGAGGAGGCCAGGAAATCAGCAGGCGGCGGGGCCGCGGCGAGTCCCTCGCAGGAAACGCCGGTGCGTGTGGGGGATGCGCCGCAGTGACCTTTACGGTTTCGGTTCTTCCACGGTAAGAACCTGATCGGCGGCGACGTCCCGAAGGATTTGCCTGGCGCCGCTGGGCCAGCGGATCTTCACTTCTTTGACGCGCCCGTTCTTGCCCAGGCCGAAATGCACCCGGCTGTCGCTCGATGAGGTGTAGCCCGCAGCAGTTGTTGCCTCATTCCATTGCGAGGCGCCGTCTTCGGTCGTGATCTGGATCTGCGCGCCAATGCCCATACGGTTGCTCTTCGTTCCCTGGAGCTTCAACAAGAGCCAGTGATTGCCGGTCTCGGAAGTGTTGCGGAGAATCTTGACAGATCCATTCAGCACCGTGACCACCGCATCGATCCGGCCATCATTGAAAACATCGCCGAAGGCAGCTCCGCGGTGCGCGGCCTCCTGCTCGAAGTCCGCCCCCGCCAGCGGACCGGCCTCGGTGAACTTGCCATTTCCCAGGTTGCGGAACAGGGAATTGGGCTCGGGATACTTGCGGGTGGGCGTCAACTCGCTGATATTGTCGAGCACATTGGCGCGCACCACGAACAAGTCCTTCCACCCGTCATTGTCGAAATCAAAGATGCCGTTGCTCCAGCCCGACATCTCCTTCGTGGACTCGAGGCCGCTGGCCTGCGTCAGATCGTCAAACTCGCCGCCTCCGTGGTTGATCAGGAGCGGAAAGGTCTGGTGCTCCACCGCCGTGTACCAGATATCGGGGCGGCTATCGTTATTGACGTCGCGGAAGTCCGAACCCATGCCGGACAAGGTGACGCCATCCGGCGCATAAGCCACTCCCGCCTGCACTCCAACCTCTTCGAACTTCTTTCCGCCCAGATTGTGAAAGAGAAATGCGGGCGTAGTGTCGTTGGCCACGAAGGCGTCAACAAAGCCGTCTCCATCGTAATCCGCAAACGAAACGCTCATACCCTTACCCAGGTGCGCGGAGATGCCGGTCTCTCTGGAAACGTCGGTGAAGGTTCCGTCTCCATTGTTGCGGTAAAGGGTGTTGTGCAGGGGAGCGTAAAGCTTGGGATGGCAGTAGCCCCGCACGCCGCTCTTAATCGGGCAGTAGGGATCCTTATTGACCTCCCACACGCAGTAATTGACCACAAATAGATCCAGCTTGCCGTCATTGTTAAAATCGAACCATCCCGCCCCCACGGACCACATTTTTTCCCCGTTCATCAGAGCGCCAGCCAGGCCGGCTTTTGCGGTTACGTCGGTAAACGTGCCATCCCCATTGTTGTGGAACAGCTGATTGCCGGTGACATTGGCGAGGAAGATGTCAGGGCGGCCGTCATTGTCATAGTCCCCCACGGCCACACCCATGCCGTAACCCGCGCCCGCAACGCCGGCGCGTTCGGTGACATCGGTGAACGTGCCGTCGTGATTGTTGCGAAACAGGCGGTTCCAGTAAGCGGGAGACTCCTTCTGCAGGGAAGGAATAGCCGCGCCGTTGACCAGGTAGATGTCGAGCCATCCATCGCCGTCATAATCCAGCAGGGCGACGCCCGCCACCATGGTCTCGATCTGATTTTTATTTGGGGTCGGCGAGTTGCGGGTAGTGAAATTGACGCCCGCTTTAGCCGCGACATTCTCGAAACGAATGGGAGATGGAGCCGGCACGGTTGCCAGCCGAAATGCGCCGAGTCCCAGGGCAACAATGAAGATCCAATAACGCATGCATGCAAAGCGCAGAATGATGCGGCGCCGGCGGAATCATCAATTTTAGAGCATATCCCCGAACCCGTAGCGGCGGACCCATTGGTCCGCCCCGCGAAGCAGAGGAAGCGCGTGCGGTGCTAGCCATTCTAAGACCCGCGGTAGACTTCAGCCAGCTCCTGCGCCAGGTTCTCCGCCGCTTCCTTCACTTGCGGAGAGACCCCGGTTCCAACCTCGAATGACGAGGCCTCGATTCCGAAAATCCGCAGCTTTGCCGGAAGCCTGCCAAGCTTCCGGGCGAGAGCGATGGCCTCGCCCACTCCGAAGCCGTGAGTAGACGCGGATCGGGTCCCGGGAATCTGCGCTTCCCATCCGTTCCAG